>VSSQ01000448.1_pt1 | contig 28528 bp, 22 predicted proteins | sample 4763081 | NCBI WGS metagenome assembly VSSQ01 (sample SAMN12137344, study PRJNA551015) | bioreactor metagenome | isolation source: SDC9 anaerobic chlorinated ethene degrading culture | place: USA: Knoxville, Tennesee | collected 2015-01-01
TGAATCACGCTGTCAGCGGCGGCGCAAGCCGATTAATGGGTCCTGAGCCTAGCTTTGCGGGCGCAACCAAGCCGCGGGGGCTCCCGCAGTTCAGCCGCATCAATTTTTGGGCGCAGCATCGGCCTGAAATCGACTGGGCAGGGTTGTTTCGTGAATGGTGCCTGCTGACGCAACCCTATGCGGCGATTTTACATCCGCTTGTGTTGCAGGATGGCCCGAACGCAGGCGCGCCGCGCGGTGAGTTATGGCGCGGCGTCGACGAGGTGCAACAAAAGGCATGGTCCCGCTATCTGGGCGGAAGCTTCTTCACCGAGTTTCGCGCGGGAGATTTGAACTCCCAGTATTCTGGGCTCACCAATCCTGGCTGGGCTTCGTGGTTTGGAGGACCCTACGCGCAGCAGGTCGATATCGCGGCACTCCGATCGGCAGGGTTTCCGGTCGAAGGGATCGGGTCGGGATATCTTGTGCAACTTACGGCGCAGCTCGGCGAGGTTGCCAGTGATTTCGTGCTGTTTTCTCGTCGCCGTGCCGCTCTAAAAGGGTTATTTCGACCAAAACTATTTATGATTGAGGGCGAGCCGAATTGCTGCTGAACGGCACCTATGGCAAATGTCGGCTTTGTCCCGCATCAGCGACATTCGCCCCTGATCTTGCTGCACGATGCCACGACCGACCTCTGCGGGGAAGCTGCGCCGCGGCGACGACGCCTGCTCGACCGGCGGCTTAGGGCCGAAACTGTCACCCGTCCACTCGAATTGCAGCAAAGGCAACTGTCCCGACTGCTGCATCTCATGGCAGCACGCCCTCCCTTTTCGAGACACCAGTTCGCCCCGCACACCCATAAACGGGCGCACTTGGCTCTGCCCCACTTAATCGCACAGATCCGGGAGGCCGCTCTATCATTGGTGCGTCAACAAACGTGTTGACAGCCAATCGGTAAGCATATGCTTCCAATCGGCATACATATGGTCCAATGACAGAACGGCTTGGTGGAGCTGAGGGGGATCGAACCCCTGACCTCATCATTGCGAACGATGCGCTCTCCCAACTGAGCTACAGCCCCTCGCCGTGGGGGGGCTTTTCGCGCTTTGGCGGGGGAATGTCAAGCGCCCCAAAACACGGAAATGAAAGATTTTTCATTTTCCGGTTTCGAAGGCTTTCCGCCCCCGCCGCGCCCCCGTTTCAGGCCGTGGCGCCAAGCTTGCCGCGCACGAAGGCCGCGAGATCGGCGGCCGGCCGGGCGCCTGCCGCACGCGCCACCTCGCGCCCGCCGCGCAACAGCACGAAGGCCGGAATCCCCTGGATCCGGTAGCGCTGCGCCACCGTTGGGTGAGACTCGGTGTCGATTTTCGCCAGCCGCACCTGCGGCGCCAGCATCCCCGCCGCCGCCTGGAACTGCGGCGCCATCTGCCGGCAGGGCCCGCACCAGGGCGCCCAGAAGTCGACGAGCAGCGGCAGGTCGTCCTTTTCCGCCTTCATCAGGGTCTCGGTCTCGATCTCGGTCACCTTGCCCGAGATCAGCGGCGCGCCGCAGACGCCGCATTTCGGCCCCGCGACCAGCCGGTCGGCGGGAACCCGGTTTGCCTGTCCGCATTCGAGACAGGTCACACGCATCGATTCGGCCATGTTTGCCTCCGTTGCATTCGATTTGCCGAATATATTGGAAGCGGCGGGCGGCAATGCAAGGAGAGGCCGCACCGGCGAGATGGCCGCGAAGATCGCCGGGCGCCCCGCCCGGCGGCCCCCGCGGGGGGAGGGAGGTTCGGCAACAGCGCCGGCGGTGACGGCGCCAGGGGGCGCTGCCCCCTCGGCCCTGCGGGCCTCACCCCCGGGATATTTGCAGCAATTGGAAGCGGAAAGGGGAAGGTTTCCCCTCCCCTTCCATCCGGTCTTTTTCTTGGCGCAAATACTCCGGGGGTCCGGGGGCGGCGCCCCCGGCCTGTCCTACATCCAGTCCTCGACCGGCGGGCAGGTGCACACCAGATGCCGGTCGCCATAGACGTTGTCGACCCGGCCGACGGGCGGCCAGTACTTGTCCTCGCGGAAGGCGCCGGGCGGGAAGCAGCCCTGCTCGCGGCTGTAGGGCCGGTCCCAGTCCGCCACCAGATCCTCGACCGTGTGCGGGGCGCGGCGCAGCGGGCTGTCCTCGGCGCCGATGCGGCCCGCGGCGACGTCGTCGATCTCGGCCCGGATCGCCTCCATCGCGGTGATGAAGCGGTCAAGCTCGGCCTTGGTTTCCGATTCCGTCGGTTCGACCATCAGCGTGCCGGCCACCGGCCAGCTCATCGTCGGCGCGTGGAAGCCGTTGTCGACCAGCCGCTTCGCGATGTCGTCGACCGTCACCCCCACCTCGGCGAAGGCGCGGGTGTCGAGGATGCACTCATGCGCCACCCGGCCGCGGTTGCCCATGAAGAGGATCGGATAGGCGGGCTTCAGCCGCGCCGCGATGTAATTTGCGTTCAGGATCGCGACCCGCGTCGCCTGAGTGAGCCCCGCACCGCCCATCATCAGGCAATAGGCCCAGGAGATCAGCAGGATCGAGGCCGAACCATAGGGCGCGGCACTCACCGGCCCCTCGACACCGCCGACCTCCGGGTGGCCCGGCAGATGCGGCGCGAGATGCGCCTTCACCCCGATCGGGCCCATGCCCGGGCCACCACCGCCATGCGGGATGGCGAAGGTCTTGTGCAGGTTGAGATGGCTGACGTCGCCGCCGATCTCTCCGGGCTTCACCAGGCCAACGAGCGCGTTCATGTTCGCGCCGTCGATATAGACCTGGCCGCCGTGTTCATGGGTGATCTCGCACACCCGCTTCACCGTCTCCTCGAAGACGCCATGGGTCGAGGGATAGGTGATCATGCAGGCGGCCAGAGTGTCCCCCGCCTCGACCGCCTTCGCGGCGAAATCCTCGAGGTCGATGTCGCCGTTCGGCGCGGCCTTCACCACCACGACCTGCATCCCCGCCATATGCGCCGAGGCCGGGTTGGTGCCATGCGCCGAAACCGGGATCAGGCACACGCGACGGTGCCCCTCGCCGCGCGCGCGGTGCCAGGCGGCGATCGTCATCAGCCCGGCATATTCGCCCTGCGCGCCCGAGTTCGGCTGCATCGAGAAGGCGTCATAGCCGGTGATCTCGCACAGTTTCTGCTCGAGATCGGCGATCACCTCGGCATAGCCCTCGGCCTGGTTCGACGGCGCGAAGGGATGCAGCGAGGAGAACTCGGGCCAGGAGATCGGCATCATCTCGGCCGCGGCGTTGAGCTTCATCGTACACGAGCCAAGCGGGATCATCGCCCGGTCGAGCGCGAGGTCGCGGTCCGAGAGCCGGCGCATGTAGCGCATCATCTCGCTTTCCGCCCGGTTCATGTGGAAGACCGGGTGGGTGAGATAGGCGCTTTGCCGCAGCATCGCCTCGGGGAAGCCGAGCGCAACCGTTTCCGGCGCGGGTTCGGTGATGCCGAAGGCGTCGAGCACGCGAGCGATCACGTCGCCATCGGTGAGCTCGTCGACCGAGATGCCGACGCGGTCGCGTCCGACCTTGCGCAGGTTGATGCCGCGATGGCGCGCCGCCGCCATGATCCCCTGCTGACCGACGCCGACCTTCACGGTGATCGTGTCGAAGAAGGCCTCGGGCGCGACCTCGGCGCCGGCGGCAAGCAGCGCATCGCGCAGCCGCACCGCGTTCAGATGCACCTGCTCGGCGATCGCGCGCAGCCCGACCGGGCCGTGGAAGACGGCATAGAAGCTCGCCATCACCGCAAGCAGCGCCTGCGCGGTGCAGACGTTCGAGGTCGCCTTCTCGCGGCGGATATGCTGTTCGCGGGTCTGCAGGCTGAGCCGGTAGGCCTTGTTGCCGCGGCTGTCGATCGAGACGCCGACGATGCGGCCGGGCATCGACCGCTTCAGCTCGTCGCGCGTCGCCATGAAGGCCGCGTGCGGTCCGCCATAGCCCATCGGCACGCCGAAGCGCTGCGCCGAGCCCACGGCGATATCGGCCCCCATCGCGCCCGGCTCCTTCAGCAGGCACAGCGCCAGAAGGTCGGTCGCGACCACCGCCAAAGCCTTGGCGGCGTGGAGCTTTTCGATCAGGTCGGTGAAGTCGCGGACATGGCCATGGGTGCCCGGATACTGGAAGATCGCGCCGAAGACCTGGTCGGGGACCAGCGCCTCGGGCTCGCCCCTGATGATCTCGATACCCAGGGGCAGCGCCCGGGTCTCGATCACGCCGATCGTCTGCGGATGCAGGTTCACGTCGACGAAGAAGGCGCGCGCCTTCGATTTCGCCGCGCGCTCGGCCATGGTCATCGCCTCGGCCGCCGCCGTCGCCTCGTCAAGCAGCGAGGCGTTCGCCACCGGCAGGCCGGTGAGATCCGCCACCATCGTCTGGTAGTTCAGAAGCGCCTCGAGCCGGCCCTGCGCGATCTCCGGCTGATAGGGCGTATAGGCGGTGTACCAGGCCGGGTTTTCCAGGATGTTGCGCTGGATCGCCGGCGGCGTGACCGTGCCGTAATACCCCTGCCCGATCAGCGAGGTCATCACCCGGTTCTTCGCGGCGACCCCGCGCAGCTTTGCAAGCAGCGCGTGTTCGGTCATCGGCCCCCAGCTCAGCGGGCGCGTCTGCCGGATCGCGGCGGGCACCGTCTCGTCGATCAGTGCCTCGAGCGAGGGCACGCCCACCGCCTTCAGCATCTCGGCCATCTCGGCCGGGCTCGGCCCGATATGGCGGCGGTTGGCGAAATCGTAGGTATCGTAGGAGGTGGGCGTGAACATGGGATTAACCGATGAAATCCTTGTAATCCTCTTCCGACATGAAGCCGTCGAGCTGCTCCATGTCCTCGACCTTCATCTTGAAGAACCACGCGCTGAGCGGGTCCTCGTTGACGAGGGCGGGGTTGTCGGACAGCGCCTCGTTCACCGCGACGATCTCGCCATCGACCGGAGCGAGGATGTCCGAGGCCGCCTTGACCGATTCGATCACGCAGATCTCGTCACCCTTGGCGACCTTGGTCTCGGGCTCGGGCAGCTCGACGAAGACCACGTCGCCCAGCTGTTCCGAGGCGTGTTCGGTGATGCCGACAACCACGAGGTCGCCCTCGACGCGCAGCCATTCGTGCTCTTCGGTGAATTTGATCATCATCTCGGGGGCTCCTCAGCGTTTGTAGGAATGGGGATGGAAGGGCATCGGGGCGATGCGGGCGGGGTGACGCTTGCCGCGCACTTCGCCATAGACGAGCGTGCCTTCGGCCAGCGTGGCGGGCAGATAGGCCATCGCCATTGGCGCGTTGATCGAGGGACCGAAGCCGCCCGAGGTGACACGGCCAAGCACCTCGCCGCCGCTTTCCCCGGCGAAGATCTCGGTGCCCTCGCGCATCGGGGCGCGGCCCTCGGGGCGCAGGCCGACGCGGCGGCGGTCGGGACCCTGCGCCAGCTCGGTGAGAATGCGTTCGGCACCCGGGAAGCCACCGGCGCGCGCACCACCCGCGCGCCGCGCCTTCTGGATCGCCCAGCTCAACCCCGCCTCGACGGGCGAGGTGGTGGTGTCGATGTCATGGCCATAAAGGCACAGCCCGGCCTCGAGCCGCAGGCTGTCGCGTGCGCCAAGACCGATCGGCGCCACCTCCGCCATCGCCAGAAGCGCACGGGCGAACCCCTCGGCGCGCGCCTCGGGCAGCGAGATCTCGAACCCGTCCTCGCCGGTATAGCCCGAACGCGAGATCCAGAGCTCGGCACCCTCCCAGGAAAGCGTCGCGACCTCCATGAAGCGCATCGCCGCAACACCCGGCACCAGCCGCGCCAACGCCGTCTCGGCCGCCGGCCCCTGCAGCGCCAGCAGCGCGCGGTCGGCGATCACCTCGACGCCCGGCACATGGGCGCGCAGATGCGCGATATCGGCCTCGGCACAGGCGGCATTCACCACGAGGAACAGATGATCGCCCCGGTTCGCCACCATCAGGTCATCGAGAATGCCGCCCGCGGCATCGGTGAACATCGCATAGCGCTGCCGGTTCAGACCGAGCCCCGCGATATCGACCGGCACCAGCGCCTCGAGCGCGGCGACGGCGCCCGCGGGCAGGATCACCTGCCCCATGTGGCTGACATCGAACAGCCCCGCCGCGGCGCGGGTGTGCAGATGCTCCTTCAGCACCCCCATCGGATATTGCACCGGCATCTCCCAGCCGGCGAAGGGCACCATCTTCGCCCCAAGCTCCAGATGCAGATCGAAAAGCGGCGTCCGCTTCAGGCCGGTTTCACTGGCCATGTCACACTCTCTTTCAGCCGGAAAAGCCCCGGCACCGAATCCCATGGCCTTTCGGCCCGCTCGATGCCCCCTCTGTCCCAACCCGTTACCGGGCGCCTGAGATCGTTATCCCTTCGGCGGGCTCCCGTGTCCGGGCGCCTCTCTCCAGAGTCGTTGATCAGGTCGGTCCTTTTGCCTGAGAGTTTACCGGGGCGGTTGCTCCTTCGGCACCGGCGCGTGGCCGGCTTCTCCCGTTCCTGACGTCTCTCCCGATAGCCGAAGCCCCCTGCATCTGGCAAGCGGGAAAACGGATGCGACGCTTTGCAGAAAAAAGCGACATTCCTGTCAGGAAAAACGCCATGAAAAAAGGGCGCCGACCGCGCCCCTTTCATCTTGGCAAAAATACCTCGGGGGTGAGGCCCGACGGGCCGAGGGGGCAGCGCCCCCTGCCTCGCCCGCGGCCCCGCGCGGCCTCAACCCTTCGCCCGCACCCGGTGCAGCAGCGGCAGCAGATCGGCCATCTCGGGCCCGTGCGCCTGCCCCGTCAGTGCCCTGCGCAGCGGCATGAAGAGGCCCCGCCCCTTGCGCCCGGTCGCGGCCTTCACCTGCGCCGTCCACTCGCCCCAGGTCTCGGGGCCGAAGGGCGGCTCGGGCAGAAGCGCGAGCGCCGTCGCGACGAACTCGGCATCCTCCGGCTCGATCACCGGCTCGGCGCCGTTCAGGCACAGATCCGCCCAATGCGCGAGATCGTCGAGCCGGTCGATGTTGTGCGAGGCGACGCGCCAGAAGGCCTCGGCCTGCGCGGCGGGAATGCCCAGCCCCGCGATTCGCTCGGCCACCGCGGCGAAGGGCAGATGCTGATTGCGCGCGCGGGTCAGCGGAATGAGCTCGGCCGCGTCGAATTTCGTCGGCGCCGCACCGAACTGGCTCAGCTCGAACCCCTCGGCCAGTTCATCAAGTGACATCTTCAGCTCGACCGGCTGGCTCGAGCCGAGCCGCGCCATCATCGACAGCAACGCCTCTGGCGCGATGCCCTGTGCGCGCAAATCGCGGATCGACAGCGCGCCAAGCCGCTTCGACAGCTCCTCGCCCTGCGGCCCGGTCAGCAGCGAGTGATGCGCGAAGGCCGGCGGCTCCGCCCCCAAGGCACGGATGATCTGGATCTGCGTCGCGGTATTCGTCACATGGTCGGCGCCGCGCACGATATGGGTCACCCCCATGTCCGCGTCATCGACCGGCGAGGCGAAGGTATAGAGCACCTGCCCCGAGGTCTTCACCAGCACCGGGTCCGAGACCGAGGCCGCGTCGATCGAGATCGCGCCGAGGATGCCGTCCTCCCATTCGATCCGCTCCTGATCGAGGGCAAAGCGCCAGTAGCCCTCGCGCCCCTCGGCGCGCAACGCGGCCTTCTCGGCCTCGCCCAGCTTCAGCGCGGCGCGGTCATAGACCGGCGGGCGGCCCATGTTGAGCTGCTTCTTGCGCTTGAGGTCAAGCTCGGTCGGGGTCTCGAAACACTCATAAAGCCGGCCCGCGGCGCGCAGCTGATCGGCCACCTCGGCGTAGCGGTCGAGCCGGCGCGACTGTGCCTCCTCGCGGTCCCACTCGATGCCCAGCCATTCAAGGTCCGCCTTCAGCGCGTCGATGTATTCCTGTTTCGAACGTTCCTGATCGGTGTCGTCGATGCGCAGGATGAAGGTGCCGCCGGCCTTGCGGGCGAGCAGATAGTTCATCAGCGCGGTGCGCAGGTTGCCGACATGGATGTAGCCGGTCGGCGACGGAGCGAAACGGGTCACGATGGTCATCGGGGGGCCTCCTGTGGGCCCCTGCTCTTTCACACCCGGCCGTTCTTGTCCATATCGGGGGCAGGACCGGCACGGTGGAGGACAGGATGACGGCACGCTGGAAGGATTGCGAGGCGCCCTCGCTCGACGACATCGCGGCGATGGCGGAGGCGGCGCGCGCCGCCCTGCCCGAGGCCTTCCGCGGCCCGGCCGCGGCGGTGGTGCTGCGCATCGAGGACTTCGCCGCGGACGATCTGCTCGACGAGCTCGAAGTCGAGGACGCCTTCGAGCTGACCGGGCTCTATGACGGCATCCCGATGACGCAGAAATCGGTGATGGACCCGGGCGGGCCCGACGTGATCTGGCTGTTTCGCCGCGCGATCCTCGACGAATGGGTGGCGCGCGGCGACGTGGCGCTCGATGCGCTGGTGGCCCATGTCTTCGTGCACGAGCTCGCCCATCACTTCGGCTGGTCGGACGGCGATATCGCCGCGATCGACCGCTGGTGGGAGTGAGCGCGGCTTGCCGCAGGCAGACACGGTCCTAGCTTGAAGCGAAACTCGCCCGGAGGACCGACGATGAAGCACCCGACCCGCCGAGCCGCCCTTGCCGGCGCCGCCGCCCTGCCCCTCGCCTCGGCCCTGCCGCAGCCGGCGGCGGCGACCGAAACGCCCCCCGCCCCGCCCGCAATCGCGCCCTGGCGGCGGCTGCGGCTTGGCGAGTTCACCGTGACGCCGCTGCTGGCGGGCCAGCGACCGATCGAGGCGCCGCATGGCACCTTCGGGCTGAACGTGTCGGACGAGGCCTTTGCCGCCGCCAGCGCCGCGGCCTTCCTGCCCGCCGAGCGCGCGCTCAATTCCTTTACTCCGGTGCTGGTCGAGACCGGCCGCGAGACCGTGCTCTTCGACACCGGGCTCGCCCCCGAGGGGGTGCTGGCGGCACTTGCCGCCGCCGGCCACGCGCCCGAGGACGTCACCCTCGTCGTGCTCACCCATCTGCACGCCGATCACATCGGCGGGCTGAGTGCAGGCGGCGTGCCCACCTTCCCGAAGGCGCGCTGCGTGACCGGCCGGATCGAATGGACGCATTGGGCGGCTGCCGGCAACGAGGGGTTCGAGACCCGGGTGCGCCCGCTCGCCGGCCGCTTCACCTTCCTCGAGGACGGCGACACGGTGGTGCCCGGCATCACCGCGACGCTCGCCCCGGGCCACACGCCGGGGCACATGGTGTTCCGGCTTGAAAGCGCCGGGCGCGCGCTGATGCTGACCGCCGACACCGCGAACCATTATGTCTGGTCGGTCGGCCACCCCGACTGGGAGGTGCGCTTCGACAGCGACCGCGCCCAGGCGATCGCCACCCGCAAGCGCGTGCTGGGCGCGATCGCGGCCGAACGGATCCCCTTCATCGGCTATCACATGCCCTTCCCCGGGGCTGGGTTCCTCGAGGCCACGGCGGACGGTTTCCGGTTCGTCCCGATGAGCTATCAGCTCGACCTCTGACAGGTGCCGCACTGCGGCGATAGCGCTTGGAACAGGGCAGCGGACCTGCCATGATCGCGGCACTTGCCGCGCGCGAAACACCCGGGGAGATTGCATGCCCGCGATCCTGACCATCACGCTCAACCCGACGGTCGACATTGCGATCACCGCCGATCACGTGGCGCCCGAGCGCAAGCTGCGCTGTTCGCGCCCCGATACCGACCCGGGCGGTGGCGGCATCAACGTCAGCCGCGCGATCTCGGCGCTCGGCGGCCATTCGACCGCCTTCGTCGCGCTTGGCGGGCCGACCGGGGACAAGGTGATGCACCTGCTGGCCGAGCAGGGGATCGGGCTGTCGCCCTTCCCCGCGCCCGGCGAGACCCGACAGAGCCTGACCGTCACCGACGCCTCGACCGGCGAGCAATACCGCTTCGTCATGCCCGGGCCGGAATGGTCGAAGCGCGACGTGACCAAGGTGCTCGACCGGATCGGCCGGGCCGCGCCCGAGGGGGGGATCGTGGTGCTCTCGGGCAGCCAGCCGCCGGGCGTGCCCGAGGATTTCCCGGCAAAGCTCGCCACCCGCATCGCCCGTACCCAGGCGCGCTTCTTCCTCGACACCTCGGGCAAGGCGCTGCATGCGCTGCTGAGCTCGGGCGCGAAGCCCGCCGATGTGCTGCGCATGGACGATCTGGAGGCCGAGGAGCTTGCCGGCCATCCGCTGCCCAGCCGCACCGACAGCGCCGATTTCGCCGAGAGCCTGGTGAACCGCGGCATCGCCCATGCGGTGATCGTGGCGCGTGGCGCGGATGGCAATGTGCTGGCCACCGCCGCGGGCCGCTGGGTGGCGCAGGCCTTTCCGGATGAGGTGATCTCGAAGGTCGGCGCGGGTGACAGCTTCGTCGCGGCCTTCTCGCTCGCCCGCACCCGCGGCCTGCCGCAGCCCGAGGCGCTGCGCTGGGGCGCGGCGGCGGCGGCGGCGGCAGTGATGACCGAGGCCACCGACCTGTGCGAGCTGCACACGGTGAAGCGGCTGCTGCGCTCGACCACGCTCACCGAGATCTGAGCGCCGGCGGGGCGGGAGAAGGGGGCGCTGCCCCCTCGGCCCTTCGGGCCTCACCCCCGGGATATTTGGGGCAATTGGAAGATGCCGGTCGGGGCGCCGGTCGCTGCGGGCTCAGAAGCTGGGCGGCGTGCAGGCGCTGACCACGGTGCAGGGCTCGCGCCCCGGGTTACGGAAGCGGTGCGGCAGCGGGCTGGCAAAAGCATAGGCATCGCCCGGGCCGAGGATCTTGCGCTCGCCATCGACCGTCACCTCGAGCCGGCCGCTCAGGATGATGCCGATCTCCTCGCCCTGATGGCTGAGCGCCACCTTGCCGGTGTCGGCGCCGGGCTGGTAGGTCTCGTGCAGCATCTGCAACAGCCGCCCCGCCCCCGCCTCGCCGATCTGGCGGTAGGAGATCTTGCCCTTGCCGATCTCGATCAGCTCCTCGGCCGCGAAGAAGAAGCGCCGCTCGGTTTCCGGGGTGAAGGCGAAGAATTCCGCAAGCCCGATCGGCAGCCCGTCGAGAATGCGCTTGAGCGCCCCGACCGAAGGGTTGGCGCGCCCCGATTCGATCAGCGAGATCGTCGAATTCGGCACGCCGACCCGGCGCGCCAGCTCGCGCTGCGACAGCCCGCGCGCCGCGCGCAAGGCGCGCAATCTGCCACCGACGTCCACATCCATCGCCCCGCCCCGTTCCGCTTGTTCGACATTCGCAAAACATCAACGATCAGATACGCAAAATCAAGGACTTGGCTGCAACGGAAAAAGGATTGTTGCAGGCGCCGGAAAGTGGCTTCCTTGCAGGCAGACACCTTTCCCCCGAACGCACGGACCGAGTCCCATGAACAAGCTCACCAACGACCTTTCCCACGTCACCGAGGCCGACCGCGCCAACGTCTGGCACCACCTGCTGCAGCACAAGTCGCTCGAGACCACCGACCCGCGCATCATCGTCAAGGGCCAGGGCCTGCGGATCTGGGACCAGCACGGCGCCGAATTCATCGACGCGGTCTCGGGCGGGGTCTGGACGGTGAACGTCGGCTATGGCCGCGAGAGCATCGCGAACGCGATCCGCGACCAGCTGATCGAGCTGCCCTATTGGGCGGGCAGCGGCGGCACCATTCCGGGCGCGCTGTTCTCGGAGCGGCTGCTGACCAAGATGCCGGGGCTGAGCCGGGTCTATTACGCGAACTCGGGCTCGGAAGCGAACGAGAAGGTCTTCAAGATGGTGCGCCAGATCTCGGCGCGGCTGCATGGCGGCAAGAAGTCGAAGATCCTCTATCGCGAGCGCGACTATCACGGCGCGACGATCGGCACGCTCGCCGCCTGTGGCCAGGAAGAGCGCGCGCTGCAATACGGCCCCTTCCCGGAGGGCTTCGTCGCAGTGCCGCATTGCCTTGAATACCGCGCGCAGTGGGATGTCGAGAACTATGGCGAGCGGGCGGCGGATGCGATCGAGGAAGTGATCCTGCGCGAGGGCCCGGACACCGTGGGCCTGCTCTGCCTCGAGCCCGTCACCGCGGGCGGTGGCGTGATCGTGCCGCCGAAGGGCTATTGGCAGCGGGTACAGGAGATCTGCAAGAAATACGACATCTTGCTGCACATCGACGAGGTCGTCTGCGGCATGGGACGCACCGGCACCTGGTTCGGCTACCAGAACTACGGCATCCAGCCAGACTTCGTGACGATGGCGAAGGGCGTGGCCTCGGGCTATGCGGCGATCTCGTGCTGCGTGACCACCGAGGCGGTGTTCGAGCAGTTCAAGGACGCCTCGGACAAGCTGAGCTATTTCCGCGACATCTCGACCTTCGGAGGCTGCACCGCGGGCCCGGCGGCGGCGCTCGAGAACATGCGCATCATCGAGGACGAGGGGCTGCTTGAGAACACCGTCGCCATGGGCGAGCGGATCATGGCGAACCTCAATGCGCTGATGGAAAAGCACAAGGTGATCGGCGATGTGCGCGGCGCGGGCCTGTTCGCGGGCGCCGAGCTGGTCGCCGACCGGGCGACGAAAGAGCCGATGGCCGAGGCCGAGGTTTCCCGCGTGGTGGCCGAGGGGGCGAAGCGCGGCGTGATGTTCGGCATGACGAACCGCTCGCTCACCGGCTTCAACAACACGCTGTGCTTCAGCCCGGCGCTGATCGCGACGCCCGATGACATCGACGCGATCACCGATGCCGTCGATGGCGCGCTGACCGCCGTCTTCGGCTGATCCCGGCGCCACGGAAATACAAAGCCCCGGCGGAAACGCCGGGGCTTTTGCAGTTCCGGAGGCGTTTCGGGGGGCCTCAGCGGGTGTCGCGCCAGCGGTTCACCATCGGGTAGCGGCGGTCAAGCCAGAAGGCGCGGGTCGTCAGCCGCGGCCCGGGCGCGGACTGGAAGCGCTTCCATTCCGAGATGTAGAGCAGGTGCTCGACCCGCTTCACCGTGGCGCGGTCGAACCCCGCGGCGACGATCTCGGCCACCGACTGGTCACGCTCGACCAGCCGCTCGAGGATCGCGTCGAGCACCTCATAGGGTGGCAGGCTGTCCTCGTCCTTCTGGTTGTCGCGCAGCTCGGCACTTGGCGGCTTGTCGATGATCGCGGGCGGGATCACCTCGCCCGCCGGGCCCTGCATCCAGGGCCGGTGGTTCGCATTGCGCCAGCGGCAGGTCTCGAAGACGCGGGTCTTGTAGAGATCCTTGATCGGGTTGTAGCCGCCCGCCATGTCGCCATAGATCGTGCAATAGCCGACCGCGACCTCGGACTTGTTGCCGGTGGTCAGCAGCATCCCCCCGAACTTGTTCGAGATCGCCATCAGCATCACGCCGCGCAGGCGCGACTGGATGTTCTCCTCGGTGATGTCGGGTTTGGTGCCTTCCATCAGATGGGAAAGCGCGCCGGCAACCGCATCGCGCGGCCCCTCGATATGCACGGTATCAAGCCGGGTGCCGAGGCGGCGGGCCAGATCGGCCGCATCATCGAGCGAGCCCTGCGAGGTGAAGCGCGAGGGCAGCATGACGCAATGCACATTCGCCGCCCCGATCGCATCGGCCGCGATCGTCGCGACCAGTGCCGAGTCGATACCGCCCGAAAGCCCGAGCACCACCTTCGAGAAGCCCGACTTGCGAAGATAGTCGCGCAGGCCGGTGACCATCGCGGCGTAATCCTGCTCCCAGTCGGTGGGCGCCTCGGTCACCGGACCGGGCAGCGCCCGCCAGCCGTCGGTGCCGCGCTCGAAGTCGATATGCGCCACGGCCTCCTCGAAGACCGGCAGCTGCGCGGCGAGCGCCCCATGCGGGTTCAAGACGAAACTTGCCCCGTCGAAGAGCTGGTCGTCCTGCCCGCCCACCATGTTCAGGTAAACGAGCGGCAGCCCGGTCTCGACCACGCGCGAGACCATCAGGTTCATCCGCAGATCGAGCTTGTTGCGATAATAGGGCGAGCCGTTCGGCACCAGCAGGATCTCGGCCCCGGTCTCGGCCAGCGTCTCGGTGACATCGGCATGCCACGAATCCTCGCAGATCGGCGAACCGATCACCAGCGGGCCGACCCGATAGGGGCCGGAGATCGGGCCGCTGTCGAAGACACGCAGCTCGTCGAACAGGTCCACATGCGGCAGGTGGTGCTTGAGGATGCGCGCGGCGACGCGGCCGTTTTCCAGCACCCACCAGGCGTTGTAATGGCCGCTTTCGTCCCAGTAGGGACCGCCGATGCCCAGCGCCGGTCCATCGGTGATCTTGGTGGCGAGCTCCTCCATCGCCGCCATCGCGTCGGCGACGAAGGCGGGTTTCAGCACCAGGTCCTGGGTCTGATAGCCGGTCAGGAACATCTCGGGCAGCGCCACCATGTCGGCGCCCGCGGCGCGGCCCGCCTCCCAGGCGGCAAGCGCCTTCGCCGCATTGCCGGCGAAATCGCCGACCGTGGCGTTGAGCTGGGCGAGCGTGAGGCGGAATTTGTCGGCCATGCGGGGCTCCTCGTTCGTCTGCCCCCGATGTAGCCTCTTGGGGCTGCGGTGGAAAGCCGCACGGGGCGAAAACCGGCGCCGTTCTGTGCCGCAATGCGGCGTCGGGGGGCGGCGATGCTTGTGCGATCTGCCCCCGCGCTCTAGATTTGCCCGGCCTTCGGGCAGCCGAGTCAGGGGGAAACATGGCGCGCACACGGATTCTCGCAATCGGACTGGCGGTTTCGCTGGCGGCAGGCGCCGCCGCGGCCCAGGAGGTCGCCACCAAGCAATACGAGGATGGCGGCATCTACGAAGGCACCTTCAAGGACGGCAAGCAGCACGGCCACGGCACCTACCGCCTGCCCTCGGGCTATGAATACGAGGGCGATTGGGTGATGGGCGAGATCGTCGGCGAGGGCACGGCGAAATTTCCGAACGGCTCGGTCTATGTCGGGCATTTCTCGCACGGCAAGCCAGACGGCAAGGGCAAGATCACCTTCGCCGACGGCGGTACCTACGAGGGCGATTGGGTGATGGGCGAGATCACCGGCAACGGCATCGCCCATTATGCGAACGGCACCACCTACGAGGGCAAGTTCGTCAACGCCCTGCACGAGGGCCACGGCGTGCTGACCGGCCCCGACGGCTATCGCTATGAAGGGGACTGGGTGCAGGGGGTGAAGCAGGGACAGGGCAAGATCACCTATCCCGATCGCTCGGTCTACGAGGGCGACATGCTGGCCGGCGCGCGGGCGGGCCACGGCCGGCTCACGATGGCGAACGGGCTCGTCTACGAGGGGCTCTGGGCCGCCGGCCAGATGAACGGCACCGGCCGGCTGGTGCAGCCGAACGGCGACATCTACGAAGGCGAGATGGTTGACGGCAAGCGCCAGGGCCAGGGCAAGGTGACCTACGCGAACGGCGATACCTACGAGGGCAGCTTCGCGGGCGACGCGCGCTCGGGCCATGGCGTGTTCCGCGGCACCGACGGCTATGTCTATGACGGCGCGTGGACCGAGGGCCGGATCGAGGGCGCGGGCAAGGTCACCTATCCCGACGGCTCGGTCTACGAGGGCGCGTTCAGGAATGACCTGCCCGAGGGCAAGGGCAAGATCACCTATCCCGACGGGTCAAGCTATGAGGGCGACTGGTCGGCGGGCGTGATCGAGGGCACCGGCATCGCACGCTATGCAAACGGGCTGGTCTACGAGGGCCAGTTCCTGGCCGCGCGCAACCACGGCAAGGGCAAGATGACCTACCCCGACGGCTATGTCTACGAGGGGGACTGGGCCGATGGCCAGCGCCAGGGTCAGGGCAAGGCCACCTATGCCGACGGCACCGTCTACGAGGGCGGCTTCGAGGCCGGACAGCGCTCGGGCCGGGGCCGGATCACCATGCCCGACGGCTTCGTCTACGAGGGCGGCTGGCACAATGGCGAGATCGACGGTCAGGGCAAGGCGACCTATGCGAACGGCGACAGCTACGAGGGCACCTTCGTGATGGGCAAGCGCCAGGGCAAGGGGGTGATGCGCTACAAGTCGGGCGAAGTGGCCTCGGGCACCTGGAACGAGAACGTCCTGACCGAGGAAGCGCCGGTGCCCGAACCGCCGGCCAGCGCTGCGCCGGCGACAGAGGCTCCGGCAGGAGTCCCCCCCGCTGCGCAGCCCCCTGCCGCGCAGCCGCCCGCAGCGAACTGACCCTGCCCGCCCGGCGGCGGACAGGGACCGGGATCAGACTGCGGGCAGGTCCACCGCGCGCGGCTTGCCCTCGGCATCGACCGCGACCATGGTGAAGCGCGCCTCGGTCACCTTCTCGCGCAGCGCGGTATAGGCGCGCCGGGCCCAGACCTCGATGCGGATCACCATCGAGGTGCGGCCGACCTGATCGACCGCGGTATAGACGCACAGCGTGTCGCCCACCTTCACCGGCTGCTTGAACACGATCTCGTTCGCCGCGATCGTCACCGTGCGGCCGTTGCAGCGCTCGTTCGCGCGGATCGCGGCGGCAAGGTCCATCTGCGACATCACCCAGCCACCGAAGATGTCGCCCGCCGCATTGGTGTCAGCGGGCATCGCCAGCGTCCGCAGCGTCAGCTCCATCCCCTCGGGGGTATTCATCTCGCTCATCTCTCGTCCTTTCGGTCTCTCCCCTGCCCCGGGATGTGGCATGCGCGGGCGCGGTTCTCAACCCGGGCGTGCGTGCAAGGGAGCCCTGCGCCCGGTGCAGCCCTGCACCGGATGCAGATTCCGCTTTTCAAACGCGACCGCGCCGTTATAGTCCCCTCCCATGACACGGATGCTGAACATTTCGACGAACCGTCCCGGGGCCTTCGCCTCCGGCCTGTCCGTCCGTGGTCTCCTTCTTCTTAGCAGCCTCTGAGCGTGCCTTCGGGCGCGACCGCTCAGGGGTATCCAGCGCCCGACCTTCCCGAAGCCCACGCGAACGCTGGCCTTCGGGTTTCCCTGACGCTAAGGAAGACCCCGAGGAGACATTTCCATGGCTGCGAACATGACCGACAAATCCCGTGTCCTGATTTTCGACACCACCCTGCGTGACGGCGAACAGTCGCCCGGCGCGACGATGACCCATGACGAGAAGCTGGAGATTGCCCAGGCTCTCGACGAGATGGGCGTCGACATCATCGAGGCCGGCTTCCCGATCGCCTCGGAAGGCGATTTCGAAGCGGTGTCCGATATCGCGAAGAACGCCAAGAATTCGGTGATCTGCGGCCTCGCGCGCGCGAATTACAAGGACATCGACCGCTGCTGGGAGGCGGTGAAACACGCGCCGCGCGCCCGTATCCACACCTTCATCGGCACCTCGCCGAGCCACCGCGGCATCACCAACCTCGATCAGGACCAGATGATCGAGCGCATCGCCGACACCGTGAACCACGCCCGCAACCTGTGCGAGGACGTGCAATGGTCGGCGATGGACGCGATCCGCACCGAACGCGATTACCTGTGCCGCGTGGTCGAGACCGCGATCAAGGCCGGCGCCACGACGATCAACATTCCCGATACCGTCGGCTATACCCTGCCGCAGGAATCGGCCGAGATCATCTCGATGCTGCTCGAAAAGGTGCCGGGCGCCGACGAGATCGTCTTCGCCACCCATTGCCACAACGACCTCGGCATGGCGACGGCGAACGCGCTCGCCGCCGTTGCCGCGGGCGCGCGGCAGATCGAATGCACGATCAACGGCCTGGGCGAACGCGCCGGCAACACCGCACTCGAAGAGGTGGTGATGGCGATGAAGGTGCGTCGCGATCTGATGCCCTACACCACCGGCATCGACACCACGAAGATCATGAACCTCAGCCGCCGCGTCAGCCAGGTCTCGGGCTTCCCGGTGCAGTTCAACAAGGCGATCGTCGGCAAGAACGCCTTCCTGCACGAGTCGGGCATCCATCAGGACGGCGTGCTGAAGAACGTCGAGACCTTCGAGATCATGAAGCCCGCCGATATCGGCATCACCGAGACCAACATCGCGATGGGCAAGCATTCGGGCCGCGCCGCGCTGCGCACCAAGCTGAAGGATCTGGGCTTCGATCTGGCCGAGAACCAGCTCAACGACGTCTTCGTGCGGTTCAAGGCGCTCGCCGACCGCAAGAAGGAGATCTATGACGAGGATCTGATCGCGCTGATGTCGGACAGCGCTGCCAATACCGAGAACGACTACCTGCAGGTGAAATGGCTGCGCGTGGTCTGCGGTTCGGACGGTCAGGAAGCCGAGCTGAAGATGCTGGTCGACGGCGTCGAGAAGAGCGCGACCTGCGCCGGTGACGGCCCGGTCGACGCCTGCTTCAAGGCGGTGAAGGCAATCTACCCGACCAAGGCGAAGCTGAAGGTCTATCAGGTGCAGGCGGTGACCCAGGGCACCGACGCGCAGGCGACGGTGAGCGTCCGGATGGAGGAGGACGGCCGCATCGTCACCGGCTCGGCCGCCGACACCGACACCATCCTCGCCTCGGTCAAGGCCTATGTCGGTGCGCTGAACCGGCTGCGTGTGCGCAGCCAGAAGACCGCACCCGACGCCGACATGAAGACGGTCAGCTACAAGCTCTGAGCGGGCCGCGACACGGACCGGGGGCGCCGGCATCCGCCGGCGTCCCTTCCCGTCCCGCGCAAGCCCGGCCAACCCGTTTTTAGCCGCAAAATCACACGATTTCGTGAGAAGTTGCGAAATGAACATTTCGAACCGGGATGCGGCCTCAAAGTCGGGCCTCATGTTCGAAATCTGCAATTCGACCTCCCCCGGCCGGCGGAATGCCGCGGCTGTTACCGGGGTGTGAGGGGAATCTGCTTCCGCATTTTCGAGGCTTTGCCTATATGGGCGGGAGGCCGGGCTCGGGGGGCGAGTCGCGGGCGATCACTCATTGGGAAGCGGACATGGCGGGACTGGGCGGGATTTTTTCCTCGGACATGGCAATTGACCTCGGCACGGCGAATACGCTGGTCTACGTCAAGGGCAAGGGCATCGTGCTGAACGAGCCCTCGGTGGTCGCCTATCACGTCAAGGACGGCAAGAAGCAGGTCCTCGCGGTCGGCGAGGATGCCAAGCTGATGCTGGGCCGCACCCCCGGCTCGATCGAGGCGATCCGGCCGATGCGCGACGGTGTCATCGCCGATTTCGACAGCGCCGAAGAGATGATCAAGCACTTCATCCGCAAGGTGCACAAGCGCTCGACGCTGTCGAAGCCGAAGATCATCGTCTGCGTGCCGCATGGCGCGACCCCGGTCGAGAAACGCGCGATCCGGCAGTCGGTTCTTTCGGCGGGCGCGCGTCGCGCCGGGCTGATCGCCGAACCGATCGCCGCCGCGATCGGCGCCGGCATGCCGATCACCGACCCCACCGGCTCGATGGTCGTCGACATCGGCGGCGGCACCACCGAGGTCGCCGTTCTGTCGCTTGGCGACATCGTCTATGCGCGCTCGGTGCGCGTCGGCGGTGACCGCATGGACGAGGCGGTGATCTCCTATCTGCGGCGCAACATGAACCTGCTCGTCGGCGAAAGCACGGCCGAGCGGATCAAGACCACGATCGGCACCGCGCGCATGCCCGACGACGGCCGCGGCGCCAGCCTGCTGGTGCGCGGGCGCGACCTGCTGAACGGCGTACCGAAGGAAGTCGAGGTCAATCAGGCGCAGATCGCCGAGGCGCTGTCGGAACCCGTGCAGCAGATCTGCGACGCGGTGATGCAGGCGCTCGAGGCCACCCCGCCCGATCTGGCTGCCGACATCGTCGACCGTGGCGTGATGCTGACCGGCGGCGGCGCGCTGCTGGGCGAGCTTGACCTGAGCCTGCGCGAACAGACCGGGCTCTCGATCTCGATCGCCGACCAGTCGCTCAACTGCGTCGCGCTCGGCACCGGCAAGGCGCTCGAATACGAAAAACAGCTGCGCCACGTGATCGACTACGACAGCTGAGGCCGGCCCCTGACCGGCGTCGGGGCTGCAACCGGAGGCAGACGTGGTGAAAGACCGCGACGAAGATTACGCAGGGCCACTGCGCCGGATCGCCATCGCGCTTCTGGCGCTGGTTCTGGCTGTCAGCTTTCTGGCCTGGCGCATCGACAGCCCGCGGGTCGAGCGCTTCCGTTCGGCCTTCATCGACCGTTTCGTGCCGACCTTCGACTGGGCGATGGTGCCGGTGACGAAGTTCCTCGGCATGGTCGAGGGCTTCCAGTCCTATGTCCGGATCTACGAACAGAACCAGGAGCTGCGGCGCGAGCTGCAGCAGATGAAGGCCTGGAAGGAAGCGGCGGTGCAGCTGGAACAGCAAAACGCCAAGCTGCTCGCCCAGAACCAGGTGCGTCTCGACCCGAAGCTGACCTCGGTCTCGGGCGTGGTGCTCGCCGATAGCGGCTCGCCCTTCCGGCAATCGGTGCTGCTCAACGTCGGCTCGCGCGATGGCATCGTCGACGGCTGGGCGACGATGGACGGGCTCGGCCTGGTCGGGCGGATCTCGGGCGTCGGCCACACCACCAGCCGCGTCGTGCTGCTCACCGACAGCTCGAGCCGCGTGCCCGTCACCATCCAGCCCTCGGGGCAGAAGGCGATCCTGACCGGCGACAACACCGCCTTCCCGCTGATCGACTTCCTCGAGAACGCCGATGCGGTGCGGCCGGGCGACCGGGTCGTGTCCTCGGGCGATGGCGGGGTGTTCCCGGCAGGTCTGCTGGTCGGACAGGTGCTGCAGGGCCAGGACCGGCGGCTGCGGGTGCGGCTTTCGGCCGATTACGAGCGGCTCGACTTCCTGCGCGTGCTGCGCTCGCACCCGGCCGAACAGCTGCAGGACGCCGGTCCCCTGATCCCGCCGCCGCCGCAGGTGCTCGAGGAGGAGGCGAAGGGGGGGGGCAAGGATGGTTGACCCGCTCACCACGCGCCGCTTTGCGCATCGCGCGCTCTATGTGGCGCTGGCAGCCGTGATCCTGTTCCTGCGGCTGCTGCCGGTGAACCCGATGGCGCATGGCATCCCCGGCCCCGACCTGATGCTTGCCTTCACCCTCGCCTGGGTGCTGCGCCGGCCCGATTTCGTCCCGGCGCTGCTGATCGTCGCGGTGGCCTTCGTCGAGGATCTGATGTTCTGGCGCCCGATCGGGCTCTGGCCGCTGATCCTGCTCGGCGGCACCGAGTTCCTGCGCGCGCGCCAGTCGGCCGCCCGCGGCATGCCCTTCGTGCTCGAGATGCTGCTCGTCAGCGGCGTGATGCTTGCCATGCTGCTTGCCAACCGGCTGGTGCTGGCGCTGGCGATGGTCGATCAGCCGCCGCTCGGGCTTGAACTTCTGCGTTACCTGATGACGCTTCTCGCCTATCCTTTCGTCGTGGCGCTGTCGCGCATGGCCTTCGGGCTGCGCCGCGCCGCGCCCGGAGAGGTGGACGCGCTCGGACACCCGCTGTGAACCGCGCGGGAAGGAGGCCGGCATGAAGAAGACCGAAAAGAACGTCCGTGCAAGCCGCTCGTCGATCACCCGGCGCGGGCTGATGCTGGGCGTGGCGCAGGCCGGCATCATCGGCGTGCTGGCGATGCGGATGCGCAAGATGCAGCTCGAACAGGCCGACGACTATCGGCTGCTGGCCGAGGGGAACTCGGTCAAGATCCGGCTCATTCCGCCGGCGCGCGGGCTGATCTACGACCGCAACGGCGTGCTGCTTGCCGGCAACGAACAGAATTACCGCGTCACCATCACCCGCGAGGATGCGGGCGATGTCGATACCGTGCTTGCCGACCTGCGCCGGCTGCTGCCGGTGAGCGATGGCGACGCGGCCGATGTGATGACCGAGATCCGCCGCCAGCCACCGCATGCGCCGGTGACGGTCGCCGACCGGCTGAGCTGGGAGGAGTTTTCCCGCGTCGCGGTGAACGCCCCGGCGCTCCCCGGCGTCTCGCCCGAGGTCGGGCTGTCGCGCAACTACCCGCACGGCACCGATTTCGCCCATGTTCTGGGCTATGTCGGTCCGGTCTCGGATTACGACCTCAGCCAGATCGAGAACCCCGATCCGCTGCTGCGCATCCCGAAGTTCCAGATCGGCAAGACCGGGGTCGAGGCGAAGATGGAGGAGGTGCTGCGCGGCCGCTCGGGCCAGCGCCGGGTCGAGGTGAACTCGGCCGGGCGCGAGATGCGCGAGCTCGGCCGCAAGGAAGGCGAGCCGGGGGTGAACCTGCAGCTCACCCTCGACACGCGGCTGCAGAACTTCGCGCACGAACGGCTGAAGGGCGAAAGCGCCGCCGCGGTGGTGATGGACGTGACGAACGGCGACATCCTCGCCATCACCTCGGTCCCGTCCTTCGACCCGAACCTCTTCGTGCGCGGCATTTCCTCGGCCGACTATCGCGGCCTGATGGAAGACGACCACCGGCCGCTGGCCGACAAGTCGGTGCAGGGGCTTTACCCGCCGGGCTCGACCTACAAGATCGTCACCGCGCTTGCGGCGCTCGAGGCGGGCGTGATCGGCCCCGAGGACACGGTGCGCTGCCCGGGCTATATCGAAGTCGGCGGCCGGCGCTTCCACTGCTGGAAGCACTCGGGCCACGGCCGGGTGAACGTGATCCAGAGCCTCGAGCAGAGCTGCGACGTGTTCTATTACGAGGTCGCGCAGAGGGTCGGCATCGACAAGATCTCGGAAATGGCGAAGCGCATGGGCGTGGGCGTGCGCCACGACCTGCCGATGTCGGCCGTGGCCGAGGGCGTCGCCCCCACCAAGGCCTGGAAGCAGGAGCGCTACGGCAAGGACTGGCGCATCGGCGACACGATCAACTCCTCGATCGGGCAGGGCTATGTGCTCGCCTCGCCGCTGCAGCTTGCGGTGATGGTGTCGCGGCTCGCCTCGGGCAAGGCGGTGACGCCGCGGCTGATCCGCTCGATGGACGGGGTCGAGGTGCCGGTGCCGGACCCCGAACCGCTCGGCCTCCAGGAGGCCTGGCTCGACCATGTCCGCAAGGGCATGATCGCGGTGGTGAACGGCGCGCATGGCACCGCCGGCAAGGCGAAGATCGTGCTGTCGGAATGGAAGATGGCGGGCAAGACCGGCACCAGCCAGGTACGCAACATCTCGGCCGCCGAACGGGCGCGGGGCGTGATCTCGAACAGCCAGCTGCCCTGGGAGCGGCGCGACCATGCGCTCTTCGTCTGCTTCGCCCCGGCCGACACTCCGAAATACGCCGTCAGCCTGATCGTCGAGCATGGCTCGGGCGGCTCCACCACCGCCGCGCCGATCGCCCGCGACATCTTGCTGTTTGCGCTGAACGACGGGCTGCCGCCGCTCGAGGCCTATCCGTCGAGCCAGCGCAAGGCGGTGCAGAGCCGCTTCGACGCACTCGACCTCGTCGATCCGGACACCGTCGGCACCGGCGCCAAGAGCCGGGCCTGAGGAGGCGCCATGAGCTATCTCGAAAGCAACCTGAAGACGGTGCCCACGGGGCTGCGCAAGGTGCTCTATCTGAACTACCCGCTGATCATCCTGCTCACCGCGGTGTCCTGCGCGGGCTTTCTGATGCTCTATTCCGTCGCCGGCGGCGACCTGACCACCTGGGCCGAGCCGCAGATGAAGCGCTTCGCGATCGGCATGATCGCGATGCTGATCGTCGGCTTCACCCCGATCTGGTTCTGGCGCAACACCGCGGGCGTGGCCTATTTCATCGCGCTGCTGCTGCTGGTCGCGGTCGACCTTTTCGGCGCGATCGGCATGGGCGCGCAGCGCTGGCTCGAGGTCGGGCCGGTGCGCATCCAGCCCTCCGAGCTGATGAAGATCGCCCTCGTGATGCTGCTCGCCGCCTATTACGACTGGCTGCCGGTCGAGAAGGTGTCGCGCCCGCTGTGGGTGCTGATCCCGGTGGTGCTGATCCTACTGCCGACCTTCCTCGTGCTCGAGCAGCCCGACCTCGGCACCGCGGTGATGCTGGTGCTGGGCGGCGGCTTCGTGATGTTCGCGGCCGGCGTCAGCCTGTGGTATTTCGGCACGGTGATCGCCCTTGTCGTCGCCCTCGTCTTCGGCGTGCTCGAAAGCCGCGGCACCGACTGGCAGCTCTTGCACGACTATCAGTTCAAGCGCATCGACACCTTCCTCGACCCGACCGAGGATCCGCTCGGCGCGGGCTACAACATCACCCAGGCGCAGATCGCGCTCGGCTCGGGCGGTTGGGCGGGGCGCGGCTTCATGCAGGGCACGCAGTCGCGGCTGAACTTCCTGCCCGAGAAGCACACCGACTTCATCTTCACCACGCTGGCCGAGGAATTCGGTTTCGTCGGCGCCTTCGGCCTGCTGATGCTCTATGCCGCGATCATCGGCTTTTGCATCTATGCGGCGCTGATCAACAAGGACCGGTTCTCGAGCCTGCTGACGCTCGGCGTCGCGGGCACCTTCTTCTTCTTCTTCGCGATCAACATGGCGATGGTGATGGGGCTGATGCCGGTCGTCGGCGTGCCCTTGCCGCTCGTCAGCTACGGGGGAACACAGATGATGATCCTGCTCAGCGCCTTTGGCCTTGTGCAAAGCGCCAACGTGCACCGGCCGCGCTGATGGTCGTTGCGCTTTATGCCGGGGCCGTCGCGACGGCCGATGTCTGGATGCCGGCGCTGGCCAAGGCCTTTGCCGAGGCGGGGCTGGCGGTCGATCTGGTGCGGCCGGGCGATGTGGCGCCCGAGGCGGTCGAGTACATCGTCTATGCCCCCTCCGGCCCGGTCAGCGATTTCTCCCCCTACACCCGGGCGAAGGCCGTTCTGAGCCTCTGGGCCGGGGTCGAGCGGGTGGTGGGCAACCCGACGCTGACCCAGCCCCTGTGCCGGATGGTCGACGAGGGGCTCGAGCGCGGCATGGTCGAATGGGTCGCGGGACAGGTGCTGCGCGCCCATCTCGGGCTTGACCGCTTCATCGGCCGGCATGAGCCGCATTGGGAGCAGGTGGCGCCGCCGCTCGCGCCCGAGCGTTCGGTCGTGGTGCTGGGGCTTGGCGCGCTTGGCACGGCGGCGGTGCGGATGCTGGTCACGCTCGGCTTCCGGGTGACGGGCTGGAGCCGCTCGCCGAAGGCGATTGCCGGGGCCACCTGCCTCAGCGGCGCCGAGGGGCTCGAGGCCGCGCTTGCCCGCGCCGAGATCCTGGTGACGATCCTGCCGAACACGCCCGAGACGACGGGTCTTCTGAACGCCCGCACCCTCGCCCTGCTGCCGCGTGGCGCGGTGATCCTGAACCCGGGCCGCGGCAACCTGATTGATGATGACGCGCTGCTGGCGGCGCTGGATGCGGGTCAGGTCGGGCAGGCGACGCTCGATGTCTTCCGCACCGAGCCGCTGCCCGCCGATCACCCCTATTGGCACCATCCGCGGGTGACGGTCAGCCCCCATGTCGCGGCCGAAACCCGCCCGGCCTCGGCCGCGAAGGTGATCGCCGAGAACATCCGCCGCGGCGAGGCGGGCGAGCCCTTCCTGCACCGCGTCGACCGCGCCCGCGGCTACTGAGGGCTAGAGCGCGACCAGGTGGTTGTCCCAGGCGAGCGGCGCGGTGCCGAGCGGCGCGATCGAGCCCGCCCGCACCCGCATCACCACCCCCTGCCCGTCCGTCGCGACGAAGCCGCCCGCGGCGCAGGGGCCAAGGCCGCAGACATCGGCGCGCGCCACCGACCACAGCGGTGCGCCCTCGACCGAATAGGCCTCGATCCTGCCGCCGCGGGGCGAGGTGATCGCCACCTCGCCGCCGCCCGGCGCGAAGGCGACCGAGCCGGCATAGCCCTTCATCGCGAACATCTCGCTGTCCTTCGGTTCGGCCAGCACCACCGCCCCGCCGCGCCGGTGCAAGCCCAGAAGCGGCACCGGCTCGGCGAGGTCCCCTTGCCATTGCATCGCGAAGGCCACCAGCCCGTCCGATGTCAGCGCCAGATGGCGGATCGAGTTCTGCGCCATCTCCGGCAGCTCGACGACCTCGAGCACCGCGCCCTCGGGGCTGAGATAGCTCAGATTCGGCCGCATGCGGTCGAGGTTCAGCGGCGTGCGATCGGAAGGATCTGTCTCGATGCCGCCATTCGCGATCACCAGATCGTCCGAGCCCGGCAGGCGGCGAATTTCATGCGGGCCGATGCCGTTCGAGGCGAACTCGCCCAGCCGGACGTAGCCGCGCGCTGCGTCCCAGATCCCGATCCGGCCGGCCGAGCCCTCGGCCACCACTTCGGAGGTGTAGAGCACCGCGCCATCGAGCGAATAGGCGCCATGGCCGTTGAACTGCCGGCCCTCGGGCGGGGTCAGCCGCGCCGTGGTGGCGCCGGTGACGCAATCGATCACCAGCGCGAAGGTGCCCGGACGGCGGGCGAAGGCCACCGCCTCGGGCCGGGTCGGATGGGCGGTCGCGGCATGCCCGCGCGCCGGCATCGGCTGTGAGAAGAGCCGCGCGCCGGTGGCGGAAAGGCCATAAAGCGCATGCGCGCCCGAGGGCTCCTGCGCGGCGGCCAGATAGGCGGGGCTGCCCGCATCGGCCCAGCTCAGCCGCGGCACGGCGGTTACGGCGGCCAGCGAGGCAAGGAAAGCACGGCGTCTCATCGGATGTCCTTTCTCAGTCGCCATCGGCGGAGTTGAAGCCCGAGCGCACCCCAAGAAGCGCGCCGACCTCGGTCTCGGCCGTCTCGCGCGTCGCCTGGATCGCCTGCTGCAGGATCTCGAGCTTCAGCCGCGTGCCGGGATCGGCGACGCCCGCGAAGACCGGATCGTCAAGTTTCGCCGCCAGCGTCTCGGCGCGGTCGAAGGCCGCCTCGGTCGCGGGGATCGGACCGAGGCCCTGCACCAGCGCCCCGGCATAGGCGCGCAGCGCCTTCAGCGACAGCGCCACATCGCGCAGCGAGCGGCCCGAGGCGCGGGCCTCGGCGCGTTCGGGGCGCGGGTGGTCAAAGCTGCCCAGCGGCCGGCCGATGCGGGTGTCGGCGTTGAACTCGAGCCCGGCGATCAGCTGGGTGAAGAGCGCCTGCCGCGCCTCGGCCGCGCTCAGATAGGTGGTATTGCCCGGGCTACCCGCGCTCAGCACGGTTTCGGCAACGCCATCCTTCCAGCCCGCCTCGATCGTCTGCGCCATGCGGGCAAGGTCGGCGGCTAGCGCCCGGCGCAGATCGCAGGCATAGGCGAGGTTGGTGTCGGAAGCGGGGCCATAAAGCAGCCGCTCGAGCCCGAAGAGCCCGCGCGCGGCGACCGACAGTTGCGCCGCCCCCTCGGGGGTGACCAGCGCCGGGTCGGCGCCTTGCAGCATCGCCTCGGTCTGCCGGCCGCCGATGTTCTTCGGATCGGGCCAGAAGGCGATGGCAAGCGCGCGGCCATCTTCCTCGGCCGGGCCGATGTGGACGTGCTGCACGCCCAGCCAGGCGTCGAAGGCGGCGTTCCAGGGCGCGCGCAGCGCCTCGGGCGTGCAGTCGGTCGCCGCAGTGGTGGCGAGGTCCTGCGTCGCGCGGGCAAAGCCCGCATAGCCCGGCAGGATCACCTTGGCGACGGTCTCGGGCACATCGGCACGAGCGGGCGCCGCAAGGGCCAGCGCGACAGCCGCCGGGGCGAGGACAAGGGAAAGGGCAGTGCGGCGCATCAGAGGCTCTCCAGATAGCGGATCAGGGCGGCGCGGTCGGCGGGCGGCATCGCCACCACGCGCGCCCGAGCGACAGCGGCTTCCCCACCATGCCACAACACCGCCTCGAGGGGCGAGCGGGCGCGGCCATCGTGCAGGAAGCTCGTGCGCCCGGTGGTGCCGATCCCCCAAAGCGGCGCGGTGCGCCACTCTGCGCCGGTGGCCACGCCCTCGGGCAGGGACGCGGCAAACTCGGGCCCCATGTCATGGAGCAGGAAATCCGAGAACGGCCAGATCAGCTGAAAGCTGCGGGCGGGGTCGGCCGCATTGCGGGCGGTGACGAATTTCGGCCGGTGGCAGGCGGGGCAGCCCGCGGCGGCGAAGGCCGCCTTGCCGGCCAGAACCTCGGGCGCGGCGACATCCCTGCGGCCGGGCAGCGCAAGCGCCGCGACGTAATCGGCAACCGCGGTCAGCGCGTGGCCCCCCACCTCGCGCCCGTCGCGCAGCTCTGCATCCTCGCCCGAGGGCAGCGCGCGGCAGGCCGTTTGCGCCGCGGTGCAATCGCCCCAGGGGTCGGGCGCGAGCGGGGTCGACAGCCCCATGTCGGTCGAGAACGCGCCGGCCACCATGTCGGCCAGCGTCGCCGCGCCCGCCTTGTGGCCGTAGCGGCCAAGCCGCACACCGCCTGCGGACGCCGAGGGCACCTCGGCCACCCGGCCCGAGATCCCGTCGCCATCCGCGTCGTCGGGGTCGGCGCCCGCCCGGATCGCGGCCTCGGGGATCGCCTCGATCAGGCCCAGCCCGTAAAGCGCCGGCGGCATCCGCAGCGATGTGCGCGTGGCGGGGTCGAGCGCCGGGGTGACGCGCGGCACCGGGCGGCGCAGATGCGCGACTTCGCCGCCCGAGAGCGGCGGCTCGACCGCCTGCCAGCCGATCGCCAGCTGGCCCTCGGCCGCAAGCCCGGTGACGGCGAAATCCTGCAACTGCCGGCCGAGGTCGGGATCCGGGGCAACGGGGTGCCAGCCGGCGATA
>VSSQ01000449.1_pt1 | contig 28288 bp, 33 predicted proteins | sample 4763081 | NCBI WGS metagenome assembly VSSQ01 (sample SAMN12137344, study PRJNA551015) | bioreactor metagenome | isolation source: SDC9 anaerobic chlorinated ethene degrading culture | place: USA: Knoxville, Tennesee | collected 2015-01-01
TCACATGATTTCTGATGGCTGCGTCCAGGATATTTTGAGTACCGAGAATATTGGTTTTTACTGCTTCATATGGATTAAATTCGCAGAGCGGAACATGTTTCAAAGCTGCAGCATGAAACACAATATCGACACCAGTAAAAACGGTGATCATGCGTTCAGCATCCCTGACATCACCGATCAGGATCTGGATCCTGTTGGATTTCAGTTCCTGCTGCATATCAAAAAGTCCGGTCTCATTGTTGTCCATGAGGATCAATGATTTTGGTTCATACGTCAGGAGTTGTCGTACCAACTGGCTGCCAATAGAACCAACTCCCCCGGTAACAAGAATGGTCTTATCATGATAATATGTATAACAATCCATATCATTCATTGTATAAACAATCAACATTGATAAGCCTTGCTTTCTGTTTGAATGAGGGAATGAATAATAATGATTGGCGCCTCTCATTTTACTGAATGGTGATATTATTAATAGAGTAAACAGAGATACATATTAACAATAATATTTTGTGTGTGAATAAGGATGGAAATCTTAGACGATCAACTTCAAACAATACCATATCCTTCCATTATGGTGGGTATCCCTGCATATAATGAAGAGAAAATGGTTGGTGATATGGTATTACAGGCAAAAAAGTATGCCCATCTTGTACTGGTAGTAAATGATGCTTCTTCAGACAATACAAAAAAATTTGCAGAGGAAGCAGGGGCGCTTGTAATTAGTCATCCAATAAATAAAGGATATGGGGGCGCTCTCCTGACGATATTTCAGACAGCTCAAAAATATCATCCAGATATTTTAATCCTTATGGATGCAGATGGCCAGCATGACCCCGCAGATATTCCTCGTTTTGTTTCAAAAATGCTGGAAGGATATGAAGTAGTAGTTGGTTCACGTTTCCTTGATGCAGAACGTAAAGAAAAAATTCCCGCATATCGACTCTTTGGGATAAAAATGTTGGACAAGGCAACGCATATTGCAGCAAAAGGATCTGTGGGTATCTCAGACGTTCTGTGTGGTTATCGTGCCTTTTCTAAAAAAGCCTATACTCAAATTACATACTTAGATACTTCAATGCACGGGGGTCCTGACATTATTGTTCAGCTAGGCGATTTAGGTATGAAATTTGGGGAGATCCCGGTCTCTATCCGTTACGATCTTGAAAATACATCCAAGAGGGGTCCGATAAATATGGGACTTGAGTTGCTGGTTGGAGTGATCCAGGTAGTTGTTACAAAAAGACCATTGTTGTTTTTCGGTGTCCCTGGTGTTGTCCTGACGGTAGGCGGGGTCATTCTGGCTATACAAGCATTTGATATTGTGGCAAAGACCGGCATCTGGTCAACAAATATTACCCTTGTTGCCATGATGATGTTGATGCTCGGTATGCTGCTGGTCATTACTGCTCTCATTCTCTATGCGGTGGCGCAGATGATTCAACTGGTTTCTAGGAAATAAAATCCATGTACCTTCATAAAGATATCTTTGATCTCACAAAAGTCTTAAAAATGAATATCTTCCCGCGGCTTGTTACGATTTCTAACGATCCGGTGGTCTGTGACGGCGTTCGGGATCTCCGGGCTGATCATTCTGATCATCGGGATCGTGCTGGCGATCCAGGCGCTGAAAATCTGTGCCGTGACCAGCGCCTGGTCCCCGACGATCACACTCGTCTCGATGATGATGCTCGTGATGGGGATGCTGCTCTGCTCTGTTGCGGTGATTTTGTATGCGGTGGCGCAGATGATCGGGATGATGGGGAGGGAGTGACAAATTTCAATGAATTCTCAAGATATCATTATGCAACCTAAAATAACGATAATTGTTCCTCTTTACAATAAAGTAGCAGAAGTAGGCCGCGCTCTAAAGTCCATCCTCACGCAGACCATTTCAGAGTATGAGCTGCTGATCATTGATGGCGGCTCTACAGATGGCAGTCTGAACGTTGTTGAACCTTATCTTCAGGATTCACGTATACGTCTTCTTCATCAAAAATCTAAAGGTCTTCCTGCAGGAAGGAATGAAGCAATACTTGAATCAAAAGGTGATTTAATCGCATTTTTAGATGCAGATGACGAATGGCATCCGAATTTTCTGGAGACGATAATTCGCCTGTATAATACTTATCCTGGTGCCGGAATCTACGCTACCGCCTATGAACGTTGTGTGATCGATATCTGTAAAGATAACATTGTTCGAGGTTTGCCTCCAGAAAGACCTTGGGAAGGTTACATCCCGTCATATTTCAGAATGTATGTTGAAGCTGGATATCCGCCATTTTGTCCCTGCAGTGTTGCGCTTGACCGGCATGTCTTTGATAAAGTGGGATATTTTAATCCGGATTCGCGGGTCGGAGAGGATGTAGAGATGTGGGTAAAGGTTGCATTTAATTGTGATATTGTCTTTACCACTAATATGTGTGCAAGATATCATATGGTTTCGTCTAACAAGATGATAAATGATTTTAAGGTCTTAGAAATGCATCCAGCCGTCACGTATCTTCTGTCTCTGCCGGATGAATACCTTCAGTTTCATCAAAATCGCATTGATATTATAGCTTTTATCGAATATTTGAAATTGGTTACAGTTTATTTTAATATTGGTGCCGGAGAATGCAAATTGGCTAGAAAAATTTTGTCCGAATCACATACAAATAGAGATATTATCCGTCGTGTTGGTTTAACTGTTATGGCACATTTACCCAGATCATTTGGGAAGGTTTTCATCCATCAATATATTAAACTTCCATTGATAGAATATAAATTGCGGAATCTATTTAAATTTGGGGAAACTAACAAATGAAAATTGGCATTATCACCAGACATCACATGTATCATCATGGAGCAATATTACAGGCATATTCTTTGCAGAATATCCTTGAAAACATGGGCTATGTTGTTGAAATGATTGATTTCCGTCATGTTTCTTATGAACGTGCTAATTGGGTGATAGCTTTTCAACCGTTTTCACTGATTCGGACAGTTTCTTTTACTCACTTCCTGAAATATTCTCTTACTCGTATAGGATGGGGATGTCTGAACATTGACCGCCACATCCTCCGTGGAACATACTATCAGATATTTATTAAAAAATGGATGCATTATTCACCAAAAACATATCACACCCATGAAGAACTAGTCGAGTCGCCGCCAATATATGATGTATATATTACCGGAAGTGATCAGATATGGAAAATCAATCGGGAACTTGGCGGGCTCGACAGAAGCTTCTTTCTTGATTTTGCTCCAGCAAATTCTCTCAGAATTGCCTATGCAGCAAGTTTTGGTCGACAAAAACTCACAGAACCATATCCTGAGATAATGCAGGAATTACTAAAGAATATTGATTATATCTCCATTCGGGAAAAATCATCTATTCCTTTTATTCAATCCCTTACCAATAAAGATGTAAGACATGTTTTAGATCCTGCTCTTCTTCAGGATAGTAGTGCGTGGGATATTGTTGCTAAGAATCCCATTGTTACTGGAGATTACCTGTTTGTGTATTCTGTTACCTGGGATAAAAACCTTGCAGATTTTGCACGCAAGGTTACTAAAGTGACTGGACTTCGAATGGTTTGTGTTGGTCCGGATTATTCCGGAATTGGTATTAGAAATGCAGTTGCAGGTCCTGAAGAGTTCATTGGATACGTAAAAAATGCCACGCTTATTGTGACAGATTCGTTTCATGGTACTGTGTTTTCCCTGCTTTATCGCAAATTATTTTATACATATCCACCAACAGGAGAAGAGACACGCATTATAGATCTTTTAGAATTGGTACATCTGGAAAACAGAATCATATCTTCTGCGAGTGATAATATATCTCTTGAAGCATCAATCCCGTATGATGATGTACACCAGATTCTTGCAGAAAAAAGAATAGAATCTTTTCAATTTCTAAAAGATGCGTTGGCTTCTCTAAAGGAATGAATATGACTACAATAATCGAAACCACAGTAAAAAATGGATTCTGCTGCGGATGTGGTGTTTGCGCAGGAGTATGCCCATCTCAAAATCTTGCAATGGATTGGAATATTTATGGGGAATATAATCCAGTCAGACTGCAGGATTGCAAGCATGAGTGTGGTCTCTGTGTAACTGTTTGTCCATTTGCTGACGGAAATCCTAATGAAGATGATCTGGGAAAATTGCTGTATGGTAATATCCCCCAAATCCATCATAGGTCAGAAACAGGATATTTTTTATCTATTAGGGCCGGTGCTGTAATCAATGATGCAATGCGTCTTCGATCTGCATCGGGAGGACTTGCAACCTGGTTCTTAGATGAACTGCTTCGAAGAGATATTGTTGATGCTGTGATTTGTGTTCATCATTATGATGAACCGCGGAAACTGTTCAAATTTGTTGTTGCACGAAGTATAGACGCGATTCATGAGGGAGCCGGTTCTGTTTATTATCCTGTGGAAATTTCTGAAGTACTGCAATACATTCGGCATAATCCCGGAAGATATGCAATTATTGGTCTGCCATGCCTTCTAAAGGGTTTACGCCTTGCACAGACGAAGTCTGTAGTTCTTCGGGAACGTATCGTAATGATGGTGGGGCTGGCATGTGCCAATCAGAAAAGCACGTATTTTACCCGCTATGCAGCCTGGAAGGCAGGCATTCCTGATGGCGAACTTGCGGGGATTTCTTACAGGAAAAAAAATCCGGAGAACAGTCTGGCAAGATTCTTTACTTTTCAGTTTAGGAATTCTATGGGTAAGGTCATCACGCAAAAGTGGGATGATGAGATCGGTTTAATGTATCACAATCGTTTTTGTACTATACATTCCTGTGACTGTTGTGATGATATGTTTGCCGAATGTGCTGATGTATGTTTTATGGATGCCTGGTTACCGGAGTACATTTGTGAACCGCGCGGCACAAGTGTGTGGATTGCACGATCTATGATGGCAAATGAATTATTGATAGAGGGGGTTGCACAGGGGTTGATTTGTGATAGAGAGGTGAATTTTGAAGAAATGCTTGCCGGGCAGAGTTCCATGCGGTGGAAACGGGAACTACTTGGGTATCGTTTAACGTTAATGCATAATGCTGGAGAAACGGTTCCTACTAAACGTGTCGTTCCAACTGAGGGTAAAATACTCTCTAAACTGGAAAAAGCACGATGTAAAGCTGCATTCGAAATTCAACGTGACGGTAAGAAAATCTTCGTCACCTCCGGTTATGCCGAAGTAGGAGTGTGGTTTTCTTCTGTTTGGAATAATGTGTCTTGGTATGTAAAATTGGGGAGGAGAGTAGGTAAATATTATGGTATGTGCGTTACATTGGGGAAATATTTTGTGAGTAAATGGAAAAACTAAAGAGCCTTTCAACAGATCGACTTATCGATTGGAGAGAATCTTTGAGATTAGATTAGATAGAATAAAATAATAGCGAATTTCTAACCTAATTTCCCGGGTTTTCCACCTGGTTCTTTTGCCAGTTAATACAAGGAATTAGGTCATCTTCAATTTTACAGAAAACTAATTACACTATCTTTTATTCATTGATTATTCTGTACTTTTCTACTTTATGGTAGATTTCACTAACTAATAAGTTGATGGGCAGTATATGTAACTTTATTAATACTAAAAGGATAAAACAGTATAATTTCGCATAAATACGATAAACTCCAGTAATAATGTTTTTTGATTCAGAAAAATTAGCCCTTGAAAATAATATACTGCTGTTGGTAGTTTTAATGAAAGAAATTCTCATTTCACGTGATTCTCTGATACAATGTTTTTTATGTCTTAATCCAACTTGTTGAATATGAACCCGACTCATGGCCAAATATTTATCGATATGGTAAGTTGAATATTTAGATATTAAACGTAGGGTCATTTCCGCATCCTGAAGACAACGTAATTGTGAATTAAAAAGTCCTATTTCAGAAAAACATTTTTTATTAATAAAAAATGTTATTCCGGAAATATAATTTCCAAAAATAATCATTTTACGTATACCTTTACTTCTTGGATACCACCGACTCTTTTTTTTAGCTATAATATTCTTATTATGGTCCATAGTATATGTATTCGCATAAAAAAATTTAATTTCAGGATGTGAATTAGATGCAGAAATACATTCTTCTAACATATTGGGCATCCAGATGTCATCGTGACTTAACCAGGTAAACCAGTCTCCCTTCATATGTTTAATTGCTGTATTTATTGCTGTTGACACTCCTCCATTTTCTTTGTGGATTCCATATATCTTATTGCCATAAGATGTAATAATCTCCCAGGTATTATCTGTAGATCCATCATCAACAACAATTATTTCAATATTTTGATATGTCTGATTTAATACACTATCAATTGCTTCCTGAAGATAATTACTTCCATTATAAACAGGTATTACAACACTCACCAATGGATTCATAATAAATAGTTATAATATACAACTAACAAATATGTAATTATGTCGATATTTCCTCATCTGACCAAAAAAAGGGCTGGAATTAAATATTGGTCCAAAGTAAGGAGGAAAATCATGAGATAAATATTTGGTTAAATCTGTATATAGAGAATTCAGAGGATATTTGATACGAATGAAATTTGATGATCATCGACCCAATATTATATTTATATTCGGTACAAGACCCGAAATCATTAAACTCTCTCCACTCATCCAGACCTGCATCAAACAAACCATCCCATTCACCCTTATCCATACCGGCCAACATTATTCTTATGAGCTTGATACACTTATCTTCAACGACCTTGAGCTTCCGGAACCCAACGATAACCTCCACATCGGCTCAGCCTCCCACGGGGAACAGACCGGCAAAATGCTCATAGGCATCGAACAGATCCTGCTCAAAGAAAAACCGGACATCGTCCTCGTTCTCGGCGATCCCAACTCAGCCCTTGCCGGGGCCCTTGCAGCTGCAAAACTCCACATACCTGTCTGCCATATCGAAGCCGGAAGACGGAGTTATAACCGATCCATGCCTGAAGAGCTGAACCGGCTTATGATCGATCAGATCGCTGATTATCTGTTTACCCCAAACGAATGGACCAGACAAAATCTTCTCAAAGAAGGGATACCGGATGATCGGATCATCGTTAGCGGAGATCCTATCGTCGATGTCGTCACCAGCAGCAAGGATACTGCAGCAGTATGCTCTGACATCTTACACCGACTCAGTCTCGAGCCTGAAAAATACTTCCTGCTTACCCTCCATCGACCGGAGAATACCGACAACCCAAACAAACTGCACACGATCCTGAACACCCTGGATATCATCTCTGCAAAGTATGCATATCCGGTCATATTCCCCTGTCATCCGCGTACAAAAAAAGTGCTTACAATGCATAAGCTGATCCCAAAAAACATTCTGATAACAGACCCGCTTGGCTACATGGATTTTCTTCAGTTGGAGACACACGCGTCAGTTATACTCACCGACTCAGGTTCCATGCAGGAGGAAGCCTGCATTTTGCATGTTCCCTGTGTGACCCTGCGCGATGATACAGAGCGCCCGGAAACTGTTCAAATTGGGGCCAATACTCTTGCCGGTACCAGACCTGAGTGTATTATGGATGCTGTGGAATCTATGCTGCATGGGGATAAAAACTGGCAAAATCCCTTCGGGGAACCGGGCGTATCAGAACGTATTATACACCATGTGCTCCATATAATTACAAAGATAGCATGAGTTACCAGCAGTCCCTTAATAATAAAACGATCCTTGTGACCGGCGGAACCGGCTCCTTTGGTCATCAGGTCGTTGAGAAGATCCTTGAGGTCGCCAACCCCAACGAGATCATCATCTTCAGCCGCGACGAAAAGAAGCAGTTTGATATGAGGAATGAGTTCCAGAACGACAAACTCACCTTTATTGTCGGAGATGTTCGGGACAAAGACTCTGTTACGAAAGTCATGAAAAACGATGTTGACTATGTCTTCCACGCAGCAGCCTTAAAGCAGGTCCCATCCTGTGAGTTTTTCCCGCTTGAAGCGATCAAAACAAATATCCTTGGTGCTTCCAATGTTCTTGACGCCGCCGAGGAGCAGAATGTCGAGAAAGTCGTCATTCTCAGCACCGATAAAGCTGTTTACCCCATCAATGCGATGGGTATGACCAAGGCACTCATGGAAAAACTCATGCTTGCCAAGGCGCGTTCGTCGAAGGCAGATACGATATTCTGTGGTGTTCGCTACGGGAATGTCATGTACTCCCGCGGATCCGTTTTTCCCTTCTTCCTGGAACAGATGCAGCGTGGTCTTCCGATCACAGTTACTGAGCCCAATATGACAAGATTCCTGCTCCCGCTCCCGGTCGCGATCGATCTTGTTCTCTTTGCCATAGCAAACGGTGAGAATGGTGATATCCATGTCAGAAAATCACCTGCAGCAACCGTTCAGAACATGGCTGAAGCTATGCGTGATCTCTTCAAACCTGATACTGAGATCAAATCGATTGGTATTCGCGAAGGAGAAAAGATGCATGAGACTCTTGTCACAAAAGAGGATCTCATGAAGGTAGTGGAGTATGATGATTACTACCGGATCAGAAATCTGGAAAAGATCGATTACGATCAATACTACTCGAAAGGACAGGAAGTTCCTATCCCGACTGAAGATTATAACTCGGCTAACACCCGGCGCCTGAGCCTGCAGGAAACGAAAGACCTTCTTCTTTCACTTCGTGAGATTCAGGACGCCCTCAAACATCCTATAGTATGAAACTGAAAGTCGGCATAACCGGACAAAATGGCTTCATCGGTTATCATGTTGTGCAGCAGATTCGCTTATCTCCGGAAAAATATGAGATAATTCCCTTCGAAAAGGAATATTTCACAGATGCAGATAAACTGCAGCTGTTTGTGAAAAACTGTGATGCTGTCATTCATCTTGCGGCGATGAACCGCGGCGACGAGAAGGAGATCTACGCAACCAATATTTCTCTCGTTCAAAAACTCATATCTGCAATGGAGATAACAGACTCAACGCCGCATATACTCTTCTCCTCCTCCACACAGGAAGCCAGAGGCAACCCGTATGGAAATTCCAAGAAGGAAGGAGCTGAGCTGTTTGCAGCATGGGCTGAAAAGAATCATGCGGTCTTCTCGCACTTTGTGATCCCGAATGTATTCGGACCATTCAGCAGACCATACTATAATACTGTTGTTGCAACCTTCTGCCACCAACTGACGCACAATGAAACACCGAGAATTGATGTCGATGCAACGCTGGATCTTATCTATGTAGGTGATCTGGCAAAGGAGTTCATTGCTCATCTGTATGATACAGAATCAACTGTCATCTCTCCAAAACCGGTTGCTGAGATCAATGTCAGCAGGCTGCTTGCTAAACTTCAAGAGTTCAAGGCATGGTATTTTGAAAAAGGAATGATTCCAGCCTTGCCGACACGTTTTGATGTCAATCTCTTCAACACCTTCCGCAGTTATGCAAATGATATCATCCCTATCTATCCAGAACTGCATACCGATCCAAGGGGAGCCTTTGTCGAGGTCATGAAGGAGATGACGGGAGGTCAGACTTCATTTTCAACCACTGTTCCTGGGATAACCCGCGGGAATCATTATCATCTGCGAAAGATCGAAAGGTTCTGTGTAGTAAAAGGCAAAGCGCTGATCCAGACGCGGCGTGTGGGAACCGATATCGTAAATGAATACGAAGTAAGCGGTGAGAAGCCGGCCTGCATCGATATGCCGATCTACTACACCCATAATATCACAAACATCGGTGATGAGGAGCTCCTGACGATCTTCTGGATCAATGAGCTCTTTGATCCAAACGACCCTGACACCTATTTCGAGGCGGTATAAATGAAAAGCAAACTGAAAGTCATGACCATCATCGGCACCCGGCCTGAGATCATTCGCCTGGCTTGTGTGATGCAGGAGTTGGATAAGTATGTGAATCAAGTCATCGTTCACACCGGCCAGAATTATGATTACGAGCTGAATGAGATCTTCTTCAAGGAACTGGAGATTAGGAAGCCTGATTACTTCATGAATGTTGACACATCTTCGCTTGGAAACGTCCTTGGCGGGATTCTTATCAAAGCAGAGGAGATCATGCGGGCTGAGCAGCCGGACGCTGTTCTCATTCTTGGGGATACCAACAGCAGTATTGCCGGCATTATGGCAAAGCGGCTGAAGATCCCCATCTTCCATATGGAAGCTGGAAACAGATGTTTTGACTTTAATGTCCCTGAGGAGATCAATCGGAGGATCATCGATCATATTGCCGACTTCAATCTGGTCTACACCGAGCATGCAAGGCGGCATCTGTTATCCGAAGGACTGCAGCACAGGAGGATCTATTTGACGGGTTCGCCGATGTATGAGGTTCTGCATAAGTATGAAGACCGGATCACGAGCTCAAAGATTCTTGATGAGTTAGGTCTCGCAGATCAAAAATATTTTGTCGTGAGTGCTCACAGAGAGGAGAATGTGGATAATCCAACGCATCTGCGCAGTATTCTGACAGTCTTGAATACCCTTGCAAAGGAGTATGATGTGCCGGTGATCGTCTCGACGCATCCGCGGACACGCAAGCGGCTGGAGAGTGTTTCTGATGTGGAGATGGATCCCCGGGTGCGGTTTTTGAAGCCGTTCGGGTTCTTTGATTATGTGCATCTGGAGATGCATTCTCTTTGCTCGATCTCGGATAGCGGGACGATTGCAGAAGAGGCGGCAGTGATGAAGTTTCCGGCAGTTACTATCCGTGAAGCGATAGAGCGACCCGAGGCACTGGATGCAGGTTCGATCATCATGACAGGGCTGGATGCGGATGTAGTGCTTGCTTCTATTGCTTTGGTGATGGATAAGCATGAAGCGGATGCAGCGCGGCAGGTACCGGCTGAGTATGAGGTTGCAAACTGTGCAGAGCGGGTTGTGAAGCTGGTGCTGGGAACTGCAGGGCTGAGCAATGAGTGGTGGGGAATTCAGAAATAATGAAAGACAAGCAGATTGGTATAATTGGTTCATATCCCCTGCCGTATGGAGGTGTTGCAATACACATTGAGCGTTTCTGCAAACTTCTGGATCAGTCTCATTATACGTATTCAGTATATGACATCCGTTCAAAAGAAGCAGCGTCTTTCAACAATGTATACCGACTAAAAAAACCTTATTTCTGGTATCTGAAGTATATTCTATTCTCACGTGAGAAGATAATTCATCTTCATACGACTCATCCGTTATTTTGGTTTCTTTTCGGCATTTCTGTCTTAAAAAGGACACATTTTATTACGACCATCCATTCTGTGAAATGTCCGAATTATTTCAGCCAGGCAAACTGGTTTATAAAAAAACTAATGACTGAAATTATTAATAGATCCTACCTTGTAATTACTGTGAATGATGAATTTAGGGATTCTTTCCTGTCATCTTTGGTCCCAGTTGGATTGAATCCCAAGAAAATAAAAACAATTCATCCCTTTATCCCGCCAACACTCACAGATGCAGATTATCAGGACATGGATGAACGTGTTCAATCCTTCATAGATACTCATTCACCTATCATTTCTGTAAATGCATTTCGTCTGACGTTTTATAATGATCATGATCTTTATGGGATTGATATGTGTATTGAGCTCTGTGCATATTTGAAAAACGAGTATCCTGATGTGGGTCTTATTGTCTGTATTTCTGTGATGGACACTCCGGAATATTTCTGCACTCTTCAGGAGAATATTCGGGAGTTGGATATTGAGTCAAATATCCTGATATTGACTGATGGGGTAAGTTTCCCGCCCATTCTCTCACTTTCAGATATTTTTGTTCGTCCTACCAATACAGATGGCGATGCTCTCTCTATTCGAGAAGCTCTCTCATTTGGTATTCCTGCCATAACAAGTGATGTAGTAGTACGCCCGGAAGGGTGTGTCACTTTCAAGACACGAGATCAGGCAGATTTTAATCAAAAAGTATTGGATACGTTGCATCATCATAATGAGATATCTCAGAATATTAAGAAGAATATAACATCTGAGAGTTCCGAACTATTGGACATATATAAAGAAATACTGGGTCATTAATATTATGAGAATTTATGTCAACCCCCAATTTTCTAAAATAATTCAAGCTCTTACGCTCCTGCCCTCTTCATTCTATGGTCTTTAGCTGGTAAAGATTGTAACAAAATACTGCCATCATATTCTTTACCCCCACACGTGAGGGGGTAGTGACTTTTACCAATCCTACCTGGAACACATTTTTGATAACAGCATAGGGTCGTTCTCCTTTGAAACGTATTATACTTATACGGAAATTCCGTAGTTTATCCCTTATTCCAATCGGATGACTCCGTTTCATTGCTATACTGAATCCTTTGCAGAGAACTCTCTGATATGGTAGTATCTCAATTATTCTGTAATCGCTTTTGAAAACGTGTATTCTTACTACATCATTCATTTCCATCAATTAATACTTTACAGCTTGAAAAAAGATTCAATTGCCGTAAAATTCAAATTATAGATTATTATATATGATTTTTTCATGCATCATAATCTCTTCCTCGGTAAAGCGTGTTTTTAATTTTTTTGCAGGTACACCACCCCAAATCTCATAGGCCGGCACATCTTTTGTGACAACGGAACCTGCAGCAATAATGGTGCCCTTTCCAATTGTTACCCCTTTTAAGATCGTTACATTCGCCCCAATCCAGTTATCCCCTGAAAGAACAACATCTGCATCATTTTCTGGTAATTTTTCATTATCAGTAACACTCATCATATATCTTCCAATCAAATCAGTCCTATGATCTCCAGTAATTATTGTTATATGAGGACCAGTCATTACATAATCACCAATATGAATTTTGGCACGAGTTGACATAAATATAGATCCAACACCTATACTAACATTATTTCCAAAATATATATCCCCCCCCCATAATATTCAAAACCTCTACCAATAGATACATTATTACCACACATGGCATAAAACTGTGTTCCATGATCACTTCACGGATAGGAGAGATATGAAGATATCTCTCATACGCCTCGTTCAGCAGGCGGATCGACAATTCAGCGGTTGCATGGTCGAATTCTCCGCCTGCAAGAATCATACTGCTTGCATCATCCAATACCATACAAACCTGTTTTCTATTATATTTGGATATATGCCAGTCCATGTGAACAGCCGACAAGCTGTTTTCCCGCTCATAGCGGATCATGGGAGGACGACGAAGAGAGTGGGTTGGATTGTGTTGAGTCAAATTTTCCTCCAATAATACTCGATGGATTGCACGTTCTCCGATAATTATTCCGAGATTATGCTGAAGATAATGACATAAAGAACGGCTGCCGATCATACGTTTTTTCTTTTCAGCTATGATTATCATACGGACTTCCGGAGCGACAATTACCGGAGGATGTCCCAGCTTTTTGGGCTGGGGATAGATCTCCTGTCACGATAGGATTTTCGGAGTTGATACACGCATTCAGGAGACACGTGAAACATATTCGCAACGGTCATTACAGGATAATACCAATCAGCGGTCATGATAATGATCTGACGGATTTCTTCGGCACTTAGGACCACAACATAGGGTTGGCGTGAAGGACGTAAACGACAACTAAATCTTTTCGTGTTAGTACAGTTTTTGACTGATTGGCGTATAAGAAACTGCATCTGGTGATGGACAGAGGTTTTTGCAGCAAGACAAACGTTTCTAATCTTTATGCACGTGCGTTTCGATTTACTCTTGCGCTTTCAAAGAGTTTCTCCTTTACGACGGATGCTATTGATGAGGTGAGAAGCAGTATTCACACCTATAGTCATCGTGAGGTTTTTGTTGATGAAGAGTTGTTTATTGAAACATCTCTCAAGGAGTGGGATGGGCATCGATGTTATATGCATGTGTATTATGATCCACGGAAGGTTTCAGAGGAGGAGTCGAAATTTTACCGGAAGATCGATATGTATTATCAAGAGCTGGGGTCTGAAAAGCTGATTCCCGAGCATCAGAAGTTCTATGACGGGTTCTTTACGATTGAGAGAAAGCAGCATGTTGGAAGGGTGGGTCCTCCAAATGATGAGGCTATTCGGGCGTTTCAGGGTAAGTATGCAGGGTATTCGGTGATTATTTCCACCGATCTGAAGGATCCTGTTGGGGCGTTGATGATGTATCGAGAAAAGGTCCGGGTTGAAAAGTCGTTTGATAATCTGACGAATGATTTGGATGGGAAGAGGCTTCGTGTAAGGAGCGAGCGGGCGATGGAGGGGAGGATGTTTGTGCAGTTCTTAAGTCTGATTCTGGCATCGTATATTCAGAGGGTGATGAGGGAGAAGGTTTTGTATAAGAATTATACGATGCAGTTGATTATTGAGGAGATGAAAATTTCTGATGAGGATTACGCTATCGGGGAGTAGGAAGGTTCTGTATTCGGAGTTGACGGCAGATCAGAAGAGGATTTGTGAGGCATTTGACATTGAGGTGAGGGCCTAGATAAAAATTGGCGGGGGATTAGGTTACAAGAAAGAATCCGTGAACTGTATCTTGTAAGTATTGTATTGATATTTATGGATGGTTTAAATTCCCCCCCCCTTATGTCATTGTTAGATATGAAACCGGATGGAGACAATCCAAAAAGTATGTTTTCGGTTTTGTTGGCAATCCTACATGTACATGACAAGAGAAAAAAATGGATGTTACATGGAACAGTATTTACGGCAGATTTAATATTAGAAACAACCAAAAAATTTGTATATTAAGTTTCATTCTCTTAAGAGAGTGATCGAACAAATGAATCCTTGGACACGGGTGAATAGATTTTGCTCCATAATATTCAATTATTTTGGGTAATCTTAGGTTTATTTAGACTCTGATTTCCCAGGGTGGGCAAATTCATTTTGAATTAAATGATAATATATAACTCCGTGTGATAATGGTTATCATATTTATGTAGTAAGTAATATATTCGTGATAACATGGTCTGGAGTCTTAATAAAAAACAACAAATAAAATTAAGCTTATCTATCTATGTACTCATAGTTACATTCTCTGTGATAGGTAATTATCAGAATTGCGATGCTTTTTTTCCAAGAAGTATTTTGTCCTTTGTAGATCTTATTTATTTTGGGCATATGCCTACATCCACGCTGATTGGGTATAGTTCTTTTGGGGCGATAATTTGTTTGGCTCTTGGGTTTTCCCCGGAAAGTTTATTGGTCATACCTATATCTATAATACCATTATCAGTAATAGGGTATGTTTTATTGTATCGATTATCTAAAAATACATTATTATCAACTGTATTGGTTGGTTGTTTGTATTGTATCCCCTATGCTCCATCCCTTGTTTTGTATTGGAGTCACACAGTTGGTAATATATTGTATTTAACAATTATCTTGTTATTTATAATCTGGGTTAATAATAGACGTAATAATAAATCATGTGAGACAGTAATATTCTTATGTATTTCTATATTGCTTATATCATTAAATTATATTTCATATAATATGACAGCCATGGCTGTTTTGAACATATTTTCCCTAGTGGTAATAGTGCTATTCGTATGGATGCGTGATAAATATTACAATTTGCACAAAACACACGATATTTCAAGTTCGCAGTTGATTGTGTTATCAATTATTTCCTGCGCCATGATTATGTCTCTAAATTCCTTTTATTATACATTTATGCACTTTATAGATTTTATGGGTGAATCAGGTGTCTCATATCTTGATAAATTCCTCCTCCTCGCATCTAGAATCTTCGAAGGCAATGACATCACCTATATTTCTCCTTTAACACCATATTATCTATCAGATATTGAGGGTATTCCGTTTATTGGAGCTCTTCGTTATATTATCATTGGTTTGGGTATTCTTATCTATGGTTATTGGTTGTTGAAGATGTCTTTAGGAAAGTATGGTGCAATACAACCAATTGATATTATTCTTTCTTCTGTATTATTTGGGACCGTCGTGTATATTTTGATCCGGATTCTACTTGTTGGTGACATTGGTTCTTTCTCATTAATAACACTTCCTGCAATACTCATTTTGGTAAGAATGACTACGTTAAAATATAAACCAAAGCTCAAAAAAATTGGTGTAGTGCTTGTAGTAATATTTGTTGTACTATTGTTGATACAAGTCTCTTCAATATCTATATCTAAGATTGATGAGCCTAAAAATTTGGAATCGTATCCACAAATATCAGAGTTTGGGTCGTGGGCATATTTATACTCCACAAAATACACGTCCTCTGATGTATTTACTTATGGATCAATTTGTTTATCAAGTGTTGTTGATAATAATCCAATTTTATTCGAATCAATCTCACCTAAGTACAGTGTTTTTGTGAATAATGATGAAATACTATCTATATTGGGTGCAGATGTGCCTTCTAGTGATAGAACTATCATTATTAATTGGCTCCTACCGCAAATATCTGTGTCAACAACCGATTGGGTAACATTAAACCCATGGAAGATATATGAGGATGAAATTAAGTACAATCCAAATTATAATGTTGTTTGGTCTAGTGGGTTTATTGCATGCCTCAGCCCATTAATATAAACATAAATATGAGAATATCTAACAACCCTTTTTTCCGACAGAAAGTACTTTCTTTTCGTACGTTGAGTAGTATGTATGGGGACTTTCAGCAGCTTTGGTCTCAACCAGGCATATCACGAACGTTATGAAAAACTTGGCGATCGCCTCTCCGATGTTGGTAAAACTCTTGATTGGGATGTTTTCCGTCCTCTTCTTGAATCCATGTATGCAAATAAATCCGGCAAGGGCGGTCACCCCAACGTCGATGTACTACTCATGTTCAAGATTCAGCTTCTGGAAGTCTGGTATAATCTGTCTGATCTCGCCGTTGAACGTGAAATCTATGATCGTCTCTCCTTTTGGCATTTTCTTGGGTGTCCTGACAAAATACCCGACAATTCAACGATCTGGTTATTTCGGGAGCGTATGTCTGAATCAGGTGTTGACACATCGGTTTGGCAGGAGTTTCAGAGACAGCTTGACCTGAAAGGTCTCAAAATTGAACAAGGCATGATTCAGGATGCAACGTTTGTTTATGCTGAACCCGGTCATTGTAAGATAGACACGCCGCGAGGAGAGCTGGCAAAAACCCGACGGGATAAAGATGGAAAAATCATGTCCAAGAACGGCAAAATCCACTATGGCTATAAACTGCATACCATCATGGATACAACGCATGATCTAATTCGACGCATTGAAACCACTACGGCAAATGTTCATGATAGTCAGGTGGATCTCTCAGAAAAAGGAGAGGTGGTTTATCGGGATCGGGGGTATCAGGGAGCAAAATGCAAGGGATATAGTGCCACAATGAAACGGGGAGCGAGAGGACATCCACTTGGAATACGAGATAAACTGAGAAATATGCGAATAAGTAGGAAGAGATCAAAGGGGGAGAGACCCTATGCAGTGATCAAAAATATCTTTCATGCAGGGTTGGTGAAGGTAACAACACTACAAAGAGTACGAGTGAAAAATATGCTGGCTGCATTTTGTTATAATATTTATCAAGTGAAAACGATTCAAAACAGGGGGTAAATTTAAAAAAAAACGTCAAGGAATAATCGGTATTTTTCTTTTCACCTTCTACTCAAAGAGCGAAATATCCTTGACAAATCTAATCTATTCCGTGCTTATAAATTCCCGAATCGCTCATTGGCTATGTATCCTCTGATATTTTTCTGCTCTTTTCGAAATATTTCCATTTTACAATATTGTTTTAGACTCCAACGATATTCATCTATATTATTAGTATTTCCCGCCAGAAATTTTCGAGTGTTTTTATCCATATGGAAAATATCTGTTGCCCAAAACTAAACAATCAAAAAATGAAGCTAATCTAAATCCTGGTCTTGGCAAGATTCATGATAGTGGTACTTTGTTAGAATAATGTACAGCCTGAGAGTACGTTATCTTTTTGGCTGAAATCACGCCACAGAAACCCTATGTAAATTAAAATGGTATATAGCTTCTAATAAGCCCATTTGAACGATAAAGTATTAAGTAATAACAAATTGTTATCACACTAGCAACGGCAATTATAATAAAGATATTTAGTGAAAATACATATCGCATTACTACTAATAGGATTAATATGACAAATGATAATAGCAATACAGACTTCGATTTTCCAATTATCAAATATAACGATGCATGAGACAATGACATGATCAGCCATAAACGATAACCTGAAGAAATAAGACCAAATACAGTTAGCAGAATAATTGTCAGATATATGTTTTGTAACGTCCCCCCAATTATCAGTGCAGAAAACTGGGCAATTAAATTGATAATATTCGCCTTGACTCTCCATTCCTGTTTTTCAACAATTGTAAATGTAGACTCAATTGGAGTCATGATAAAAAAGACAATCGCCCATATTGATAATATTTGAAGATAAACTCCTGATTCTATCCATTCAGAACCGAAGATGATCCCAAACAAATCTCCTCCAAGTGTCATAAGTATGATCATTGGAATGATAGTTAATAGCAGCATGACAAGAGCTACGTCCTCGACCAATGGCTTGAGACCATTGTCCCTAACAACAACTGCACCTCTCTGACGAAACACTTGTGCTATTGAGTTCCCGACAAGAGATAATGGTATAAGCAGCACTGTATATCCTAATGAGTAATAACCAACAATAGTTGATGAAAAAAATGCTGTAAGCATCAAGACAGGTAACTGCAATGATAAATTCTGCATTAAATCGGACCATGTCTCAATTAATGGGAATTTTTTATATTTTTTAGCCATCGATAAGATGGATTTTAATGAAAAAGAATTCTTGAATAGATGAAGATCATTCCTAATAACCTGTATTGACAATACAAACAAGCTGGCAAGTGTTCCTATTATTTGACCAATTATTAATGATCCGGCATTCACCAACTCAAGAATGCCAAACCCTGCCTTCAACCCATTTCCCGAAATGGTTTGAACAATCATACTTACAGATTGTATCCCAAATCTTTTTTTACGAGTATTCCAGAATCCCAACATCATATAGATGCCACTAATAAACAAAAATAATGGAACTAAAATAAGATAGGGTTCTAATAACGGAGAATTTAAAAATGAAGAGATAACATCTCCAAAAAATATGAACAACAATAAGACAATTGCTGATATAACACTCACAATGATCACACATAAAATACACAGTGCCCCTGCGTCTGCATCATCTTTCGGAAGAATGATTGCCTGATCATATTTCATACAGCTAATGACTAGAAGAAGAGTTGTAATAGATGTGAAGACTGCAGCAACACCAAATAGTTCTGGACCGAAAATACGTGTGATAACAGGAATAAGACAGATACCAATTATCTGAGCAATAATTGTACCGATAACAAGCTTGCCCACATCCTTTCCAAAAGACTTCTTATCTGTTTTGGCATCCGATGATTGCTGCGCACCCTGTTCTTCAGTCATCTATTCCACAAACCTTCCCATTCTCTTTTATACTAATCTGCCTTCACGGCACATAAATACTGCCGGACTGACTCTGCCAAAAAAAAACCCGCTCTCCCGCGCCATAAAGATCCCCGCCGCGATCCTCCCTCCTCACTCCCTGACAAAATGCCCGCCTCTTCCTCCCGGACGCGATAGGATAACGGGGGCTTGGCCGAGTCGCAAGTTCTCACTTATGTTCGAACTTGGGCGCAAGGCAAAGCCTTGCTCAGCTAAGATCGCCGGCTATGCCGTCGATCCGCCTCCGCTGAGGGCGTCGACTTGTTCACAAACCTTCGGTTTGCTCTCCGACTCGGGTCTACGACCCTCGCTTGTTCGCCAACCCGCCACCGCGCCGAATCACAAGTCCCTTTCGCTTCGCTCCATGCCATGTCAAGAAAAGAAATTGGGAAATGTGATTCGCTCCTGACGAACTACTTTGAAACGTATATGGGCCCCAGAAATAGGATACTCCACCGCGGGCCGCTCCGCGCCGGAGTCGCGGCCCCGCACCCCGGTTCAGAAAAGAAAATGGGATATTTGAGATGTATTTTGAAAGGGAAGTAATTTGGGAGTGTGGACGTAAGAGAAAAAACCAACCATACATTTCCTGATGTGCACACTTGATTTCTTTCCATTCCTCCACCCCTGTCCCCCTTTTGGTGATTTTCGTTGAATTTTGTGGGTTTTGGTGTTGGGGGACGGGGGAGGGTACGATATGGATCAACACCCAACTGAATTTTCTTTTTTTCGTGTTTTTGTGATTATTTTCGTGAATTTTGTGTGATGATGTTTACATCCGAAGAATCCAGTACACGAAACCAAAGTACATCCAAAAAATCCCACTTGAACAAATTCGATCCTGTTCTCCAGGGTGGGGGGCGATAAACGAAGGAGGGTGTATGAGAAGGCTCGCCCTTGGTTCGCAAGTCTATCGACTTGCTCTCCGACTCGGCTCTTCGACCCTCGCTTGCTCGCGTGAGGGTAAGCGGATGCTGCGCCCCCTGGTTCGCCTAAGGGGAGGAGAATGGGGGCGCAATACGACCGCGGGTGTACGCGGAGGCTTCGCCCCGTGGGGGGTCGCAAGTCTATCGACTTGCTTCGCTGAGGCCGCCCCTTCGGGTCAGCCCGCTCGCGCAAGGGGTGAGGATAACGCCCCCTTTTCCGCAGCACAGCCGTTCGCAAGTCTATCGACTTGCTCAGCTAAGGTTGTCCGCTTTCAGCGTCCAACCCGCAAGAAAAAAGGGGGGCGCAATACGACTGCGGATGTACGCGGAGGCTTCGCCCCTTTTCCGCAGCACACCCGTTCGCAAGTCTATCGACTTGCTCAGCTAAGGTTGTCCGCTTTCAGCGTCCAACCCGCAAGAAAAAAGGGGGGCGCAATACGACTGCGGGTGTACTAGAAGGCTTCGCCCCTTCGGGGTTCGCAAATCAAAGATTTGCTCTCCGACTCGGGTCTTTGACCCTCGCTTGCTCGCCTAAGGGGAGGGGAATGGGGGCGATAAACGACTGCGGGTGTATGAGAAGGCTCGCCCTTGGCTCGCGTGAGGGTAAGCGGATGCTGCACCCCTGGTTCGTCTACGTGTAGGAGATGGTGGGCGTAAAACGATCGCGGGTGTACTCGAAGGCTTCGCCCTTGGTTCGCGTAAAGGTAAGCGGATGCTGCGCCCCCTGGTTCGTCTACGTGTAGGAGAACAACGCCCCCTTTTCCGCAGCACACCCGAGGAAAATAGGGGGCGCAATACGACGGCGGGTGTACAAGAAGGCTCGCCCTTGGGCTCGCCTTAGGGGGAGGGGAAGGTGGGCGGTACATGATCACAGATTCACGAGGAAGCTGCGCCCCTTAATTCGTCTACGTGTAGGAGATGGTGGGCGAGAAACGATGGCGGGTGTATGAGAAGGCTCGCCCTTGGTTCGCAAGTCTATCGACTTGCTCTCCGACTCGGCTCTTCGACCCTCGCTTGCTCGCGTGAGGGTAGGCGGATGCTGCGCCCCTTTTCCGCAGCACACCCGAGGAAAATAGGGGGCGCAATACGACCGCGGGTGTATGCGGAGGCTCGCCCCTTGGGCTCGCCTTAGGGGGGAGATGGTGGGCGATAAACGATCACAGATTCACGAGGATGCTGCGCCCCCTGGTTCGTCTACGTGTAGGAGATGATGGGCGGGATACGACGGAGGGTGTATGAGAAGGCTTCGCCCCTCGGGAGTCGCAAGGGGAGGAGGATAACGCCCCCTTTCCGCAGCACACCCGAGGAAAATAGGGGGCGCAATACGACTGCGGGTGTACAAGAAGGCTTCGCCCCTTCGGGGCTCGCGCAAGGGGGAGGAGATGGGGGCGATAAACGACGGAGGGTGTACAAGAAGGCTCGCCCCTGGTTCGTCTACGTGTAGGAGATGGTGGGCGCAATACGACTGCGGGTGTACGCGGAGGCTTCGCCCCTCGGGAGCAAAAGCGGCAAATAGGATATTCCCACCGCGTCGGGCTCGCAAATCAGAGATTTGCTCAGCTAAGATCGCCGGCTATGCCGTCGATCCGCCTCCGCGCCGACTCGCAAGTCCCTTTCGCTTCGCTCCAGGACTTGCTCAGCTGAGGGCGAGCCTGACGGCTCACCCCGCAGTCACCTCCCGCACCCCAAATCAAAAAAAAAGGAATCATACCTCCTCTTTTACACATATTGAGATAGAAATGGAATATAAGAAAAACCCGCACGCGGGTTTTTCCCCAGCATTTTTCCAGAGAGGGTGCGATTCCTGCGTAGGCGAAGCCCAAATGGGCAAAGCCCATTTGAGGCGGCACGCAAATCTTCGATTTGCACGCATCAGCCGGAGCAGAGCACCCGAACGCAAGGAAAATGCGATTCGCGAGGATTCGCGGAGGCGTGCAAGCCGAAGGCTTGCGTGCCGCCTCAAGCGGGCAAAGCCCGCTTGGGCTTATTCGCGGTTAAATTAAATCAGGTTTCCACACCCAACAAACTCCTTCCCGAATCTCACCCCTCCGTCTTCTTTCCCTCCACTCGCACGTTTTCTTCAAAAACTTGCTCAAGCTTTGACCGCCCCTTCGGGGCAGCCCGCCTCGGCTAATGTCGCCGGCTGCGACTCCAACACGCAGTCACTCCCCGCACCCCGGAATCAAAAAAGGGATTGGGAGATATGGGATGTATTTTGAAAAGTAAATGGGTCACGAAGCGTACTATCCACCAACCGCATCACTCATGATCACTACCGCTTCGCCACACCACCCCTCGACCCGCTTTTTTTCTCGTCATACCCGCCCACACGCAAACCTTCGGTTTGGTCGCAAGGCAAAGCCTTGCTCCGCTAAGGGACCTAAAGGTCCCCGCCTCAGCTAAGGCCGCCCTTACAGGGCAGCCCGCTCTTGCGCGTCCACCGCGCTCCCCCTTCCAACACGAAATGACCCCCAAAAAACACACCTCCCAAAAAACCAAAAACCATAAATACTAAAACCCGATTCGCAACAATGCTTGACCCCCTCCCCTCCCACTGACCACCCCTTCTCAAACACACCAGGAGGCACTATCGCACCGCGCGGTCAGGGGTTTATAACATCTTAGAACGAATCTCAACACTAAAACAGACAAATGCCCATAAAATAATCGTAATACACAAAAAATAACCATTAAATATCTAAAAAACCAACTAAGTATTAACAACATCAGGTAAATGAAAAAAGGCAGGGGCTAGCCCGGAGCACGAGTCCTGCGGGACGGCAAGCTGCTAGGAGCATGGAGTCAGGTATCACACATACTAATCCCTCTGCCACGGGTGAACCCTGAAGCCTTTTTTCATTCTCTGAATGAACATGCCGGCGCGGGAATCGTACCGGTCAACGGAAAACACGAAGAGGGTACTCTGTCCCTCTCTCGACAAAAAAAGGCGTGCCGCTGGGTCAATCGGCATGAATCGACATTGAATAACCTGCCTTACGCAGGCATTGTTCCAAAGAGAACACAACAAGGAGAAAGAATGATTCAAGACGAATCTACTACCCGGATCTGTCTCAAAATGAGCCAGGTCATCATGGAAACGCCCGTCGAATACAACGGCCGGATCTCAACCAGGATCCCGATGAAAAACAAGGAATGGTTCTACCGCCGTGCAAAAAAGGAAGGCATCAAGCCGTCCGAACTCCAGCGCCGCATCGTCATTAAGGAAATGAACAAATGGCATGAAGAGGAACTTGAGGAAGAGCGCCGGAAACGGGAAAGAAAGTGAAGGCCGGGAAACCGGCCCCCCTCCACTTTGGGTTTGTGCTCCGGTGACCTGAAAGTGGAGGTATCGAATATCTATTACCCATCTCATGTGTCCATTCTAAGCTAAACCCCTCTAAACCCACCAAACCAACTCTTTTTTTTTTAATCTCCCATTCTCACTCCCTGCTCGGTCTTCATTCTCATGGCAATCACTCATTTCAGATATGGTATGTTCTGCTGCAGATGAAGATGAACTACCTGGAATCGTGTAGGGGTCTCGAAAATAGAGATACTCTACCGCGTCGGGCTCGCAAATCAGAGATTTGGTCGCAAACATTCTGTTTGCTCGGCTGAGGGACCTAAAGGTCCCCGCCTCCGCTAAGATCACCGGCTGCGCCGTCGATCCGCCTCCGCTGAGGCCGCCCCTTCGGGGAGTCGCAGTCGCAAATCAGAGATTTGCTTGGCTAAGGGCGAGCCTATCGGCTCACCCCGCCACCGCGCGGTCAGGGTTTTATATTGCGTTAAATCATAGATTGATTACACGTTCGGAGATACCCGGACAGGAGGTCAGATATGATGAATGATATTCCCAAAACACTTCTGGAACAACCAAAGCCGCTCTTTTTCAAAAAAAATGTATATTCAGGCAGGCTCTATACAAATGGGAAAGAAAATCGGAAAAACCAGCTTGAGCTGATGAAGGAAGGTGAGATAATAGAATCAGTGCTCCGACATTCCTGGAGCCTGCTCGATGAAGTGACCTATCTGAAAGCGTTGGTCAGGGTTCTTGAGGGAGATCTCGCAAAAACAGAGAAGAGACCGGCAGGTTTTCTTTCGAAGCTTGGGGTGGATGTATGAGCGGAAAGGGTCTCACCCCTGTCGAGGAGCTATCTGAGTTTCTGCTGTATAATACGGACGGGGGGAATACGCGTGTTCAGGTTCGACTGTATGAGGGGTCGGTGTGGCTATCTCAGCGTTTGATTGCTGATTTGTATGATAGGTCGCCAAAGACGGTGAGTGAACATATCGCGAATATTTTCGAGGAGGGTGAGCTTGAGCCGGAGAGAGTCACCCGGGTTTTTGATGTGGAGCAGGATGAGGGCGGTCGGTCGGTCGTCCGTTCGATCGTCTGCTATAATCTGGAGATGATTTTGGCGGTAGGATATCGTGCGAGGTCTGCCCGCGGGACGCAGTTTAGGAAGTGGGCAACGAAGCTTTTGCAGGAGTATGTGGTGAAAGGGTTTGTTCTTGATGATGAGCGTTTAAAGGAGCCCGCAGGGTTTGGTCAGGATTATTTCGATGAGCTGCTTGAGCGGATTCGTGCGATTCGTGCGTCAGAGAAGCGGTTGTATCTGAAGGTTCGGGATATTTACGCGCTGAGTGTGGATTATGATAAGAATCATCCTGCTGCGAAGAAGTTTTTTGCAGCGGTGCAGAATAAGATCCATTTTGCGGTTCACGGTCATACGGCGGCGGAGATCATGGTTTTGCGGGCGAATGCCGATCTGCCGCATATGGGGCTTTCGACATGGAAGGAGAGTCCAAACGGGAAGATTCGTCTGGCTGATGTTTTGACGGCGAAGAATTATCTTTCGAGTGAGGAGATCACGACGATGAATTCGCTGGTGAATCAGTTTCTGGAGTATGCGGAGCAGCAGGCACGTTCCAGAAAGGTTATGACGATGCATGACTGGGAGGTGAAGCTGGAGGCGATTCTCCGGCTGAATGATATGAGTATTCTTACGAGTGCCGGGAAGATTTCGATGGAGCGGGCGAAGAGTAAGGCTTCCCGGGAGTTCGAGGTGTTCGAGGCACGGGAGCTGGAGCGGGAAACTGCGCAGGATGAAGATGAGTTGGAAGATGTGCTAAAAAAGCTAGTATATATCCCTAAATCTGATTCCAGCAAAGATAGTGAGTGTAATGAAAATAGATAATCTTTTAAATGAAATCCCAACTGTCCGGTTTAACCGGATAGTTCGAAGTCAGATATTTGGCATGGAGGTGGGATTTTTGGCCGGGCGGGAATACCGCGAAATTTTCGTTTGAGTCAGTAAAAAGCAGAGTTTAACATCAGTTTGTTGACGTCAACAATATGATACCCGCGGACAAAATGCCCGAGTCGGAGAGCAAAGCGAAGCATAATGATTCGCGGTGGAATTCTCATGCGTCCGCACGTATGCCGTACATGAAACCGAAGTACATCCAAAAAATCCCGCTTAAACAAATTCGATCCTGTTCACCGGGAAGGGGGTTCGCAAATCAAAGATTTGCTCTCCGCTTCGGGCTTCAAGCCCTCGCTTGTTCGCAAATCAAAGATTTGCTCTCCGACTCGGGTCTTCGACCCTCGCTTGTTCACAAGTCTGTCGACTTGCTCTCCGACTCGGGTCTACGACCCTCGCTTGTTCACAAGTCTATCGACTTGCTCTCCGACTCGGGTCTTCGCCCCTCGCTTGTTCTCAAGTCTGTCGACTTGCTCTCCGACTCGGGTCTACGACCCTCGCTTGTTCACAAGTCTATCGATTTGCTCTCCGACTCGGGTCTTCGACCCTCGCTTGTTCGCAAATCAAAGATTTGCTCGCAAGGCAAAGCCTTGGTCGCAAGTTTCCTTCGAAAACTTGCTCCGCTAAGATTGCCGGCTGCACCGTCAATCCGCCTCGGCCGAGGCCGCCCCTGCGGGGCAGCCCGCCTTAATCGCAAACCTACGGTTTGCTTCGCTGAGGGCGAGCCTAACGGCTCACCCCGCCTTCGCTTGTCATATTTAAGATCTGGTCTTCATCAATTGTTGAATCTCTTCCTGAAGTGCCCCTAACTTTTCAAGAATTTCCTCAAAATCCAAAACATCCCCGTACATCATACTCTGCATACGGGAATAATCAGACTTTAGAGCCGCCATATGAACATCCGAAGGCAGCAGCCGGATCTCACCAGCGAAAACCTGCTCATAGTTTGCCCATGAAAGAGGATAAAATTTCATTTTGAATTTAGTTACCATCTCTAATAGATCCAGATCGGCAAATGCCTTGGCTTTTACCTTCGAATCTCCCATTTTCACGACATCATAATAATGACGTGAATATCGTAAGGGAACCGGCTTTCCTTTTGGAAGATTTGCCACGCTATGAAGGATAAGGATCTTTTCCCAGAACGTCCGTTCCGGATGCACGGTTAGAACATCGGTTGACTTTTGCCCAAAGAGATTCGGATATTTTTCGGCAGAATACGGCTGGATCGTCTCCCAGCCGGATGGAGTGCATGCAGCAAGAGGTCCTATCTCCAGACGGATCTCCTGAAGGATAGATGCATCGGAAAAACCATGTGGATACCTGAAGGTTATTGTCTGTTTATCGTCAGCCAGGATCCCCATATCGACAGAAATGCCAAGTTCCTCCGATAGATCATTTGTGATCTGCGGGAGAAATATATCCTTGAGAAACTCTTCGGCACGGTGATTTGCCTCTTTGTTAAAGTGATCCTGCTGATTCTTTGTCCGATCCTTCCAGGGTTCGTCTTTATCATAATCCAGAATACACCAGTCAAGGATCAGATCGATGTCTTCAGAAAAACGATCGATCAGCCCGTATGCTTTTGATAAGCTCGTGCCTCCTTTGAATGTCAGAGTATTTTTCCAGGGGCAGTCGTGAAAAAGATAATCCAGCATCCAGCAGACCCAGAAGTCTTTCTCAATAATCGCCTCATTGATCCCCATCTTGTCAGCAGTGTTCCTGAATAATGCTTCACGATCTTCTGCCGGACGTTTTCCAATATTTTTCATGGTTCTTTATGCACATATCTGTCTGATCGTTCCGGAGATCCAGGCAGATGAGCGTTTTGTATCCTCCAATAAGGATTCTTTTTCATTCAGCGTGAGCATATCGGAGAATTGTTTGATGAATGTATCATTCATGTTATCCCTGCCGATCGCTTTCAATGCCTGAATGATCAGTGCGGATTTTGCTGAAAGATTCGTGATGTCTTTATTTGAGGTATGCTTGAATTGTATCGTGACATTTCCATATGCGTATTTTTTGTAGGGGCCGTCAGAAGCATACGTCCATGAAGCAGGGACTTGGGTAGAGATCCCGAGCATATTCAGGGCAGCATCTTCATAGGGGACAATGGTCCAGCCAAAATTGCGTGCAAGCGCTTTTGCTATCCCATGAGGTGAGGGAGCGACGTATTCATCAAGGAATGCATTGTAGATGGGATATTCGTATATTCCCCGCATGATCCGGCGAATCGTTTTGTCTTGAACTAGCCGTGATAATACTTTTTTTATCGTGGGGGTCGGGGAGATGTCGGCAAAATCAGAGATGACGAATATTGTGCCTCTCTTTGATGTGGTTATTCTCTCCCGGATTTTTTCATGATAGGTATCATTATACATATTATAGTATGTATCATTATGTCACTAAAAGTATATAGTATTGGTGACAAAATCAGGTTCATCATCTGGGGTGGGAGAGGGAGAAGGGGGGGCGCAAATCAAAGATTTGCTCTCCGACTCGGGTCTTCGACCCTCGCTTGTTCTCAAGTCTGTCGACTTGCTCTCCGCTTCGGGCTTCAAGCCCTCGCTTGTTCTCAAGTCTGTCGACTTGCTCTCCGCTTCGGGCTTCAAGCCCT
>VSSQ01000279.1_pt1 | contig 28178 bp, 28 predicted proteins | sample 4763081 | NCBI WGS metagenome assembly VSSQ01 (sample SAMN12137344, study PRJNA551015) | bioreactor metagenome | isolation source: SDC9 anaerobic chlorinated ethene degrading culture | place: USA: Knoxville, Tennesee | collected 2015-01-01
GTAGGTCCATTAAGTGGGTACATCTCTCCCACCCCCCTTATCTCACTACCGGTGGTAGCAGGAATCATAAAAGCATTTAACAGTGTGGCAAACAGTAACATGCCTATAGATATTTTTGAAACATCCCACACTGAACAACCTTGAGTATAGAACATAGCTGCCCCAATCACCGCTCCAATTACTACCATTGGGTGTAGTCTAATAATTCTCCTTTTAAAGAAATCTTTAACACTCATTGTTTTCCATCTGTCGTCGTAAGCGTACCCCATAACAAACCCGGATAGAATAAAAAAGAAGTCAACCGCAAGGTATCCATGGTTGATTCTCTGGTCGATGTGACTGGTTGCAAACGCCTCAAAAATGTGAAACCAAACAACTGTTAATGCTGCCACACCCCGAAATCCGTCAAGAATATTATAATGTGGTTTTGTATCTCTGAATGATGCTGCTGAGATTTTTGTCATAATGGTTGCAAAAATAGTTTAAAAAAATAGCTCAGAGAAAAAATTGTCGGAATTTTTTTCATGCATTAAACTAAACTATATTAAACCCATATTAAATTATTTTAAGTAACATATCAATTATATTAATTTTTCAATTATATTTGTCGCATAAAAGATAAATATAATGGAAAAGAGGCTACCCGTTTCGTGTCCCAGTTGTGACTCTCAGTTAAGAGTCAGCAGTCTGCTGTGTGAGCATTGCGATACTACAGTAACCGGTTTTTTTCAGTTGCCTGTATTAATGAGGCTAGATCAGAAAGAGCAATCATTTATTCTGGAATTTGTAAAGAGCAGTGGCAGCCTGAAAATTATGGCTGAAAAGCTTAAGCTTAGCTATCCTACTGTTAGAAATATGCTTGACGATCTTATTGAGAAAATTGTTAAAATGGATGAGAAATGATTAAAAAGCTGTTAAATCCTTTTAATTACATCGCCGGTGGAAAATCATTTTTTATAGGTATAGCTGTAATTTTCGCTACATCGTTTGCCGGCTATCTCACTAACACTCATTTCCCTGATATCATTTCTGTAAAAACAGGCCTTGAGGTTAAACTGCACTTCGTCATTGCACAAAATATCATTAACTGGCTCTCAATATCATTGTTACTATATATAGCCTCTTTAATTTTTTCCAAATCCTCTGTAAGGATAACTGATATTTTTGGAACTCAGGCACTGGCCAGGGCTCCATATCTGATTGCTGCAATTCTGAATTTTTCAAACTCAATAACCCAGCTGGGAGAGCATATAATGTGGAAGTATCTTAACAAGGGAGAGCCTGCAGAGATATCTGCACTGGACATCTCTCTTGCTGTAATATTTATTATTATTACGGTTCTTCTTACAGTATGGATGGTTACACTGATGTACAACTCATTCAGGGTCTCGTCAAATATTAAGGGGCTCAAGTCCGGTATAATATTCACTGTTGTGTTTATAATCTCTGTGGTTTTAAGCACCTGGCTAAATTTTGCATTATTCAATCAAATTTATTTATAAAAATCATGTTAAGATTCGTATATACTGTTACTCTGTTTTTAATTGCAAAACTTGTTTACTCACAGAGTAATGACACCCTTTTTGTAGAGTCAGAGGGGGTTAAATTGCACACAGTGCTCACAACACCCGCTGGTTCTGAAGTAGAGAAGCTGGCAATAATTATTGCCGGTTCAGGTCCAACAGACATTAACGGTAACCAAAAAATTGCAAATAATAATAGTTTGCTTTTTCTCTCAAATGAACTGGTTAAAAATAAAATTGCAACTGTACGGTTTGACAAAAGAGGTATAGCAAAGAGTTTTCATCCAGGTTTTAATGAAAGCAATCTGGTGTTTGAGGATTACGCAAAAGATATAGTGGCCATCATAAAATACTACTCTGCAAAAGGTTATAAGAATATTTATCTGATTGGTCACAGCGAAGGATCCCTGCTTGGACTAATCGCAGCTCAGGAAGTAAAGATTAAAGGTTTTGTATCCCTTTGCGGAGCCGGTAATCCAATTGATGTCACCCTTAAGAAACAGCTGAAACCAAAAATGCCTCCTGCAATATATAGTGAGGCCGAGAGTATAATTGACAGTCTAAAAAGAGGTCATCTTGTAAATAATGTATCCTCACAGATGAATATGTTGTTCAGGCCATCTGTCCAGCCCTATATGATCTCATGGTTCAGACACGACCCTGCAGAGTATGTTATGAAACTGGAATCTCCTTTACTGATAATTCAGGCAGAAAAAGATATCCAGGTTGACATGGAAGAGGCAACGACTCTTAAAAACGCCTCTCCAAAGTGTCAGTTTCTTGTTGTAAAAGATATGAATCATGTTCTTAAAGTAATCTCAGGAGATATTAAAGAGAATGTAGCCTCATATTCTAATCCAAATATTCCCGTTAGTCAGGAGTTAGTAACTGCAATTGTAAATTTTATTGCTGCAGTTCCTCCGACAAAGAGCACCAAGTAGCTGGCTAATTATTATTTGACTCTTTTTCCCGGAGGTGTATAGCCAGACAAACTTTTTTGTGCTTATCTTCGCACCCTAAAATAAAAAAAGACAGATGGTCTCTTGCGACGGATTAAGTGTTGAGTTTGGCGGTACGGTTTTGTTTGAAAATGTATCTTTTGTAATAAATGACAGTGACAAAATTGCCCTTATGGGTAAGAACGGGGCAGGGAAATCGACTTTGCTCAAAATTCTCGCAGGGGAGAGAGCACCATCCCGGGGAGTGATATCGGCACCAAAGGATTCTCTTATTGCATATCTGCCACAGCATCTTATGACTGAGGATGGGAGGACGGTTTTTGAGGAGGCCTCTCAGGCCTTCAGCCACCTGCATGCAATTGAGGCTCAGATTGCCGGTTACAATAAACAGCTTGAGGAGAGAAGTGATTATGAATCTGAAGAGTATTACAAACTGATTGAAGATCTCTCTTCACTGAGTGAAAAATATTATGCTGTTGATATAACTCATTTTGAAGAAGATGTAGAGAAGGTTCTGCTGGGGCTCGGCTTTAAAAGAGAGGAGTTAGGCAGGCAGACATCTGAACTGAGCGGCGGATGGCGGATGAGGATTGAGCTGGCAAAGATACTATTGCGCAAGCCTGATGTCATTCTCCTTGACGAGCCGACAAACCATCTTGATATGGAGTCTATTATATGGCTTGAGGAGTTTCTTATCAATCAGGCTAAGGCGGTGGTGCTTATCTCTCACGACAAATCATTTGTGGATAATGTGACCAACAGAACCATTGAGCTTACTATGGGGAGGATATATGACTACAAGGTCAACTACTCACACTATCTTGAGCTTCGCAGGGAGCGCAGGGAGCAACAGCAGAGACAGTATGAGGATCAGCAGAAGATGATTGCAGAGACAAAGGATTTCATAGAGCGATTTAAAGGGACTTACTCAAAGACCCTTCAGGTTCAGTCCCGTGTAAAGATGCTTGAGAAGCTGGAGATTATTGAAGTGGACGAGGTAGATACATCGGCACTTAAACTAAAATTTCCTCCATCTCCAAGGAGCGGAAACTTTCCCGTAATCATGGATGGTGTAGGCAAGAGCTATGACGAGAAGCGAATTTTTTCTAATGCCTCTCTGACTATAGACAGGGGGGATAAAGTTGCCTTTGTCGGGAGGAATGGAGAGGGAAAGTCAACCCTTGTTAAGTGTATAATGAAGGAGATTGAGCACGATGGCAAACTTACCCTTGGACACAATGTCCAGATTGGATATTTTGCTCAGAATCAGGCTTCGCTTCTTGATGAAAATCTTACGGTTTTTCAGACAATTGATGATATTGCAGTGGGTGATATCCGCTCAAAGATCCGTGACCTTCTGGGTGCATTTATGTTTGGCAGGGATGATGTGGATAAAAAGGTGAAGGTACTCTCAGGGGGAGAAAGAACAAGACTTGCAATGATAAAATTGTTGCTGGAACCTGTTAATTTGCTTATTCTTGACGAGCCGACAAATCACCTCGATCTTAGAACAAAGGAGATACTTAAACAGGCTCTGCTTGCTTTTGACGGTACACTGATTGTAGTTTCTCACGACAGAGATTTTCTGGATGGATTGGTTTCAAAGGTGTATGAGTTTGGGAACGGGCAGATAAAGGAGCATCTTGAGACAATCCGGGGATTCCTTGAAAAGAAAAAGATGGAGCATCTCAGAGAGATTGAGATGAAATCATAATATGAAAATTGCAGTCATAGGGGGCGGGGCAGCCGGTTTTTTTGCAGCAATCTCTGCAAAGGAGAATTATCCGGAATCAGAGGTAATAATTCTGGAAAAATCTCAGCAGCTACTCTCTAAAGTAAAGATATCCGGCGGAGGCGGATGTAATGTTACCAATGGATGCGCCACTATTGACCAGCTCTGTACAGCATACCCCAGAGGAGGTCGTCAGCTGAAAAAACTGTTTGGAGTATTCAATAACCACCACACTATAGAGTGGTTTGAATCAAGAGGTGTTCCTCTAACTATCCAGGATGATAATTGTCTCTTTCCGGCATCACAGGATTCTCAAACTATTATTGACTGTTTTCTTGGAGAGACTGAGAGACTCGGGATAAAAATTACTACGGGAACGGGGATTGAAGATATCAAAGCGGCCTCTGAGGGTATTAATATTTATTATAAAGACATAAAAAGAGAGCCGCAACTATTTAATAAGGTAATCATTGCAACTGGTGGCTCTCCTAAAAGAGAGGGTCTTTTCTGGCTTGAGAGATGCGGGCATAAAATTGTTGATCCCCTCCCCTCTCTCTTTTCATTCAACATGCCTGCTGAGCCTGTAAAGAACCTTATGGGTGTTGTTGTTGAAAAGGCTGCTGTTACAATTCAGGGGACAAAGATAAAAGCCGATGGTGCACTTCTAATTACCCACTGGGGTATGAGCGGTCCGGCAATTCTAAAATTATCCTCCTTTGGAGCGAGAATTCTAAAAGAGAGGGATTACAATTTTAAAATTGGCATAAACTGGATAAACGAACCAAATTTCGACATAGTCTCTGATGAGATAGATTCAATAATAGCAGAGCACTCGGGAAAAATGCTATCATCAGTCAGACCATACTCAATTCCTGTAAGGCTTTGGATACACCTGCTTGAAAAGTGCGAAATCTCTGCTGATAAAAGATGGTCTGAACTTGGGAAAAAGGGTATCAACAAAATTGTCAATACCCTCATAAACGATGAGTATAGTGTTAAAGGGAAGGCCACCTTCCGTGAAGAGTTTGTAACTTGCGGCGGAGTTAGTCTGGATAGTGTCAATATGAATACACTTGAGAGTAAAGTGGTTCCAAATCTCTACTTCGCAGGCGAGGTTCTGGATATTGATGCTATAACCGGCGGCTACAACCTTCAGGCCGCATGGACTACAGGCTTTATTGCCGGCAAACTTGGTTAGGGCTCCCTCTTTTTTAACCTTCCGGCATCCTTAAGACTTTTACTGATAATCCACTCCAACTGACCATTTATACTACGAAATTCATCGGCAGCCCATTTTTCGATGGCTTTCATGGTTTCCACATCTATTCTTAATACAAATGTCTTCTTCTCTGCCATTTAATTTGGTTTTACTGGTTTAAAGTACCGGTATTGATTACAGGAGTTGTCTCTCTGTCACCACAAAGTACTACAAGCAAATTACTTACCATTGCTGCTTTTTTCTCCTCGTCAAGATCGATTATACCCTTTTTTGATAAGAGTTTAAGAGCTCCTTCTACCATTCCGACAGCACCTTCAACCATTTTAAATCTTGCTGCAATTATTGCAGAAGCCTGCTGCCTCTTAAGCATTGCCTGAGCAATTTCAGGAGCATAAGCAAGATAGCCGATTCTAGCCTCAATAACTGACAATCCGGCCAGCTTAAGCCTTTCACATATCTCCTCTTCAAGGCATTTGCTTACATCTTCAAAATTTGAACTCAATGTAATTGAGGCTCCCTCATCCTCAAACTGATCGTATGGGAATGAACCAGCGAGCTTGCGTACGGCAGCATCGGTCTGAACTTTTACAAATTGCTCATAATTATCTACATCAAAAAGAGCTTTGTAAGTATCTTCAACTCTCCATACTAATATTGAGCTGATAAGAATTGGGTTTCCCAATTTGTCATTTACCTTAATTCTTTCGCTTTCAAAGTTTCTGGCTTTTAGAGATATTGAAGTTTTAATATAAAAGGGTAATGCCCAGAAAAAACCATTATCCTTTACTGACCCCTTATAAGCCCCAAACAGGAGAAGTACCTTAGAGTTATTTGGGCCGATTATAAAAAATCCTGCTGCAACAAAGACAAAGCATATCAGGCTCAGGAGCCCGGGAATAATCATTTCGTTAGTAAATGAGTAAATAATTACTGACAAAAGTGCAATTGCAACAATTACCATCAGGTAACCATTAAAGACTTTAATTGAGACCTCGTTTTTCATAATTTATGATATTATTTTGATATTATTACAACATCAAATATATTACATTTGTTTAATCTTCCAAAATTATTATTAAATTTGTGGAAGAAAAGAGAAACAAATGTTTATTCACTCTAACAATCTGCTTAATAATAACCTGAATAATAATAACATTCGGGCGAGGAGGTTGTGCCATAAAGTGTAATAAACAGGATAAAAGAATAACACTAATGACAGCCTCCCGCAACGGAGGCTGTTTTTTTATGCCATAAATTCAAAATTTTAAAAAAATGGACTACTATCAGCTTTTGGAAACCGAACAGGCTATTGCCTTTGTAAAAGAGAGATTTGAAAGAGACCTGTGTGCTAAACTAAACCTTGTAAGGGTCTCTTCACCTATTGCTGTTCTTGAGGGGACAGGTATAAATGATGATCTTAACGGCACAGAGCGTCCTGTCTCATTTTCCGTGAAGGCTCTTGGAGAGAACAGGGCACAGGTAGTTCACTCTCTTGCAAAATGGAAGAGGATAAGGCTTATGCAGATGGGTATGAAACCCGGAGGTGGCATTATTACAGATATGAGGGCACTGAGGCCTGATGAAGATTACACAAACCTTCACTCTGTTTATGTTGACCAGTGGGACTGGGAGCAGGTAATATCCTCAGACCAAAGATGCGTTGAGAAACTAAGGGAGACTGTAAATACAATATATCAGGCATTGCGTAATACCGAAAAAGAGATTGAACTGAATTATAAAGAAATAAAGTCAGTCTTACCTCCTGAAATAAAATTTTTACATAGTGAAGAGCTCTTGACAATGTATCCCGATACTACTGCTAAGGAGAGAGAGGCTATTGCTGCCCGGGAGTATGGAGCTATATTTATCATGGGTATAGGTGGCGAACTTTCAAATGGTGAGGCTCACGATGGCAGAGCTCCGGATTATGATGACTGGAGTACACAAAACGAGGATGGGTATATAGGTCTGAACGGGGACATAATTGTATGGCATCCCCTTTTAAAATGTCCTCTTGAACTATCTTCAATGGGAATAAGGGTTAACCCTGAAGCATTAATGAAACAACTTAATTTAAAAGGATGCCCTGAGCGCTCAAATCTGCTTTATCACTCCATGTTACTTAATGGAGAGTTACCATGCACAATTGGTGGAGGCATCGGGCAATCCAGAGTCTGTATGTTTATGCTTAAAAAGAGACATATCGGTGAAGTTCAGGTTGGTATATGGTCAGAGGAGCAGAGAAATATTATGGCTCTTGAGGGTGTAGAGCTGTTATGAATTTCCATAATATTTTTCTAACTTTATATCTTAATAATAAAAACCTTATATCATGAAAACATTATTTTATCTGGTAATTTGGGTTCTTGTAATTATATCTTTCTGGAAAATCTTTGAAAAAGCAGGCAAAAAAGGCTGGGAGTCAATAATCCCAATTTACAACATTCTTATGTTACTGGAAATCATCGGAAAACCATGGTGGTGGATTCTGCTTTTCCTAATCCCCGGAGTTAACTTAATCTTTGGAATATGGATGTTTAATCTCCTTTCAATTAGTTTTGGCAAAACAGAGGGGTTTACAGTTGGTCTGGTTCTCCTGCCATTTGTTTTTCTCCCTATCCTGGCATTTGGTGATGATCAGTACAGGGGTCCAGCCGGAATTAAATAATTATCTGCATCAATTTAAATAATATGCTCGAAACATCTGAAATACTTATCAGGCTTTTGCTTGCATCGGCCTTTGGTGGTCTTATCGGCATTGAAAGGGAGCGAAAAGACTGGGCTGCCGGGCTTCGAACCCATATGATGGTTAGTGTGGGCTCTTGCCTTATCATGATTGTCTCATCTTTTGGTTTTGCAGATATACTTGGATCTGAAAATGTCTCGCTTGACCCCTCCCGTGTTGCCTCGCAGGTTATAAGCGGAATTGGCTTCATTGGTGCCGGCACCATTCTGTTTCTTAAACAAGGGGCAATCAGGGGTCTTACTACTGCTTCAGGATTGTGGACAGTAGCGGCTATAGGATTAGCAACAGGTGGCGGGCTCTACTTTGCAGCGGGAGCCACAACCGTAATTGCCCTTATAATTCTGTGGGCTCTGAAACCTTTGGAACAGGTCTATTTCAGAAAATATAAACCAATTTTGCTGAGAGTGACAACCCGCCCGGAAGCTGAATCTGATTTTATCAAAAAACTTCTGGATAACAGCGATCTTAAGATTCAGAGTTTCAACCTTGAGCGTAATGATACAGAGTTGGTATATGATCTTAAATTTGAGCATACTGATCTGTCAAAACTTGAACTTGTAATAAAGGAGTTGCTTAACGACACCTCTGTAAAAGAGGTAACATGGAATAGATAAAGTTAGTATCTTTGTTTCTTCTGTAAACTAACAATTATGAAAAATATATTAACAGCTCTTCTGTGCATGACATTTGCCATTACGGCTGCTGCTCAGAAAAGTGACTCGTTACTTCTTAAGGAGATTGCAAGTCTAAAAAGACAAATTGAAAACCAAAGACATACTCATGATCAGATTATCAAAAAGGTTGATGATCTGATGTGGCATAAAATGCTTGAGGATATTGCCTTTGTGGATAAGGTAAGACTTACCGGACCTCCAAGATGGAAGGCTAAAAATGAGAATGACAGATTTGCAAAGAATCCACTGCAGTTTTACACCTATGTATTTATCCCTAAAGATGTTAAAAAAGGAGAGAAATATCCTCTTATTGTCCTGCCTCACAGCGGCATTCACGCAGATTTCTCTACATATTACGCACATATTGTCAGAGAGTTGATTGCTCAGGGCTATGTTGTAGTCTCTGCCGAGTACCGGGGTTCTACAGGATATGGGAGAGACACATATGAGAATATTGACTACGGGGGACTTGAGAACGAAGATGTCATGGTGAGCAAGGATTACATTCTGGAGAATTATTCAATAGTTGACAAAGAGAGGGTAGCTATTATTGGATGGAGTCACGGTGGTATGATTTCACTGATGAATATCTTAAGATATCCCAATCAGTTTAAATGTGCCTTTGCTGGTGTTCCTGTAAGCGATCTGGCCAACAGGCTTGCCTCTCACGACCCATCATATACAGCATATTTCACTGCTCCTCATCATATTGGAAAATCAATAAAGGAGGATCCTGAAGAATACAAAAGAAGATCACCATCTGCTTATGCTCATCTGCTTGACAGACCACTTTTGATCCACACAAATACTAACGACAACGATGTTTATGTTGAAGAGGTTCTGCTGATGATTGACTCACTCAAGGCCCACAACAAAAAATTTGATTACAAAGTATTTCAGGATGCTGCAGGAGGACATGGTTTTGACAGGATCGACTCTAAGGAGTCTACTGATATCAGATTTACAATACACAAGTTTCTGGAGAGGTATATGAATCCTCCAAAACCATTCAGAAATGAGGCCGATATGAGAAGAGCAGCCTACAGATTTTAGGAAGTTATGGAGATAATGGTTCTGGTATTTCTTATTGGCTACTTTTTCATAGCCATTGAGCACAGGGTGGGCATTGATAAAGCCGCTGTAGCTCTGCTTACCGGTGGTATCTTGTGGGTTCTGTATATACTTTTATCGCCACTCACTGTTCCAAATGTATTCCCTGTTCATTTTCATGAATTTGTTGCGGACAATAATGGTGTTAATATCCTCCCGCTTATTGAACAGTGCAGGAGTTATATTGTGGATGTCCATATAATTGAAAGTCTTGGAGAGATCTCTGAGACTCTCTTCTTTTTAATGGGGGCAATGACAATTGTTGAACTGGTTGATGTGCACGGTGGCTTCTACATAATAACAGACAGAATCACTACCAGAAACAAAAAGCTCCTCTTAATACTTATTGCCTTCATCACCTTCTTTATGAGTTCAATTCTTGATAACCTAACAACTTCAATTGTAATGGTGATGATGGTCAGAAAGATTGTTCCAAATTATAAAGAGAGATGGGTGTATGGAAGTATGATAATTATTGCTGCCAACAGTGGAGGGGCGTGGTCTCCTATTGGTGATGTTACCACTATTATGCTTTGGATAAAGGGTAAGATAACTACCGGTCCTGTAATATCCTCTCTGTTTATTCCCGGTTTGATATCTATGGTTATCCCTATGCTCCTTGCTACAAGAATGCTTAAGGGTGAACTGGTTGAAACATCCAGAAAAGCTGCCGGGCACATATCAACTATACTTAGTGAAAAAGAGCGTCTCATACTATCTGCGATGGGAGTTCTTGCTCTTGTTATGGTACCGGTCTTTAAATATCTTACGCACCTCCCTCCATTTGTGGGGGTGCTGATTGGCTTGAGTATACTATGGATCTACACAGAGATAATATACTCAAGAAAAGAGACAACTGAGACTCTAAAACACAGAGTTACCAGAGTTCTTAAAAGAGTTGACACAGCAACAATTCTCTTTTTTCTTGGTATTTTACTTGCGGTAAATGCACTGCAGGGCACGGGTGTTCTCAATATTATGGGGGCTTTCCTGGAAGAGAGGGTACATAATGTATACCTGATTAACATTGCAATAGGGTTTCTGTCAGCAATTGTAGATAATGTTCCATTGGTTGCTGTTGCAATGGGAATGTATCCTCTGGCAGATGCATCTATGATTGCTGCAGCTGCTGATCCTGCTTTTATGCAGACATTTGTCCAGGATGGAAGTTTCTGGTTGTTTCTGGCATACTGTGCCGGAGTTGGTGGCAGCCTTCTGATAATTGGTTCAGCTGCTGGTGTTGTTGTTATGGGAATAGAGAGAATAACATTTAACTGGTATCTTAAGCACTTCTCTCTTCTTGCTCTTGCGGGATATCTGGCAGGAGCAGGTACATTTGTTCTGATTGACCTCTTTTTTTAAAGACCTATAAGTACTGAATATGGAGACTCTTGCCTGGATTGGCCTTACCCAAAGTCTGTTTGGAGCTGTTTTAGTTGGTACAAAATCAGGAGCATCTTTACCTGACCGTATACTTACTATTTGGCTTCTCATTATGGCAGTAGTCTTTCTGTCATTAGGGCTGGATCTGAGGAACAACTCTTTTACAATACTTACCAGCTCTTTTCTTATTTTCAACCCCCTGCTCTATTTGTACGCATCTGGTTCAACATTAACCAATTTCAGGCTTAAATGGCGCCATTCTCTTCATCTAATACCATTTTTGTTCTTTGAAATATATTCACACATTACTCAGACAGAATTTTTACCTGGCTCTTTCTTTGAACAGGATAGTGCCTTTGCAACAAGAATGGCTTTTGCTGTAATCAATCTGATATCCTGGTTTGTGTATACATCTGTTGCTCTTATGCTCGTTCACAGACACAGAATTAATCTCAAAAATGAGCTTTCATCCATCGACTCTTCTGACAAGCTAAACTGGCTACTCTTCATCTCAATTTTTTATACAATATACTGGATAATTCTCCTTATTGCCTCACTAACAATTGTTACAATTAAATCCACCAGTTATTTCCCGATGGCTTACAGCTATACAGTAATGCTTGCAATGTCATTTATTATAACATATTATGGTGTAAGACAAGGCGATATCCATAAGTTTTTCTGGAGATCAAACAAATCATATTCGGATGCTGACTCATATAACAGAGAGAGCGTCAACAGATATGATTCTGCAGAGAGTGCAATAAGAAAATTTCTAATAGAGGAGAAGGGGTTCCGGGATCCTGATCTTAGCCTTCAGATACTTTCCGAGAAGACCGGATATCCAAGATATCTGGTTACTGAGGTTCTCAACAAGGTAATGAAGACTAACTTTTTCACCTATGTTAATGGACTTAGGACCCAGGAGGCAAAAAGACTACTCTCCTCTCCCGGCAACATATACTCTATTGAGGCCATAGGGAATGAATGCGGCTTTAAAAGCCGATCCTCTTTCTACACTTTTTTTAAAAAGGATGCAGGAATGACTCCAAACGAGTTCAAACAATCCCAAACAAAAAGAAAAGATGTATGATTCCGTTCAATCCGTACAAACTAAACTTCACATACCACTTCTAAGTGAGTAACTTTGCCCTGTCAAAAAACAGAGTTATGAAAAAGGTAATTATTACTGCGTTTACTCTCCTTATTTCGTTAAGCCTCCCTGCCAAGGAGAGTCTAAGAGAGAACGCAGAATTCAGCGGGTATGTCAGGGGATCATTCCAGGGATTTTCAAAAAACTACGATCTTACCAATGTCTTCGCCCAGTTTGCACTTAAAGGTAAATACAGCGGTAAGCATACTGTTTTTAATGCCGAGGTCTGGTTTCTGGGGGGACACCATTTTGGTGAATTTTACAACAGGCTTGAGATCATGGAGGCCTATGCAGGTTATGTTTCAGATAAATTTGACTTTATTGCAGGTAATCAGATTGTAAAATGGGGGAGAACAGATGGTTTCAGCCCAACAGATAATATCTCCCCAAGGGACTACTTTTTCCTGACATCTGATATGGATGACCAGCTGAGGGCTAATCTTATGGCCCGTATTAAATACAGGATCACACCATCAATAGACCTGGATCTGATTGCAATTCCGTTTTATAAACAATCTAACTACCGGTTTGACCTCTTTGATATGGGTGGAATGGCTAAATTTGGTAAAGAGACAAATCCTGAGTTCAGTTTTGCAAATTCTTCAATTGCCGGACGGTTAAATTTTGAGCTCCCCGGTGTTGGTTTCTCTCTCTCATATTTCAGAGGTTACGACCCATATCATGGGTTCAATCTTAAGGGTATTGAGCTGGATTTAAACGGACCCAACCCAATGCCATCAATCAACTATTCCTCTACACCTTACAGGAAGCAGACGATAGGTGCAGACCTGGCAATACCGGCAGGATCTTGGATTCTAAGAGGAGAGGCAGCATGGAATATAACAAAGGGTGGTGCCGATTCTCTCTTTATCCCCCTCCCCTCCCTCGCCTATGTAGCGGCCGTTGAGAGGGAATTTTGGGGCATAATGGGAATTTTCCAGTATATCGGCAGATACACTCCATCCTTTGAGCCCATTTTTGAACCTCAGCCTGCTGGAACAGATCCTGATCAGGTGCTATATTACATGAGCCGGATGGTTGATTATCAGACAAGGATGTTTAACAGAAAAATTTTTGGCCAGCAGAAAAAGAGCAACCATGCATTTGCACTTACAGGAAGGAAAAGTTTTGCGTATGACACTATTACCGCAGAATTAACCGCCTACTATAATATAACTTCAAGAGAGTTTCTGCTAAGGCCTAAACTCTCCTGGACCATTGCAGACAATCTTTTAATGGCAATCGGTGGACATATAATGACCGGAGAGAAGGAGTCTCTCTATGACTATTCAGCCCCTGTTATGAATGGCCTATTCCTTGAATTAAAAGCTTCGTTCTAATAAATACCCTATGGAAAAAAAATCATTTATACTAAAAAACCGCAAACTCATCATCATACTTACGGCAATCCTTGCAACTGCTGCAGTCATTCCTCTGTTTTCGCTCAGGATAAATCCTGACCTTGAGAGCTATTTACCTGACAATATTGAATCCAGAATAAATAATCAGAAGATTGGGGATCTTTTTGGGACAAAGGAGCCTATCGTAGTAATTCTCTCCACTGAGGATGTTCTGGCACCCGAGACTCTTGAGAGAGTTGATAATCTTACAAACGGCTTCAGGGATTTGGGAACGCTCTCTCCTATCCAGTCACTCTCAACAGCAAAAAACATACGGGGTGAGGATGGGATGATGTTGGTGGATCCTGTAATTGATTATTATCCTCAGTCAGAAGAGGAGCGTGAAGAGCTTAGAAACAGAATTAAAGGTAATGATCTTGCTTATAAATTGCTTGTATCTGAAGACTTTAAAAATACCATGATACTTCTGAACTCTGACCTCTCTGTTAAAGACGCTGAGTTAATGAATCAGATTGATTCAATTATTACTTTATATCCAGGCAGCGAGGAGGTTCTTATAAACGGACAGCCATATCTGAGGGATGAAGCAAATGCAAAAATCAGCAAGGATATAATGATCTTATTACCCTTGGGCCTGCTTATAATGCTTATATTTTTCTGGTTTTCGTTCCGGGAATTCAAGGGGATGATACTCCCGTTTGGAGTGGTACTTATTTCAATTGCAATTTCAATGTCCCTGATTCCTCTTCTTGGATGGGAACTTAGCATTATAGGAGTGCTGATACCAATTATGATGATTGCAATTGCGAATAATTACGGAGTCCATTTTGTGGCACGCTACCAGGAGCTTAATGCAATTGATCCTGAGTCATCTATGGCAGATATTGTTGAGGAGTCTCTTTCATACCTTAAAAGACCTGTTATAATCTGCGGACTAACTACTATTGTGGGTATTCTGGGTTTAACTGTTCATATACTACTTCCTGCAAGCCAGATGGGAGTTGTATCGGCGATAGGAATCGGAATTGCTCTCCTTCTTAGCCTCACTTTTATACCGGCTGTTCTCTCATATTTGAAAAAGGGAAAAATTCATTTTCATCCCAACGGAGAGAGTAAAAGCATTATAGCAAAGGCTCTCTCTAATCTTGGGCATCTTCTGTCAAGGCATCCAAAGAGAATACTTACAGGTTTTGCACTATTCTTTATTGCAATAACTGCCGGTATTGTCATAATGAGAGTGGCCTCTGATTTCAATAATATTCTCCCTGCAAAACACCCTTTCAATAAAAGTATTGAGATTGCAAACAGGGAGTTTGGAGGCAGCAAGCTTATGACTGCTGTTTTTGAAGGTGATATAAAGGACCCTGAACTTCTCAAGAGAATGGAGGGATACGAGAAGGAGCTCTCTGAGGTAGAGGGAATAGGCAGTGCAACATCTATCGCAAAAATTATCAAAAAGATGAGTACAGCACTTAATGACCCTTCAGATCCGGGTTACAATAAAATTCCTGATGAAAGAGACGCTGTTGCTCAGTATATTGAGTTTTATTCAATGAGCGGTGATCCTGCTGATTTTGATCAGTTTGTCGATTTTGACTACACCAGGGCTGCTGTGACAATTCAGTTCAATGCAACAGGTATGAAGGATCTTGAGAGGATTATTGAATCTGTAAATAATATTCTGGGCAATGATCCCTCTCTGACTCTGGTTGGTGGCTACTCTCTGGTTGAAAAGGAGATGAGTGAATCAATAGTCAAAGGTCAATACTACTCTCTTCTGTTTGCATTTATAGCAATATTTTTACTTCTGGCAATTATTTTCAAAAGTATATCTGCAGGTTTACTTGGCTCATTACCGCTGGTATTTGCAGTCCTGTGCACATTTGGATTTATGGGGTGGAGCGGAATAAAGCTGGATATTGTTACAGCACTGCTCTCATCTGTATCTATAGGTCTGGGAGTGGACTTTACGATTCATATGTTCTGGAGGATGAAGAGTGAGATATCCTCAGGAAGAGATTACAGAGAGGCTGCTGTTACTGCTCTGAAAACAGCGGGCAGAGGAATAACAATAAACGCACTTTCGGTTATGCTGGGATTCTCAATTCTGTTTTTCTCATCATTCCCTATTATCAAATCGTTTGCACTGCTTATAATTCTCTCTCTTCTCTTTTGTCTGGTCTCATCATTATTGCTGGTTCCGGCAATTTGTATTATTTTTAAACCATCATTTCTTAAAAACGGCAAAAAACATGAAATCATTTAATTACAGGCTGAATACTCTCATTATCACTATATTAATAAGCTGCGCTGTTACAGCCCAGAATCCTAAGGATATTAGCAGAAAATCTGCTGATGCAATTGCTCTTGGCTCGATGGAGATGATCACTACTCTTAAAATTATGGATGCAAAGGGTAATACAAGAAGCAGAACTCTTAACATGGCCAGCAAAAAATTTGGAGATGTTACCAAAATGATGATGAAATTTACAGATCCTGCAGATGTTAAAGGCACCTCTATCCTGATTTTTGATTATGAAGATCGTCCAGATGAGATGTGGATCTATATGCCTGCTCTTAAGAAAACAAGAAGGGTTGTAAGTAATGAAAAGGGAAAGAATTTCATGGGTTCAGAGTTTACAAATGCAGATATGAGTAAGCCAAACATTGATGATTTTGATTATAAAATAATCTCATCTGAGAATATAAATGGTAAAGCTTGCCATGTTATTGAGGCTACGCCTGTTTCTACAGAGGCTGCCCAGTCAAATGGATTCTCAAAGAAGGTCTCTTATATTGATAAAGATAATTTCCTCTGCTACAAGATAGAATATTACGATCTAAAGAACAAACTGTTAAAGACTCAAATCATTGGAGATTACAGGCCTGTTGAAGGCGGAAACTATTTCTATTACGAAATGGAGATGAAAAACGAACAGAACGGCCGAAAATCTGTTTTAAAGACAGATAAGTTTAAGGCACAGTCACAAATGAGTGAGGCACAATTCTCATCATCTAACTTAGATAAATAACAATTATGGAGAGTAATCCGGTTATTATTGACGATACCCACTTCAACAGAGAGGAACTTCTTGAAAAGATTGATTCAGATTTAGAGGTAGTTGAGTTGTTGTTCGAGAGTGTAAGGGGTCAGGTCCCGGATTACATTAGTTCAATAGCTGAGGTTGTAGAGAGATATAACTCTGGAGGCAATCTTCCTCAGGAATCTCTTGAAACTCTAAGATTTGCATCTCATTCAATTAAAGGCTCTGCATACAATATATGTTTCAACAGGCTTGGCAATATAGCTAAAGCCATTGAAATGACTGCCAGGGAGTGGGGTAATCCCCACACAGAGCACAAAGGGGAGATGCTCCCTCACCTTTTTGTACTACTAACAGATGAGTGGAGCCTTGTACTCTCTACAATGAAGGGGTAAATTCCATGCACATTCTTGAAACATCATACTGCTCAGATAAGTATCAGTATACAATGGGCAAAACATTTCATGACCTTGGTCTTGAGAACAAAAGGGCCGTTTTCAACCTATTCTACAGAAGCGCACCTGATAAAAATAACTGGGCTGTTGTAAGCGGAGTTGAGCAGGCAATTGAAATGGTTAAAGCTCTTGGAGGTCAGGAGGAGTCGTTATTTGAAAAATTTCTGCCGGGAGAGGAGTACTCTTCATACAGAAAATACCTTGCAAATATGAAATTTACAGGAAACATATATGCAATGGAGGAGGGTGAGATTGCCTTTCCCACACAGCCTGTTATTACAGTAGAGGGGCCGCTTATTGAGGCACAAGTTCTTGAGACTCCTCTTCTTACCATTATGAATCATCAAATGGCAATTGCCACTAAGGCCTCGAGAGTTACAAGAAGTACATCAAAACCTGTTAGTGAATTTGGCTCCAGAAGAGCACATGGTCCCTGGGCAGCTATTTACGGAGCAAAAGCTGCGTATATAGGCGGCTGCTCTAGTACCTCAAATATTCTTACATCCCAAAAGTTTGGTGTTCCTGTGACCGGAACAATGGCACACAGCTTTATTACTGCATTTGGGTGTACCATTGCTGGGGAACTTGAAGCCTTTAACGCTTACATTAAGACTCACTTTGGAGAGCCTCTGATTCTGCTTGTTGACACATACGACACCCTTAGATGCGGAGTGAAGAACGCAATTAAAGCGTTCAAACAAAATGGTGTTGATGACAGCTATCCGGCAAGTTTTGGAATAAGACTGGATAGCGGGGACTTAACCTACTTGTCAATTAAGACTAGAGAGATGCTTGATGATGCAGGGCTTAGAAAATGCAGGATTTTTGCCACAAATTCTCTTGACGAGTACATTATTGCCGAGATTGAGAGACAGGGTGCAATGATTGACTCTTACGGAGTCGGAGACGCCATTGCAACAAGTAAACACAATCCATGCTTTGGAAATGTTTATAAACTTGTAGAGATTGATGGGACAGGTGTTCTGAAAAGATCTGAAGATAAGAGCAAAGCTATTAATCCGGGTTTTCAGATTACATACAGGATTATAAGTAATGGCCATTTTAAGGGAGATATTACCTGCCTCAGAGGGGATGCTACCTCTCAGAAAATTGAGAATGGTGAGGAGTTTACCCTTAGAGATGAGTTTGACGACACTAAAATTACATCCATCAGAGCAGGGTCGTATACATATAAAACATTGCAAAATCCTGTTATGCAGGGAGGAGAAATAATTATCAAAGGGAAGCCTGTTGCAGAACGGAGAAATTACTACCTTAGCAACCTTCAATGTTTGAATGAAACGCAGACCAGACTTATCAATCCTCACTTTTATAAGGTTGATATCTCTGATGAGCTTTATGATCTTAAAAATGGTTTAATTGAATCACTTATTAACGAGATTAAGAACTTCAATGAAGAGTGAAAAAGCAGTTCCGGTAGTAGTTGTTGTAGATATGCTCTACGATTTTATTGATGGTACACTGGCATGTCTTAATTCAGAGAGTGCTGTAAAGGAGGCTGTAAAGTTCATTAATAAACACGATGATATGGTTGTTGCCTATATATGTGACCACCACCCTTCAAATCACTCATCATTCACTGAATTTGGAGGAGTATGGCCTCCCCATTGTGTTCAGGGAACAAGAGGAGGATCTGTTCATGATAGTTTTTACTCAGAAATATTAAATAAAAATTCAAGACCTCAGAGGGGGAACTTGTTTCTTAAGGGAGAGGATCCTCTAAAAGAGCAATACTCCGGATATGAAGCTGTAAATTCAGTAAACGGAACACTTGACAACTATATTAAAATGCACGCTGCAGATCAGGGAGATGGCGATGTTTATGTATGCGGAATTGCTACAGAATTTTGCATTAACGCAACAGTAAGAGATCTTGCTGATTCAGGCAGACGGGTATATCTTATTTCTGATGCTCTGGCTTATGTTGAGAGGGAGGGACACGAAAAGATACTTAAAGAGTTATCTCATTATAAAAATGTAACCATAATATAAGATGATCTATATTGGCATAGACCTTGGGGGCACAAAAATATCTGGTGCCCTTTTTCATGAAAATAATTCAATATTGATGCGTGAAACGGTACTGCTTGAGGGAAAGGGTGGTGAGGAGGTTGGTAAGCTGATTTGTGATGTATGCAGGGTAATACTTGAGAAGGCCGGTCTCAACCCGGGAGATGAGATCTCTGTTGGTGTTTGTGTTCCGGGAATCTCCTACTCAAAGAGTGGGAAAGTATGGTGTCCGAATATTCCCGGCTGGGAAGAGTACCCTCTTAGAAAAGATCTTTTATTGAATTTTCCCAACTCAAAGATTACAATTGAGAGTGACAGAACAGCCTATATTCTTGGAGAGGTGAGTCTGGGAGCCGCAAAGGGTTGTGATAATGCAATATTTATTGCTGCGGGAACGGGAATTGGTGCCGGAATACTAATAGACGGAAGGGTTCTTCACGGAGCATCAGATATTGTGGGGGCAACCGGATGGATGGCACTTAAACCTCCCTATAATAAGGAGTGGGATGGCTGCGGATGTTTTGAGAGCCATGCATCAGGCACGGGAATTGCAATGCAGGCGGGCAAAGTTTACCCGGGAAAGATAACCTCTCATGATGTTTTTGAGAGATATGACCAAGGCGACCCTTTAGCCGTGAAAATTATTGATCAGGCAATTGAGATGTGGGGAATGGCTGCTGCAAATTTTGTAAGCCTATTCAACCCTCAGATGGTTATCTTTGGCGGGGGGCTTTTTGGACCTGCCACCAGGTTTATTGACAGAATATATGCCGAGGCAATTAAATGGGCTCAGCCTATTGCAATAAGGCAATGTACTTTTAAAGCAACGCAATTACCAAACGATGCCGGTCTCTATGGGTCTGGCGCAATAGCTATAAAAAATGGAAAAGAGTAGATCAAATGTCGCTGTTCTTGCAGCCGGTTTTGCCGGAATGGCCTTCTTTGGAATGGCATTCGTTATTTTAGGAACTGTACTCCCTTCACTTACTGAGAGATTCTCCCTTTCAACAGCAAATGCATCAACTGTTGCAAGCCTTCTCCCCTTTGGTATAATGCTTGGTTCTCTGGTTTTTGGGCCGATTATTGACAGATACGGATATAAGATGCTCATTATTGCATCAACTTTACTAACCGTTTTGGGGATGGAGATGCTTGCCTTTGCAGAATCTGTCTCTATGGTAAGGTTAGCAATTTTTGTGATTGGTTTTGGAGGCGGAGTCCTCAACGGTCTTTCAAACGCTCTGGTTTCAGATGCATCAACTGATAAAACAAGGCCATCTAACCTTAGTATCCTGGGTATCTTCTACACTGTTGGAGCAATAACAATACCTCTCATTTATGCCTGGTTGAGTAAAAGCTACTCTTATGTACCTATTGTGGCCGGAGCAGGAGTGATTATGACCCTCTCTGCTTTAGCCTACCTGTTTGTGAGCTTTCCGGAGGGCAAATTCAAAGAGGGTGGACCTGCAGTGAAAATCGGCAAACTAATAAAAGAGCCTACCCTTTTACTGCTCTCATTCATTCTGTTTTTCCAGAGTGGTGTGGAGGGAATCAGCAGTTCGTGGACTCCAAATTTCCTTGAGCAGATTAAAGAGTTCTCAAAAGAGAATGCTCTATATGCACTTAGTTTTGTTGTTTTTGGTATAGGAGCAGGAAGAGTTCTTCTAAGCCTGTTGCTAAGATTTATTCACAGACGGATTATCCTGTACATCAGTATGGTAATTGCCGCAATTGGTGCTTTTATATTAGGTGGTGCCGAGAGTTCAGGTACAGCAATTACAGGAACATTCCTAATTGGCCTGGGCCTAGCCTCTACATTCCCGGTTATTATCGGGGAGATTGGCGAAAAGTACAAGGCTGTATCCGGAACAGCTTTAAGTATTGCCCTCTCAATTGCTCTTCTGGGAAATACAATTATCAATCTGCTTGTGGGTGCTCTTGAACTTAAAGCACTTCCGGGTATGATAGCCTTTTGCGCTTTTGCAGTAATCGTAATATACTTTATTAACACAAAATATTCCAAATCAAAAAATTAGAACATGTTAGCATTAGAATGGTTAAACAACGCCAGAGCCGTAATGAGCTCAATTGAAGAGTCACAGCTCGAGAACATTAAAAAGGCTGCCACAGTCATGGCAGACAGTATTGAGGCTGGCCGGTGGGTCCACACATTTGGATGTGGACACGCGACTATTCCGGTTGAGGAGATGTACCCCCGCATCGGAGGCTTTGTAGGGTTTCACCCAATAGTTGAATTGCCACTCACATTCTTCACAAGAATAACAGGAGAGATGGGAGTCCATCAGTTTCTCTTCCTTGAGAGGGCTGAAGGTTATGGCAACGCTATTATGAAGTCATACAACTTTGACAACAGGGATACAATGTGGATCTTTTCACATACCGGAATAAATAATGTAAATATTGATGTTGCACTCAAAGCTAAAGAACTTGGCATGAAGGTTATTGTCTTTGGTTCTGCTAAAGAGTCTGTAGGCAAAAAGACAAGACACTCTTGCGGCAAGACTCTTTTTGAATTGGCAGACATTGTAGTCGATTCTTGCGCACCACTTGTTGATGCAAGTGTTCCACTCAAAAATCACTACGATAAAGTTGGACCTGTTTCAACAATGGCATTCATAACTCTTGTCTGGATGACTGTAACAACTGTTGCCGAGATACTTGCAGAGAGAGGTGTTAAGCTTTACATACACCCTTCACACAACATTCCCGGTGACAATACTGCACACGACAGACTTGATGCCTGCCTTGCAACTTACAAAGAGAGAGTAGCAGGAATCTAGTACCTCAGTAACATTAACTCATTTTTTTGTATGTTTGCACCGTAATATGGCTAAAAGAACATACAATATATCTATGGTGACAGTGAGCATTGCAGCCTTATTGGCTGCTCTGCTCACTTTCAGTTATGCACCTGCTCAAAACAGAGAGATTAATGACTCTTTGCAAACAAAATTAACACGAGCCCAAAAGGATTCAATCCAGGCAGTTAAGGATAGTATCCGGGATGCAAAACCAATGTACCTGGAGAGTTATTTTATTCCGGATTCGCTAAAATTTAAAAAAATAATACTGTGGAATCACGATAGTTACCTGAACAGAATCAATAAGATGCTAAAGCAGGATACTACCGCTGACTACAACTACCATTTTCTCCCTTTCATGAAGCGAGATGTTGGTGCTGAGTATCTTGGTGTCTCCGGTTCTGCTTCAAGGTACAGAAACTATTTTCTAAGAGAGGAGGTGAGAGATTTCACCCCTTTCGATCCCTATATCATGTACAGCTTTACAAAGGAGAGTCATCCCTTTTACAATGTAAAGACTCCACACACAGAATTTGGATACAGAGGGACGCTTTTTGCTGAGCGGGTAAAAGAGGAGAGCAATGTTCATGTTTTGTCCACACAGAATATCTCACCCTCAATGAATATTACAATCCTTTACGACAGATGGGGGGGCAAGGGAATACTTACTAAGGAGGCAACAGATAACAGAACCTTCTCCCTGACTTCCAACTATTTGGGCAAAAGATATGTTATGCACGGCGGATATATTTTTCAATCTGTTAAGAGGGATGAAAATGGAGGTATAGTTGACGACAGACTTGTTCTTGATACTCTTGTTGAGCCAAGGGAGATTCCATACAATTTGAATACGGCTCACAACAGGCTAAAAAGAAATTCAATATTTCTGACACAATCCTATGGTTTTCCTGTAAAATTCTCTAAAGGGAAAGATTCAAAAATTGAGGAGGGAACTGCAGCTTTTATCGGACACTCATTTGAATTTGCTACTTATTATAAACTATACACAGATAAGATTGATCCCTCTGACACTAAAGGTGTCGCCTATTACAACGAAAAATTTTTTATTGACCCTGTTGAGAGCTATGACTCGGTAAGGCTTAATAAAATTGAGAACCGTGTCTTTCTCAGAATTCAGCCTTTTTCACAAAGTTCTATTGTATCTAACCTTGAGGGGGGAGTTGGCCATAAGTACCTCTCCTATTTTAACTACAGGCCTGAATTTGATTCGCTTGGCGTTAAAATGGATCGTTACAATAATACTTATGCATACTTTGGTGCATCAGGAGTTTTTAGAAAATATTTCAAATGGGACGGATTGGCAAAGATTGGATTAACCGGTTATGAGGCAGGTGATATTGGAATTGATGCAAATGCCAGACTATCTCTGTTCCCGTTTAAAGAGGGCATTCACCTGGATGCAAAATTTAAGTTTGAGAACAAAAGTCCCAATCCGTTACAGAGATATTTTTACTCGAATCACTTCAAATGGGATAATGAATTTGGGAAAACCACAGAGACTAAAATTGAGGCATTCATGGAAATTCCAGTTGCTAATTTAAGCGCATCCTTTGGTTACTCACTTTCAGACAATACAATTTATTACGACAAGAAGGGAGAGATAAAACAGCACTTAGGAATTCTAAATGTGATGGCTGCCTCTCTAAATTATAACTTCAGACTCAGTAGTTTTCATTTTCACAACAGATTTCTTCTGCAGTTGACATCTGATGCAACTGTTGTTCCGTTACCTCTTCTCAGTGCAAACCTGAGGTACTTCTTTCAGTTCAATATTGTCAAAAATGTAATGACAATGCAGCTGGGAGCAGATGTAACATATCATACCAAATACTACGCCCCTGCGTACAACCCGGCCACAGGCCAGTTCCATATACAAGATGAAAGAGAGATAGGAAGCGTTCCTTATATAGATATTTTTGCAAATGTCCAGTGGAAAAAGGCAACAATCTTTATAAAATATCTGAATACCGCTCAAGGCTGGCCTACCGGCGACTACTTCTCGGCCCATCACTATACTATGCCACGCAGGACGATACAAATTGGGATCAACTGGCCATTCTATGTGAAATAGTGATATAGCAGCTATGGGAAGAATCATACGATTCATTGCAGTAATATTTTTTCTTGGGATATTATTAATTATTGCGGGAAACAGAAATTTAAGAGAAGAGAGTGCCTCTTCATTCTTTCTTGAAGGTGACACTCTATGCGTTCGAATTGCTGTTGATGGTGGTATTTATATCAAACAGGGACACCCTACAGGTTTTCACCACGATCTTTTAAAAAAATTCTCCCTTTCTCAAAGATGTCATTTAAGGCTTAAACCACAGGATAAATCAAACATGTGGGAGGAGCTTATGGATGGCAGAACTGATATACTGGTAATTCAGGCAGAGACAGAGATTATTCCTGAAGAGTACTCAGACAATCTAATCTCGAGTGTTGATGTTAATGATGCAGGACACGCCTGGGTAGTAAACAAAAGCAATATACATCTTCTTCAGCAATTGAACTACTGGCTTACCTTTTTCAAACAGAGTAAAGATTACTCAGCTCTTGTCTCAAGGTACCTGAGACTCTACAGACGGAATGCTTACGCCCTAACCTCTCCAACAAACCACCTCTCTCCATACGATGATATTATAAAAAAATATTCAAAAACTATTGGCTGGGACTGGAGATTACTTGCTTCACTGATTTTTCAGGAGAGTAAATTCTCTATGAATACAAGTTCAGTGAGAGGTGCTCATGGTCTTATGCAGATTAAGAATGCTACTGCAAGGCAATTTGGGATTGATGATATATTTGACCCTGAACAAAATGTAAAGGCCGGCACTATGTTAATTAAAAGGCTGCAAGAGCTTTATGATTCACCTGAAATTGACTCTCTTAACAAAATCAAACTTGTTCTTGCTGCCTACAATGCCGGTGAGGGAAGAGTTGATGATATCAGAAGAGTGGCAGAGCATCTTGGTGAAAATCACAATGACTGGGAGTCGCTTAAGGGTATTATTCCTCAAATGCGTAAAAGGGAGAATCTTCCAGCTAATATTCTAAGGTTGGGACAGTTCAAGGGAACTGAGACAATCCGTTTTGTTGACGAAATTCTTGAAAGATACAGCACATATTCTGTGCTGGTTAAAAAATAATTTACTTCTGTCTGAGGCTCTTATCTGGCTCCATTCCTGAAATGAATGAAGATGGGATATAGAGTATCACTGTTATAACTGCAAGAGCAGCTAAATCAAGTATCAGAATCTTAAGAAAGTTAATATCAACAGGTATATGTGTCACAAAGTAATTATCAGGATCAAGGGAGATTACTTTGAATACCTTTTGTATTGTAAGAAGAGCCAGGGCAAAGAGATTACCGGCGATAATTCCCTTTAAAACAATTGATATTGCCCTGTAAAGAAATATTTTGTGTATTGAGGAATCCCTCATACCCAGAGATTTTAGCAGCCCAATCATTGATATCTTCTCAAAAAGAATAATAAGCAATCCTGAAATCATATTAAATCCTGCAACTACCATCATGAGGATAATCACAATCATTACATTAAAATCAAGAAGAGTGAGCCAGTCAAAGAGATGGGGGAAAAGTTCATCAGGTGATGCAACATCGGCATCATTAAACATTTTTTCAACCTCCTCTTTAATAATTTTACCGTTAGCAAGAATCTCCAGTGAACTGTATTGATTATTATCCCAACCAAGCACACCTCTTGTATTTTCAATATTACAAAATATCAATCCTTTATCAACCTCTTCAAGTCTTGCGTCAAAAATACCGGCAACAGTAAATCTTCTAACTTTAATACTCTCTCCAATAAAGTAAAAAAAAGGTCTCTCTCCTACTTTTAGATTAAGCTTTGTGGCCAGCCTTGCAGAAATCACAATCTCATCTGAGCCAAGAGAATCTCTCCATAAAGTTAAACTTTGGTCAGTCAGATGATCTTTTACAAAACTCCAGTTATAGTTTTTTGATACACCTTTTATCAGAACTCCCTCAATATGATCATTATATTTGACCACACCGGAAGAGTATGCAATCCCCTGAACAAGATTCACCCCGGCTAACCGGCTCAAAGAATCTATTTTAGCATCGGTTACGGTAAGCGGATAAATATTATTTGTGGGCTCTTCACCCGGAACTTTAACCACTAAATTTCCGGTAAATCCTGTAACCTTATCTCCAATCTCCTTTGAAAACCCGTCTGATATTGAGATAGCGACAATCATCACTACCATACTTACAGCAATTGATACAGCTGCAATAAGTGAATTTCTCTTTCCGGGAAGATTATCTTTCCCCCCTGCGTTCAAAGATTTTGCTATAAAAAGGTTTATTTTCAAAATATTGATTATATTTGTTACAAGTAAGTAATTCATTACTTGACCTAAAACTAAACTATGAAGCGCCTCTGTAATCTTTTTGATTACGGAGGTTTCAGTTTATATACCTCAAATTACCAAAGCATTCTAAAACTCTCTCCATAATATCTGAGCTCTCTTTGTCATTTATTGACTTAAAAAGATAGTTCAAATGGTCTGCATATATTGATACCAAAGCCTTATCAACTCCCACTCTCGATGGATTTTCCGGCTCAGTTAACTCTTTAGAAAATATAATGCCGTTTTTATATATGTTTATATAAAAAATTGGCTTATCATCACTGTTGAGATAGGCAGGAGTAAATGATTTTCCGGCTATTACAGGGTACACCGGTAAGCCTGATTGTCGTGCAAGAATAAAATAACAAATTGGAATTGTAAAAATATTCCCCTTCTTACTCTCAAGTACTTTTGTAATTAAAGCATTCTCTTTAATGGTTACTGTATCATCCTCGTGCTTGAATCCAATCCTCCTGAAGAATATATAGTTAAATATCTCCATATTCTCAATTGCAGTTCTGTTATCGCTAATTTCAAGAAGAATTTCATCTGCAATATCCTGTACAATAGTAAGATACTTTACTTTATCAAGATTGAGATCAAGTGCATTTGATACAAGGAGAAGGCCGTCCAGCAAAAGAGGGTCGGGATTATCAAGATAGTTCTTTAACCTCCTGAGAACAATCTCTAACTTTAGCTCTAATAAAAGAGAATCAAGATAACCCTTGTCAAAATTAGCGCTTAGTTCCGGGAGTAGTTGCTCCATCTCTTCTGCAGCTGTATCACCCAACTCCAGTAATTTATCCCAGGCGGCCACCTTAACGCTCTGGTCCGAGTCGTCCAGAAGTGTTAAAAGTGATACCAGAAGAGATTCTTTTATCATTTCGCTAACCTTTCCAGTGCTGTTTCAATAAGCCTCTTTACATATGGTTTATAGTCAGGCTGGCTTTCATGAAGGTGCCTGTTTGCTATTATACAGCATACAGTTGCTGCGTCATGACCAAGTAGTCCTGATAGTCCGGCTATTGCAGAACCCTCCATCTCAAAATTGGTAATTTTATTACCCTTGTAATTAAAGGTTTCAAATTTATGGACCATATCAGGCATTGCAAGAGGGAGCCTTAAAACCCTGCCCTGAGGGCCATAAAACCCTGATGCGGAAATTGTCACCCCCTTTATTGTTACATCCTCAAGAAGAGAGATAATAGAATCTGATGCATTTGCAAAATATGGATGGGGAAGATTATCAGGCCATGAAGTATGCTCCATAAAGGCTCTTTCCATATCCAGATCTGATATTGAATCTCTTGATTGATACCAGTTTAGAAGGCCATCACACCCTACAGATATATGTGAAAGGACAAATGATCCAAGTGGAATATCAGGTTGAATTGCACCAGAGGTGCCTATTCTGAGAATCCTCAATCTTTTGTGCTCTTTTTTAGGAGTTCTGGTTTCAAAATCAATATTTGCGAGCGCATCCAGCTCATTAACGACAATATCAATATTATCAGTACCAATTCCGGTTGAGAGAACTGTAATTCTCTTTC
>VSSQ01000452.1_pt1 | contig 28034 bp, 19 predicted proteins | sample 4763081 | NCBI WGS metagenome assembly VSSQ01 (sample SAMN12137344, study PRJNA551015) | bioreactor metagenome | isolation source: SDC9 anaerobic chlorinated ethene degrading culture | place: USA: Knoxville, Tennesee | collected 2015-01-01
GTCCCTCGCCCCTCCTTCAACCCGGCTAGCGCACGTCTTCAGACGCGTGCCACGGACCGGTGGCCGGGCAGCGGTGGTCGGGTGGAGATTGAATCCTTGAATCCTTGAATCTTTGAATCCTTAAACCTACCGAAGGGATCTCGCATTAAAATCCTCTTTACTTTTGCGCGACGCCGCCATTATGAAAATCCTGCTGCTCGACAATTACGATTCATTCACCTGGAACCTGGTGCAATTATTGCGCGAGGCGGGAGCTACCGCCATTGAAGTGGTAAAAAACGATCAGGAAGCTACCGCCGCAGCGGAAGCAGCCGGTGCCATCGTGATCAGTCCGGGCCCGGGACTGCCCGCCGAAGCCGGAAACACCTGCGCCCTGATCAGGGAATGGGCCGGCCGGAAAAAAATGCTGGGCGTGTGCCTGGGCATGCAGGCCATGGCCGAAGTCTTTGGCGGACAATTGTTTCAGCCGGGAAACATCCTCCACGGCGAATCGGTGAAGGTAACACCCCTGCCGCCCGTCGACCCGCTTTTTGCAGGCATCGAAACCGGATTCGAAGCCGGACTCTACCACAGCTGGGCCGTGGCGCCCCCCCTCCCCGCCTGCCTGCGCATCACCTCCACCGACAGCCGGGGTGTGATCATGAGCCTCCGGCACAACAAGTTTGACCTCTGCGGCGTGCAGTTCCATCCTGAATCGGTGATGACCCCGGAAGGAAGGCGGATGATGAGGAACTGGCTGAAATCATGAGAATAAAGCATGCTTACACAGCAACGCTTAATAATCAAGGCGTTTTGCCTCCATTCTGAAATTTTCAAGCTGATTCCGTGATTCAGTATAACGCTGACCAAGAATAGTGTTGACAAAGATCATCTTGTGGCCTCCTCCGGGCCCAAGATTATACCGTATGCCGAATGCCTGAGGCGCCACCTCTCCGCTTGTCAGAGCGCTGATTGCCTCACCTGGCAAGTCCCCGGCCAACAATCCGATCATTTCCGCCTTCCTTTCAGCCGGCATATCCTGCAAAGTACTTAAAACATCATCACTCAGATAATATGACCTTATACGTTCAGCATACTTAAGATCGGCCTGCAGATCCTTAACAACCTCCACAGGTATTCCGGCTGCATTAAAAGTATATGCAGGTTTACCCGATGCCAGCGCTGCCGCCTGAGCAAGTCCGCCACCAAGAGAATGTCCGGTTATTACAATATCTATGTCGCAGGATTTTGCCAACCGCCCCAATATACAAGCATTGTTATACTGAACTGTGCTGACGCCGGCTGCATTGAAAAAATTTGTAATCCAGTCACGGGTGTCTTCAATAACACCGCCACTACCCCTGAAAGCAAGCACATACTTACCTGACAGGCCGTTATAATACAATTGTGAGAAAAACCCGCTTCCATCCCCGTTCATTGCCTGAACAGACTGTAACAGGACTTTCAATGATTCGTTGCTTCCGGTCATTTCATAAGTCACTGGCCTGAAATCACCGGTCTTCTGTTGTCCCGGCGAATAGCAATCGGCACTTATCATCCCCATCAGGGCTGCCTCCTGCCATTCTTCCGCAGCGGATTGCAGAATTTTTCCGGCTTCTCCGATAAATGCCGACTGATATAACAAGTACAATGATTCTGTATTCTGATCGTGAATGCCTGAAGTCCTGAGTTGCGGACTGAGGTGACGCTGAGACGGAGGCAGTTGTCTTCCTGAAGAACTTTCGAAAGCCCTTTGAATGACTTGCTGCAGCTCACCGCTGCGAAAATTCCGGGCATATTTCCCGATTTCAGCTTGAGATTTCAGAATAAAATCATGAACCATTGTGACCGATTCCTCATAACTGAGCCGCTTTTCTGTAATCCCTTTCAGCGCAGGGTCAGACCGGAGAAGCAAGGGTTTCATCTGACCAATTCCGGTTTCTGCCTCTTCGATCTCCTGAGATGACGGGCTGTTTTGTGGAGATTTTGATTTCTTTTCCGGCAGATATCGCGGGTTTCCGGAATAATCCCAATCATAATTGCTTCTGAAATCCCGCGATTTACCTGTAACAATTCTGCCACCATCATCACCTCCATCACCCCCGGTTGTGCGGTCACCTTTTTCACCCCTGCCGGTACTTCCCGGCGAAATATCCGGAATATCAGGATTGTTGTAAGTCCTGGATTGGCCATCTCCGTATAGTGACCCTGAAACGGTTCCGGAGTTGCCCTGACGGGTTAAAATATCTGACTGGGCCAGGGAGGCCACTGGAATCATGAAACCGGCTGCAATACACAAATACCTGAAATACATAACATTAAAGTTGGAAAAAGTAAATCAGAAATGAACCCCGGCACGAAACTCCACCTGGGGCAATATGTAAAAATCAGTACTTTCAGTCATAATTCGCTGCCTGGATGCATAATACCCAAAGCCGAGGTGCAGAATGCCGAAATCCAGATCGGTATTAATCCGGTAACCCCATCCGAAAACCGGCTTCCGGAACAGGGACTGAAAAACGTGCTGGCCGCCGGAGAATGTCAGCCCGGGTTGAATACCTATACAAAGGATATTAAACCTGGTAGGGCAGAAAATCAAACCCGTCCCCAGTTCCAGACGCCCTACGTTCTTTTTGGTAAAACCCGATTCCGAGAAATCATACCACCTGTAGGTTGCACTTAGCGGTATACCGGTCGAAATGTGTGTCCGCAAAAAGCCAAAGGCGTCATTCAGAAAAAAAATCTTTGAAAAATCAATGCCGGTACTCCCATGGGTGGCAAAAACCTTACTGTCTGATTCGATGGTGCCGTATGTCCCCTTCAGTATGCTGATTCTGTACTCCTGTGCATGGCTGTGAAAGCCCCTCAAAGTTAAGGTGAACAGGAAAACCATCAGTAAAAACTTGCGTACCCTCATAACTTCTGGTTAAAAATTGATGCCTGCCCCGGCCGACAGCATAAGGTTATCATGCTTAAGCCTGAACCCCGGGGCTCCGGCATTTAAATGAAACATCAGCCGGTGAAATACATAAGTAAGACCCGCTTCGGGATAGGATTTAATGAGCTGACTGTGATCATCCCAGATGGTTTTGATCAGACCCATACCTGCTGTAACGCGCAAGCAGCTGACAGGCATGTTAAATCCGGCAGTGGTAATCAGAAATCCTTTTCCGGCAGCGCTGCTGTTGCGCTCCTCTACCGAGAAGAAGCAGCGGTTTGCCGCCACAGTTAAATAAAATGCGTCAATGGAACCAATGGTGATGCCATGGATACGGTCGGCCGGGCCTGTGTAGATTACGCCTGGCTTAACCAACCAGTTGCTGTACATCAGATAATAAGGGCCAGGCTCTTCGCGCAGGGAGGCCCCTACCGATAAATTGTATGTCCAGAAACCCCGGCTGCCATCCGTTCCGGATTGCCCGGAACCCGTGTTGTAACGAACCCCGGCACCGGCCGTTATGACGGACGTTACCAGGGACAGCCCCATTTCAGGCGTCAGACTGAGCGCGCGGCTTTTATAGTCTGTAAACCAACAGTCAACTATTTTGGAATTGAAATTAACCGAATGCCTCCAGACCAGGGTATGAACCCTGAAACCCACTCCCACCATCAGGTACAGCGGTTTGTAAATATTTACCGTTGCCCCGGCAGATAAAGCCATATCAGCAGACCTGAATTCCCCGGATGTGTTTAAAGGGTATTGCAATTCATGATAATCTCCCGAAAAGTTCTTTATCCCGAAAATACTTTTCTGCGCCCTGAGGGTGCAATAAAACCCGGCCCCGGCTTCACGGAACATGGCCATTTGAATGCCGTTTAACCCTTCAGGATTATTCCCGCCTGAAACTTCATAATGATAAGCAATACTGAATCTGTCTTTTGCCGGTCTCATCACTACTGTTTCGTTAATATCCCGTTCACGAAGCACTGCAGCCCACCGGTGATAATCATCCCTTTGCTTACCGACCACCCTTACCAGAGAATCTATAATCAATGATTGACTGTCAATACTGCTAAAACACCGGTCCCTGAGTTGATGGAAGGCATATATGGCAGAGTCATAATAATTTGAATAAACCGCTGGGTTGTACGAAGCAAGTTCATAGCAGTTCACAGCCAGATAATATTGTATATCGCACAGCAAAGAGCCTCCTGAAATACTACGCAGGGCACGGCTGTATATCGTGATGTTTTCAAGTGCAGCCCCGGCATCCGTAATACCTGAGGTTCTCAGCATATCCGCTTCGATCGCCTGATTTACTTCTGTCAGAATATTTCCCGGATTACTGCTGACCTGTGAAAAAGCAGGCTTGTAACCCATCAGGCAGGCAAGCATCAACAACAAAACTACACGGCAATAGTACATAAACAAGATATCTCCGGATGTAACGACGCCCTTAAAAACAAGCGATAAACTTATAGAATAAAAATAGTTTTGGCAATCTTTTTCAATACTTTTTAAAATTTTTTTTCACTTGTACTGCACGAAGAATTAACCGGCGGTTCTGTTTTATCCGTTACTCCCGAAACCCTGTAATTCAGTTATCTTCCATAAGATACTCCGGCGGGACTTAAATCAAAAATAAAGCGGCAGGACCCGTTACCGGATCCTGCCGCTTTCGTAAGTATCAAGCAATTTGTCTTACCTGCTGATCACCACCTTGCGGCTGATCCGGCCATGTTCGTTTGTAAGACTTACAATGTAAATGCCATTGGCGAGGGTTCCGGCGTCCAGCTTAATGACGGTTTCTCCTTTAACGGATTTTTCGAGCAAAACGGAGCCCTGCAGACTGCTGACGGTAACCTTGCCCGCTATGGGACCATTGCCGGTCATGTAAATCACAGATCCATACGCATATACATTCAGATCACTGGCCGGAACCTGCCCTACAATTCCCAGGGTGCCGAAAATCAGTTCAAAACGGTTGGGTGCATCGCCTGCCTCAGCGGCAAATTCCACCACAGAATTTCCGTTAAGTAAATGCAATTCTCCGGTTTTCAGGTCATTAAGATACAGTACCATATCCGGATAAAGCGCATCAAATTTAGCCTCAAAGACATAGTTATCAGCTTCATTTTTGACAAATCCCAGCGGAATTACCGCACCGGTGGCAATAGAAGGCAGGGTATTGACGGAAAACTTCCTGCCACCGGAGAGGCTGTAAAACTGCGGTGCAAAACCGGGAAGAAAACCGGCATCCAGCTGCACATCAAAATATTCTGTAGCTGCCTGATTCAGGTTGATGGCCGTGCGTTGCCGGGTACCCAGCAGGGTTTCGCTGACCGAAAGTTCGATGGAAGGCTCCGGGGCTTCAGGCAGAAAAGCTGCTTCATGTGTACGCGACCCGGCCGGGATATGATGGGTGGCGGTTTCCTGAAGCACCTCCACGGCGAAACCCGAAAATGCAGGAATGATGGCTTCGGGGTATAACTCTGTAAACGATCCTTCGGCGGCATTCCATACTTTCCCGATAGCGGCAAACTGCGGATCGGATGGGTTATAGCTTATGGATGCCGTAAACGGATTGCCCGACAGGTGCCATCCGTTGCCGGAATTCTGCAGTTCACGGCTGAATGATGTACCGTCAAGCAAACCGGACCCTGAACGCACCTGAGTTGTTTCATAACCGCTGAGATAGGCATGTCCCCGGATCATCTGTGCTTCAAACGCCGGGTTCCAGGTTTCGTCTTCCAGGCGGGAAGCAATCCAGCTTCCGGAAGCTTCATGCCATTTCAGCAAACCGTCACCGGGAGCTGAAAATTCAGGCTCAAAATCAACATCAAAAGGCATTGACAGCAGTTGCCAGCCCGTTGCGCCGGTATAAACTTCAACCGTGGCACTCAGGTCATTTTCAGGATGGATCAGCGTGGCATGGCCCTGCTCACCGGCTTTCAGTATAAGACCGGAAGCTCCTGCCATATTTATGAGAGAATTGGTGACCGTTAACTGAGCATCGGGAGCCAGGGTGAGCGAGGCGCCGGGATGAACTTGAATCCCTGCCATTTCAAGGCTTCCGCTGATTACAGGCTGATTCGGGGCGGGCAATATCTGCGCGGTGCCGGTCTGTTCCGGTACTGCCAGGCGCCAGTTGGCTTCGTTCGTCCATACGCTGCCCGATTTACCGGTCCAATAGTTATCAGCGGGAACAATGCCGATGTTGTCAACCGCCAGGGTGGCCGCGTCGTTGCCTTCATACACGAAAGCCAGTCTGATGCGCTTGCCCTGATAGCCATCCATATTGATCAGTACCTGCTGCCGGTAATGATTGCCGGCGGTTTCGGGGCTGTCCATCACCAGCGCCGGGCGCCAGTTACCTTCATCGAGGATATTCACATAAAAACGGTTGACTGCCGCTTCGCTGTTGGCGTAAAACAGCATAAACGCAAGGTCGGTATTTCCTGCTTCGGGCATCTGCATCTCTCCGGTAATCAGCCAGTTGAACCCGGTGGCACTTCCATCGATGGCGGCTGAACGTTCACCGTTAAAGATATACTCAGCACCGGCACCTCCGAACGACTCAGGGGTGCAGACTAACCATGATCCTTCCGTTACCGGAACCAGGTTATTGCCGTCAAGGCCTCCGTCCTCCGCGGTATTGCTCATCACCTGCCAGCATTCAAATGCGTCATTCATCCCCTCAAAGGTCTCTTCCCAGGGCGTTTCTGCATAACAAAGCGTAGTAAATCCAAGCGGACCGGTCCATATACTGCTGTTCTCATCGTCACAGGCGCCACGCACATAAATGTCATAAGCGGTGTTGGCTTCAAGCCCTTCGAGCGTCAATGCCGTGTCGGCAATTCCGGTAAGCAATGTTCCGGTGCCGGGTTCAAATCCCTGCATGCCAATTTCCATATCCCAGGCAGTGGCAGGCTCCACGGCGGTCCAGCCGATCAGTGCCGAAGCGGAGGTGACGGCGGTAGCCGTTAGGTTTTCAGGCGGGAAGCAGGATACCGGCACTTCGATGTGAAACTCATCGATGTAAATACTGTTGCCCTGCTCACTCATCCCTTTCAGGATAATATAAGTGAGTTTGTTGTAATACGCTGCCGGCAGTTCAAATACATAGCGCTGCCATCCGCTTTCGGTGGTTTCGGGCGAAAGCGCGACCGAACGGTGCACGGTTCCCATCAGGGTGGCAAAACCGGCATTGGGCGAAATATTGGCATACACCTCAACTTTATCGGCAGTCGCGGGCTCTTCGCTGTCGCGGAACATCCAGAAACTGATTTCATAGTTGTCGCTGCCGAACATCACCGGAGGGGTTACCAGCAAACCGCTGGTTCCGGCCATATATTCATTGCTGTTGAAGCGGGCCATGGCATCGCCTGATTGAGGTTCACATACCGGGTCCGTCCCGTTCTGTTGACGGTCCCACAATCCATCACCGGCGCCGGCCAGTTTTTTGTTTTCCCATGATGCGGGCGGAAATGCCTCCTCATCAAAATCCTGGTGGTACGGGAAGTTTACAATGGGATCTTTCAGGGTGGTGGCATTGGCAGACATGCCGGTTGAATACTCATTGACGCCGTTCACCGACCATACTTTGTAATAATAAGGGGTGTTGCTGTTAAGGCCGGTATGCTGAAAGGAATTTTCGGCACCCAGATACAGCACGGTTCCGCCACCCTGAATCAGATCACCTGTCTGATAGGCCTGTGATTGTACCGGATCGCCGAACACCTCAGTGGTATTCCAGGCGATCATAACGGCGTCGTTTTCCGGATTTTTCACCCAGTTGAGGTTGATCTGCGTATTGCTGGCCGGCAATGCAGAAAATGCAAGGGGATTGTTTACCAGTATCATCTGGTTGAGGGTTTCGAGCAGGGCGCTGTGCGCATTTACGCGGCCCGTCCCCAGCTTGCCGATATACCCGGGATTTACCCCGTAATGATCATCGGTGGTATTGCGGATAATATCGGCCACCTGTGCAGGGGTAAACTGTCCGTACGCCAGCGAAATCATCAGTGCGGCGATGCCCGAAACATGCGGGCAGGCCATGGAAGTGCCTTCGTAAAAACCATAATTGCTGTTGCGCCAGCAGCTGAGCACGCCCCGCTGGGTCACCTGGTTGGTCTCTCCTCCGGGGGCCGACACATCAACCCAGGTATCGTAGTTCGAATACCAGGAGCGTTTGTCCTGGTTATTGGTGGCTGCTACCGAGAAACATCCCGAATAGTAACCGGGATACCATTGACCCTGTGAACCGCTGTTTCCTGCGGCAAAGATCGTAATTCCGCCATCAACCATGGCTTCTCCTCCGCCGTTGATATTGAAGTAGTCAATCGCATCGAGAACAGCCTGTTCATAATAACCGGGAGAAGTGTATCCCCATGAATTCTGCGATATGGCAGCGCCGTTGTCGGCCGCCCACACGGGTGCATTCTGGAATCCACCACCTCCGGAGGTCGGATTAAATACCTGGCACGACATCAGCCGCACGCCGTCGCCCGGGCCTGAGCCACCGGCCACTCCCGAAATCCCGATGCCGTTGTTGTTGACACCGGCCACGGTTCCGGCCACATGCGACCCGTGATCACCGGGAACAATGTTGGGGGAGTTATTGATAAAATTGTATCCTATCCCTTCCCACATATTGGCAATCAGATCGGGATGGTTGGTCTGAATACCCTGGTCAATCACCGCGACGATCACTTCAGGGTTTCCTTTGGTGATCTCCCATGCCTCGGGCAGATCGATGTCAGCATCGGGCGTACCGTTCTGCTGACCCGTATTGTGATAATGCCATTGCTCGTTGTAGCGGGGGTCATCCGGCGTCCAGGCGGCGCCCCTCAGCGCTTCCCCAACTGCCTTTCCATCAGGTAATTGATTAATAACCAACTCTTTTGCATACTCGGGTTCGGCAACCATCACTTCTCCCAGTGCGGCATAAGCCTGAACCAGTTGCTTCACATCAAGTCCTTCATCAAAATAGAGGGTGTACCAGAGGTGAAAGCCCCAGGCGCGATGGCGTTCGCTGAAGCGGGATGAAAAAGCCGGAGAACCGAAGGTTTTTTCAAAGCCTGATACGCCGAATTGCCTGTTCAGCCGGTCGATGGATTCAATCCCGAAAGTAACTGTTCCCCTGGCATCCAACGTTACCGGCATTTCGTCAAGCTGCCGGGTGTACGTTTCCTGCACCTTCACTTTTAAAATACCACGGGTAATGGCATCATCCGGAACAGCCGCCAGGTCAATGGGCGGGCGCTCGCCACGCTGTACACGGTAAGTTTGCTGGGCATCAACCCGGCTCAGGGCCAGAACGGCCATCAAAACAAGTAAGAGTCTCATCGTCATAGAGTGTTTATTGCAGTTTTCTTGTCAAACGGTGACATTAATCCTTTACCTGACATACAAAACCACTCCCAGGAAACAGGGACAGACATTCCGGGAAATTGGTGATTGAAATCCGGGTACAGGACGCCTTCAGGCTGCTAAGTTATAATAAATCTAAATAACAGCTGATTTTTCATAAAAAGATATGGCATACTGCTTATTTCTTTCAAATCTTAATCACTGATCTAAAATACATTATGAGAAACAATAGTTTATGCTTTCTGTAAATCTCAGCGGTCCCGGATGCATCTATGTGAAATAATATATCCGAAAGAAACCGGTTCACAGAGACTCCATGACTTGTTCCTTTCTTTCGCAGGAAATGTTCCCGATAAAACGAACCGGCAAACGGCAGAAATGCAGAATGAATCAGGATTTTCTGATCCCGCGGGGTCATATGTCTATAGAAATAAAGAGCAAATCAGGATTACCGACCCCGGAGGGGTCGCATGTCTACAGAAATAAAGAGCAAACCAGGATTACCGACCCCGGAGGGGTCGCATGTCTACAGAAATAAAGAGCAAATCAGGATTACCGACCCCAGAGGGGTCGCATGTCTAAAGAAATACAGAGCAAACCAGGATTACCGACCCCGGAGGGGTCGTATGTCTATAGAAATACAGAGCAAACCAGGATTACCGACCCCGGAGGGGTCGCATGTCTACAGAAATAAAGAGCAAATCAGGATTACCGACCCCAGAGGGGTCGCATGTCTAAAGAAATACAGAGCAAACCAGGATTACCGACCCCGGAGGGGTCGTATGTCTATAGAAATACAGAGCAAACCAGGATTACCGACCCCGGAGGGGTCGCATGTCTACAGAAATAAAGAGTGAACATGGTTTACCGACCCCGGAGGGGTCGCATATCTATAGAAATACAGAGTATACCAGGATTACCGACCCCGGAGGGGTCGCATATCTATAGTAATACAGAGTATACCAGGATTACCGACCCCGGAGGGGTCGCATATCTATAGAAATACAGAGCAAACCAGGATTACCGACCCCAGAGGGGTCGCATATCTATAGAAATACAGAGTGAACATGGATTACCGGCCCGTCCGGGCACGTCTGTTTCACATTGCTGATCCTTTTCTCCGCTCATCCGAATCCTCCGGATTTATATTATTGCCATAAATTTTGTAATTTACCCGCCATTGGCGGATCATATGCTTCCAGAGATAAGAAATGAATGTATTTGAATCGTTTCTCACCAGCCATTAAACACTCGGGGGTAAAACCTTGTTAATAACACCAGCCACCATACAACCTTCTGACAATTATGCCCAACCGACTGATCAACGAAACCAGCCCCTATCTGCTTCAGCATGCCCACAATCCGGTTAACTGGTATCCTTACGGGGAGGAAGCGTTTGCCGATGCACGCCGCAGCAACCGGCCTTTACTGATCAGCATAGGTTATTCGGCCTGCCATTGGTGTCATGTAATGGAGCATGAGAGTTTCAGCAAACCTGAGATTGCGGAGGTGATGAACCGGCTGTTTGTGTGTGTGAAGGTTGACCGTGAGGAGCGTCCGGATGTGGACCTGCTTTACATGAATGCCGTTCAGTTGCTGCACAACAGCGGAGGATGGCCGCTCAACTGCTTTGCTTTGCCCGACGGCAGTCCGTTCTGGGGCGGAACCTACTTCAGGCCCGCGCAATGGACCGAGCTGCTGACCCAGATATCAGACCTGTATCAAAAAAACCATGACGAACTAAAGGTACAGGCTTCAAGGCTTATGGAAGGCATCAGCGGACAGAACTTGGTGGAAGCGCCATCCAACCTCTCCGGCATCGACCGTGCTTTTCTTGATGAGACCTATGAGCAGCTTTCATTGCGGTTCGACGACGTAAACGGCGGGATGACAGGCGCCCCGAAATTTCCCATGCCAGGGGTATGGCAATTTGTGCTGGATTATTACGACCTCTCTCGCAGAAAAGAAGCCCTCGCCCATGTACTCAAAACGCTGAAAGCCATGGCAAGCGGAGGTATTTACGATCAGATAGGCGGAGGATTCGCACGCTACAGCACCGATGCGCACTGGAAAGTCCCCCACTTTGAAAAAATGCTGTACGACAACGCCCAGCTTATTTCATTGTATGCTAAAGCCTGTCGCGTCAGCGGCAGCGAAGAGTTGTCCGACATCATCCGGCAAACGTTCACCTTTGCGGAACGCGAACTCGCTTCACCTGAAGGTGCATTCTATGCAGCGCTCGATGCCGACAGCGAAGGGGAAGAAGGAAGGTATTATGTATGGACCAGGGACGAAATCATGAAAATACTGCCTGAATACGGTGAATTGCTGTCGGAATACTGGGGAATCGATCGGGAAGGTCGGTGGGAAAACGGACGTAACATCCTGCTGCGGCCGCTCACCGATGAGGTTTTTGCCTCAAGGCAGCACCTCAGCGCAGAAGAGTTGAAACAGCTGGTGCGCATGGCTTCGGCCCAAATGCTGAAAGAACGGGGCGAAAGGGTAAGGCCGGGGCTGGACGATAAAATCCTGACTTCATGGAACAGCCTGATGATCAAGGCCTATACCGACGCATACCGGGTAACGCTGCACCAGCCCTGGCTCGATGCCGCGCTGAAAGCGGCCCGGTTTACCGCTGATGAAATGATTCAGCAAGATGGCAGCCTGCTGCGCACATGGAAAAACGGAAACGCCAGAATCGCGGGAGTGCTCAATGACTATGCATACCTGGCTGAAGCATATATCACGCTGTACCAGGCATGTTTTGACGAAGAATGGCTGCACAGGGCAAAACGGCTGACTGACACCATGCTGCGCGCTTTTGGCAATGAAGGCTCCCCCTTCTTCTGGTTTTCAGCTGAAAATGACGGAAGCGGGCCGGAAATAATGCGGGTAATCGAGACCACCGACGGGGTTGAGCCTTCAGGCAATGCCGTTATGTCGAAGGTGTTGCTTTATCTGGGCCATTACTTTTCGGATAATGCTTATATCAGCCGGGCCGAAAGTATGGTCCGGCGGATGCAGGCACGGATACTTGCCTATCCCCAGGCTTATGCCTGCTGGGCATCATCGGCCATGCTGCTTGCCTCAGGCATCCGCACCCTGGTGATCACCGGCCCAGAAGCCTTTGAATATGCCAGATCTCTTTTCCCGAAACTGAATGCAAACGTGCTGATTGCTGCCGCCAATGCATTATCCGCCCTCCCGGTCTTCGAAAACAGGGCTAATGAAGATAAAACCATGATATACCAATGCATCGGAACAGTCTGCCAGGCTCCGGTTTCCAATCCTGAACAACTTGAATTTTAAATGCACCCGAAACATTTGCAAATACAGGAAATCTTTAATTAAAGGCCTGTGCTTAAAGGTGTTTCACCTTATAAGTGATTGTACGCATTGATAATTCACAATAATTTGATAAAAAATCAGTATTTACACCTATTGCATTTCTGATTTTTGTATTTAACTTTACACTTCGAAAGCGTTAAATCTTTTCAGAAATAATTCAGCGGCTGTTCCTTACCGGCAGCCGTTCATTCTCTGAAGCAGGATTGTTAAATGCTGCCGAATAACCTAATCCACTTTGCCAGATGCGTGTTGCGGTAGACATCAGATTATCGATTGACCAGGTTTGCAAAGGATTCCGGTTTTACACCCTGAACAAGGGAAGGGAGATGGGATTATGCGGATCCATTTCGAACCAGGGGTCTGAGCACCGCATACTGATTCACGTGGAAGGTGAAGAAACCACGGTTCAGAAGTATATCTCCCTGATTTCTAAAGGCAGTCCCCACTGCAACGTGCTGCATATCCATGCAACGCCCGGCGAGGTAATCCATTGCTCGCGTTTCGATATCATCAATCAGGAGCCACGCCCCATCCGTTCCATTGCACCGGAAGAGCGGCCACGCCGGTTTGCCTTCAAAATCGGCATCTTCGGACTATAGCCCCCCGTCGTCGCTACCTGAATTCCACCCATAACATCTTAAATGCAACGCGCTTTCCGGGAATCCACTTCCGGCAACGGCGTGATGTAAGCATGACTGCCTGAGTTACGTCGCACGGACAACAATTACCGGAGAGAGCCTAAAATCATTTTATATTGCGAAATCAGCCATCTGAGCTGGCCAAAAGCCATCTTACGATCAGCATGCCCGGGGCTGAAAGCCCAAAGTGCCTGCGTCCCTTCAGTCACAATGAGCTTTCATACATCCGGAAAAGCAGCTTTATCAGTTCCCCTGAATATTCATACGGTGAAGAAAAGCAAAACCCGACGGATTGATGCCGGTATTGAAGGAAAACTGCCGGTTACCGGCTTTATCAAATGCATGTACGCGACCTGTACCGGTAAAATTGAGGGCATCCGAAATGTAAATCAGGTCAGTTGCAGGATCATGCGCTATGCCATAAACTGCGCGCACGGGAGTCCCGTCTTTGATAAACTCCGTATCTTCCGGTTGCATGGTGAGGGTATTTATCACCATAACGCTGCTTTTACCGCTGTTCCAGTCGTAATTATACACATAAGCGGTATCGCCCGCAATTGCAAAGCCCAGGGCTTCAAATTCACCGAATGTTTTAACCAGGTTGCCCGAAGCGTCAAGCACCTGTAAACGGCTCTTCACATCGTCGTAGTTCCCTCTTGAGATGAGATAGAGGTTGCCGTGACCATCGGGCCGGATGGTATATGGGTTGATGCCCACCGTAAAACGCGATACTTCCGTAAAGGTTTCCGGATCAATTACCGACACGGTATTGTCGTAAGCGGGAAATGCCAGGCCTCCGGAATTGGAAACCCAGATTTTACCGTAGGCAGCGGTTATTCCGTCAGGGTTTCTGCCGGCCTCGATCAGGCTGATCACTTCAAGCCGGGCTGTATCGATCACAGCCACAGTGTTATCAAAGTTACACACGAAGATATACTTGCCGTAAGGCGCAATTTTTCGGGGCTGCCGCGGCTTGCTGCCGTTAAATAGCGGAATCCGGCTGAGGCTGATGCCCGAGGCCGCGTCAACTACTTCGAGCTGACTTGAAACATTTACCACAATATATAGTTTGGAGCCATAGATGCAGGCATCGCTTCCCGTATCACCCAGTCCGCGGCCGTTCTTATTGAAGAAGTAATCCGTTTCCGCAGTAGAATCGCTGAAATTAAAAAATGTAAGCCCTGCATTGTTCTGGTTAAACAAGCCCTCGTTCAGCACATAGATACCGGCAGCATAAATCGTGGTATCATTTAACACAGGCCGGGGCTGATCAGGATCCTTGCGGCAGGATGTATGCATCATGATTAAAAGGAGCAGCATCGCCACCATACACTGCTGCCAGAACGGCTCAATTACCGGCCTTATGCTCAACCGGTTCTTACTCATTGCCAAAAATCCGATAAACTTCATCATATCAAAAATCAAAAATTAAAAGCGCCGCTGATTACAAAGCCCCGTCCGGGCATCGGAAAACTCCTGATCACCACGTAATCTTTATCAAACAGATTGGTTACCCCTGCCTTTATCCTGTATTTGTACCTTCCGGCCTCAGGGCTCCATGCAAGGCCGGCATCACTGATCCACCATGAGGGCAGCAGGTTCTGGGGAATATTTTCGGACGACACATACCTGTATCCGTTGAAAAGAAGGTTGTAGTCAATCGAAAATGACCGGTGAACAAGTTGAAACATTGCAGAAAAAGTTTCCCAGGGAATATAAGGGATCTGATTCCCATAGTCTGAAGAATTCTTATCGCTGATGTCGCTGGCTTCCTGGTAAGTATAGGCAAGGTTCACTGATGCTTTGCCGCGCCGTCCCAATGCGGCAGACGCGTCAAGCTGAATGTCCAGCCCCCGGGTCCTCACTTCGCCGATGTTCTGCATCGACCATACAAAAAGGTTTTGAGTGGGAATGGCGACGATTTTTTCATGAACCCTGTTGAAAAAAGCATCGGCGCTCAGCCTGAACAGCACGCCTTTGAAAGGCGCGTATGATCCCAGTAAGCCGGTATTCAGCTGTTGCGCGGCTTCCGGTAAAAGTCCGGGATTCCCGACAAGGGCATAGTACATTTCGTTGAATGCCGGCATCCTGAAGGAGTGCTTGTACATCATCCTGAGCCGCAGTGAAGGGACATCAGCGATCCTGACAGACAGTGAAAAGTACGGAGATACTTTATGCGTCAGGGCTTCTTCTGATGGATCCTTCCCGCTGTCCTTGATGACACTTGCCAGAAATCCGGCTTCGGCGCCGGTATTCCGCGTTTGATGGGCCAATATTGCCGACAACAGAAAACTGCCCCGCCACGGATCAGTATTGTATTGACTTCCCGAAAAGGTGTTCAGGATAAAATCCGATGCCAGCGAAGCGGAGAAATGCCTGCTGATGTTGAATGTACCTGCCTGGGAGAGGTGGAACTCCTGCTGAAGGTAACGGTTATCAAGGCTGTGGTCGTAACCGAGATAATCAGGATCGAGGTAACGCAGCCAGGCGTACGACCAGCAGGCATTGGTCAGCAGGGAGGTCCGCTTGCTGTCTGACATCAGCTGAAATCCCAGACTCAGGTCTTTGTTGGTCAGCCGCTGAGAGCTGTGAGGGTTATAAAACACCACAGCGCCCGGCAATCCGCGCTCAGCGTTAGAAAACCTCGCGAATACCCGCACCTCGCTGCTGTCGCCGGCCTTTGCACTGAAGCTGAGGTTTGCCGCCAGCGAAGTAAGGTCACCGTTGCCGCGCTTCAGACGCGCTGATCCGGCAGGCCCGTTGTCAACCAGATATGGATAATCCCCTTTTGAAAAGAGCGGATTAATTTCAATCCCAAACCAGGAGCCGGTGCCGGTTTTATGATCCAGTCGGAGAAAAGGGTTGATCAGCCCGAACGATCCGCCCCTGATACCAGCATTGCCCCTTGTTTTAAACTTTCCGAAGTCTGGTTTAATGCTCCTCAGATTGATGACGCTGGCGCCTGAACGCGCCCTTGCCGGCATGGGCTCACTCCCTCCGACGCCCACATTAAGGCTGACTTCCTCAAGATTTCCGAGCGGAAACTTCCCCAGGTCGGGCTGACCGCTGGCGATGTCCGAAACCGGCGCCCCGTCAATAAAAACACCGGTATGCTGCGCGCCGAGGCTTCTGACCATAACGGTCTTCAGCCCTCCTGCCCCGCCGTAATCGCGCAGGGTAACCCCCGAAAATGTCTTGAGGGCATCCGCGACCGAATTTCCGGCAACCGAAGCAATCTGCGTGGCCGATAAACTCTGGAGTGGAAATGACGTTAGCTCCTTACGGCTGATTTTCTCCGACGCTATCTCAACGCCTTTCAGCATAAGCGTATCGGTAACCGGCTCCTGGGCCGTTGCCCGGCTGATCAGGAAGGCCAGCAGCAAAACGGTTACCGTTACGTTGCTTTTCATGGGTATGCAGGGGTTTATTGATGAATTTGCTACTGTTTAACGATCTTCTTCACTGAAACGCCTTTTTCGTTGATCAGCTTCAGCAGGTATATGCCGGGCTGCATGTCCTGAAGTGAAATTTCAGCCTTACCGTTCAGAAGCTTCGTCTGCATGATCACATTTCCGTTCATTCCTGTCAGCTGCAATTCACTTTGCCCGCCATGCTCAATAAAAAGCGACCCTGATACCGGGTTGGGATAAGCCCTGAAAACCAATGCTTCAGGATTATTGATCCCTACATTTGAGCGTACCGTTACGTCAAAAGTGTCGGTTACGCTCACCCCGGAGGCGGAAGCCACGATGGTAACCGTCGCAGGGCCGGTCTCATCCGCGGTAAAAGTCAGTGTAAGCTGGTTGCCCCCGATCGAAGCTGAGACTAATCCTGGATTTGTATTTTCAGCCACTTCGTATGTGATGGCGCCATTGCTGTGATAAAAATAGTTGTCGAGCGCCACCACAACGGGATCTGCATTTACGGCCACTTCACGATCGGGAAGCCAGGCGGTAAGTACAGGCCCCTGCGTACTCAGAACGGTTAGATGATCCAGGCAGAAATAAGCCGGGGTGTTGATGCCAAAATCACCGGAATCGGAGGATTCAAGAATAAACTGAAGCGATTTTACCGCGCCCAGGGGCATCAGGTCAACCCAGCGCCAGTCATCCTGAATATAATCAAGGGCATTGTCATCGCTCCGGAAATCAGCCAGATAATGCGTAATCTCCGGGGTCAGGCTGTTGTCGGTCCTTATCCCCCACACTTTCAACCTGAACCAATCCGGGTCGTTGCCTGAAACGCCCCCGAATTTCTTGTTGAAAAGGGTTCCGTCGCGCATGGTGATGTAAGCCATATTCGTATTGGTAACGTAAAAACCGCTGAAAACAGCCTCATCTCCGGCTGTTGTCTGAATCACCGAAGGAATGGGATCGTAGGTTCCGGTCATCCAGTCGGAATTCACGTAGGAAATGGCAAACGTCGTTGAATCGGCTTCAACACCTCCGCCGGGAACGGCAACAAACTGATCATCAGTGTACGATCCGTTCAGCGTTACCCTGTTCGAACAGGTAAATCCCGACCATGAGCCAAAACCACCTTCGTAAAGGAAGCTGAGGGAACCGCTGCTAAAGCTGCCGGCAGATTCAGGCAAAAAGTAACTGTCAGGTTCCAGGATAAATCCTTCGAAGCCGGCAACCTCATTCTGCACATTGGAATTGATTACGGCAACCCCGTCCAGGTCAAATCCGCCCGAATTAAAGGGAGTCGGAAAAGGTTCGTTGATAATGTTGCCTTCTGCGTCGAAAGATGCATATTGCGGATCAATACAGCCAACTACATCAATAATTCTGACAAAGCGGACGGCAAACAGGTCCACCAGCGGATCATGGTCAAGGTCGCTGAGATCGAAAGGGGTTCCGAATCCCTGGCGGTACTTGCCGGCAAGGTTGTGGATCATTGTAGGGTCCAGTTCATCCCATGCGCCTTTCTGAACGTCAGAAGGTGTCAGTGAAACTGAGGGAAAACGGCTGTAATGCACCCCGTCGGAACTCACTTCAACAAAAGCAAGTTCGAGAAAGGTATCGCCGAATGAATTTTCGAAAACCGCGAAATCAGGACCGGGCCCGTTCACAATCAGGCGGTCGAAGGTAAGGGTGGCCATACCCCCGTCACCCAGACTTACCACTTCCGTTGCATTGCCTTCGGCCGGCCCCGTAGCGTTGAAATGTTTTCCGTATGAAGCTTTATTGGAGCCGAGATAATAGACGCTGGTGTCGTTCGCCTGTATGTAGCCACGTACAACTTCAGCCCCGGTGGCCCATGACCGGATAATGCTGCTGTCCATGGAAATGGCAGTACTTCCGGCCTGCCCGGCGGCGGGCGGATAAGGCCCCTGTGCAGAGGCTCCAAGAGTTAGCAGTGTAAATACAGCAATGAGTCTGGTTTTGATCATGATGAGTAGAATTTGGTGAAAAGTCAGTTTATGAGAAAATGCATTTATGCCGTCTTCAGCGCGGGGATGCGGCTGGCCGCCAGTTCATAAAGGTAGAATATGGCGAAACCGTAAACCAGGTCACCTGCCAGGGTATTCCTGAAAAATGGAATTGCTGCAGCGTAACAGGCGGCAAGTCCCCCGCCGGTTGGCGGATAAAGCCCGCCATAGAGCCAAACCCCGAAGTTTGAAACCAGGAAGAAAATGACCGAAGCCGACAGGGAGGCAATCAACAGCCTTCCGGCTGAAAATTTCCGGAGGGCAAAGGAGCCAAGGACCACGATCAGTGCAAATGCCAGGTAGGTAAAGAAGGCGCCATCGTAAAAAACAACCAGCCGGCCAAAGAATGTGTAGTTCAGGAACAGGTCGCTGATCCAGACCGCGGTTATCGGGATGAGGTAAGCAGTAAAACGGCTTTTGTAGCGGGCACCACCGAACAGCGCAAGGGCCGCCACCGGCGAAAAGTTGAAAGGATGCGGCAACAAGCGGCTGAAGGCCAGCATCAGCACCAGGGCTGTGATTACAGCAAACTGCAGGGTAATCTTTCGGGAGTTCATGGTCAGTCTTTTTAATTAATACGCAATATCATTCAGCAATCCGGAGCGCCGGCTGCAAGCTTTCCCTGAAATGATCCTCGCCGCGCGGGCAGCAAACAGGACCATTGCACGGAATGCAACTACCGGCTTTGAATCATTTCAAAAAAATGGATTATGCAGTACAGCTGAAAACCTGATTAAAAAACGACCGAAAAGTATGTGAATACGGCCAGGCTTTCCGACAAGCAGTTCATTCTCCGTAAACTGCAAAATCCACAAGGCAAATGGCAGGTCTTCTGGCTTACTCCGTTTGTTTTCAACGCCTTCCCGTCAGTTTGGGGATAGACAGTGGCATTCTGTTGAAACCGTTAAAAGAGCTTACAGCAGCGGGAACTGCAGCCGAATTGCACGGCCTTCCCTATTATCCGTTTCCGGAACCATTGCCCTGCAAAAGTATGAAGATTGATTAAAGGAATGCAAATATTTCGGGCAAAGTTTTTTCACTCCTGCCGCAAGTACCACATCTGAAACAAATTAACCCGGATAAAAATAAATCAATCCTTATTACGCATGCGGACCGGCACATACCATATCCAGAATCCGGTAATCGTAAGCACCAGCAGGGCGAGGCCGGTAAGGCTGGTATAAATCAGTTTGAAATATTCCCCGCGTAAACCAAATAAATGATCAAGGATAGAACCATCATGAAACTTTTCGATGATGTCGGAACGCCGGCGCTCAATCTGCAACAACTGTCCGGTAGCCCCGTCGAGTTGAATGCCGTAAAAATGATCAGCAAACACAAACTTCACCATTCCATGCTCTTTCCTTATATCAATTCTTTCAAGATTGCACGATAGTCCGGCAGAAACCGAGTCGCTGAGGATACCGCATGCATTTCTGTATAAACTATCGAGCGGCAGCCAATCCTTCAGGTCTGTTGAAGTCCCCTTTACGGATTCCGGAAGCAGCAATCCACCGCTGTGCTTTTTCCATCCCAGCATTAGTCCGGTGACTGAAATAATGATAAATACAACAAAGAGATAAATTGCCGCCACACGGTGAATACTCCTGAAAAATTTCAAACTCCCGGCCTGACGCTGCTGATGGACTTTCCGTTTCATCCTGCAAAGCTAAGAAGCCCGGCTTAACAGAGGTATAAAAATTCTTCGGATGGGAATAATCCGAAGAACAATGCTTTTATAAAAGACTGGTTATCAGGAAAAATATAAAAATCTGCATCAGGTATAAAAACAACCCCGGCATTGCCAAATACCTGCATAGTGGCAGGCTAAAACCGCTTTACCCTTTTTCTGCCTTCCCTGTACAAACCTTCAAGGATCTCTGCAGCCGGTTCAAAGCGGTTGTTCAGTATCATCGCGGCAATAATATAGGGCTTGAAGCCGGCTTCCTTATAAGTCTGTATGCGATACCGCTCAAATACCGCTGCCGATACTTCTCCCCGGACACAGGAAACCCCGGAAATATCAGCCGGAAGGCAATGCATGTAAAGGGCATTGCCATTGCGGGTAAGTTTCATCATTCCCTCATCACATTCCCAGTCGGTATAGCGGGCATTGTTTGCCAGGCATTGCTGTTCAAGCTCCTTCAGACCTTCTTTATCACCTGTTTTCAGCAATCCGGTGCGCTGTTCCATCACTGCAAAGGGCGCCCAGCTTTTCGGATAAACAATGTCGGCATCGCGGAAAGCCTCTTCCATGGTGTTCACCACCCTGAAACTTCCGCCCGATGCTTCAGCCTGCCGCCCGGCCATTTCAACCACCTCCGGGATCAGGTTATAGCCTTCGGGAAAGGCCAGGTCAACCTCCATGCCGAACCGCGTCATCAGACCAATGATGCCCTGAGGCACGGAAAGCGGCTTTCCGTAACTGGGCGAATAGGCCCAGGTCATCGCGATCTTTTTCCCCTTCAGTTTATCCAGGCCACCGTAAAAATTGACAAGATGCAGCAAATCAGCCATGGATTGCGTGGGATGGTCGATGTCGCATTGAAGGTTGATGATCCCCGGCCGCTGCGGCAACACACCGTTGCTGAAACCATCGTCAAGGGCAGCCCCCATCTCCAGCATATAGCGATGTCCCTCGCCGAGGAACATGTCATCACGAATACCGATAATATCAGTAAGAAAACTGATCATATTGGCCGTTTCCCTGACTGTTTCCCCGTGGGCGATCTGCGACTTTGCTTCATCCAGGTCCTGCACTTCCAAACCCAGCAGGTTGCAGGCCGAAGCAAAAGAAAAACGGGTACGGGTTGAGTTATCACGGAAATTCGACACCGCCAGTCCCGAATCAAAACAACGGGTGGAGATGTTCCGGTCGCGCAGATATTTCAGCTCGTCAGCCACCAGCAGGGTCTGACGCAGATCATCTTCTGTTTTGTCCCAGGTTAATAAAAAATCCCTTCCAAACAGTCCTGTTTTCAAACTGTTCAGTTCATTGGTCAGTTGTTGAAATGATTTCATAGATCAGCAGTTAATCCCGGATTGCCCGCCGCATATTTCGCCATGCAGGCTTTAGCCGGAATACAATATTAATAATTGTACAGCTATTCTCAGCAATATTTTGCATTGTGCCGGGATTTCATGATCCCTGAAACGCGATGGCATACGCGGCATAAAACGCGGCTGCTGTTTCCAGATGATCAACGGGCACTTTTTCATCGGGTGCATGCGCCAGAATTTCGTTGCCCGGCCCGAACCCGATGACCGGAATTCCGTATATTCCATTGATGGTCACGCCGTTGGTTGAGAATGTCCATTTATCAACCAACGGCTCCCTGCCAAACAACTCCCTGAAAGCGCTCACGCCCTGCATCACAGCCGGATGATCAGCGGGAATTTTCCAGGTAGGATAATATTTCTCCATGCCGTAACGTAGTCCGGTATAAGCCACTTCATTATAATGAAGCACTTCGGCCCGGGCATCCATTCCTTTGATGATCTCTTCAATTTCGGCGACTGCCGTAGCTTTGGTTTCGCCCCAGGTAAGGCGGCGGTCGAGGAGCAAGCGGGCAAAGTCGGCCACTGCGCAAAGCGAAGGGCTGCCCGATCTGATCTCCGAAATGGTCACACTTCCCTTTCCGAGGAATTCATCTGCCGGCAGGCGTCCGTTGAGCTTCTCAATTTCCAGGGCGGCGCGGGCGGCGGCATAAATGGCGTTTTTACCCCTTTCCGGGGCGCTGCCGTGACAGGAAATCCCGTTAAACGATACGGCGATCTCCATGCGGCCGCGATGCCCCCGGTAAATATTCAGATTGGTAGGCTCGGTGCTGATCACCAAATCCGGCTTCAGCCCCTCCTCCTCTACCAGGTACTTCCAGCACAAACCATCGCAATCCTCTTCCATCACGCTGCCAACCACATAAAGGGTCAGATCGTCCGGAACGCCGGTTTCTTTAAGGATACGTCCTGCTGTCACGGCTGCGGCCGGACCTCCTTTCTGATCCACGCTGCCCCGGCCATGTACAAAACCATCCCTGATCTCCCCTCCGAAAGGGTCAAAACTCCAGTTGGCGACATTGCCCACATCCACGGTATCCATGTGTCCGTCGATAGCAAGGATGTGCTTTCCGTCGCCGATGCGGCCGATGACATTCCCCAGCCCGTCGATACGTACCTCATCAAATCCGGCTTCTTCCATCTGCCGTTTAAGTTCCGCCTGCACCTCCCTTTCGTGCATGCTCACCGAACGGATCTGAACAAGTTTTGAGAGGTTTGATGCAGTGTAATCCCTGTATTTATTTGAGCGCATGATGATCTGGTCAAAAATCTCTTTCATGGTATTTTCTCCTCATTGATAAAAGGTGACGGGTCTGTTTCATTCCTGTTTTCAATCTTTTTACTGATCTCTTCAATACTGAGCAGCACCACCTCGGCTGTGGCCGGAAGTGAAAAATGCGGCTCAAACCGGTGGCCGCCGGTGGCCGAAATGGCGTCCTTAATGGCCAGCCATACCGAAAAAGCCAGCATAAAGGGAGGTTCGCCCACGGCCTTGCTCTTGCGGATGGTACCTTCGTTGGGATGGTCACGGAGCAGTTCCACATTGAAAACTTCCGGAATATCGCTAACCGTCGGTATTTTATAGGTATCCGGCGAGTGGGAAAGCAGCCGCCCTTTGTCGTCCCATTTGATCTCCTCGGTGGTGCACCATCCCACCCCCTGAATAAACCCGCCCTGTATCTGCCCGATGTCGATCGCTTCGTTGAGCGAGTCACCCACATCGTGCAGGATATCGCTGCGCAGCAACCGGTACATCCCTGTGAGTACATCCACTTCCACCTCCGAAACCGCCATTCCATAGGCATAATAATAAAACGGATTTCCCCGGCCGGTCTCCCGGTTATAATGGATGCCCGGAGTTTTATAAAAACCGGTGGCACTCAGGCTTACCTGGGCCAGGTAGGCCGCCATAACCAGTTCCTGGAAAGATATCCTGATTTCAGGCTCATTTGCAGCAAAAACAGCATCTTCAGCAAAAACAATCCCGTCATGATAAGGGTCTTTCGCCCCTGCTTTCAGCAATTCAGCACAGGCGACGGGTTTCAGTCTTGCCTTAAGCGCATCAAACGCGTTTTTCACCGCCATGCCGTTCAGGTCGCTGCCCGAAGAAGCTGCGGTGGCGGAAGTATTCGGCACCTTTGAGGTGTTGGTCGCGCTTACTTTAATGTGCTTTGCGGAAACGCCTGATTCAGCAGCAGCAATCCCCAGAATTTTTGTATGCAGACCTTGTCCCATTTCGGTACCGCCATGGTTTACCTGTATGGTACCATCCTTGTAAATATTCACCAAAGCCCCGGCCTGATTCAGAAACCCGGTGGTGAAGGAAATTCCGAACTTGACCGGGGTCAGGGCCAATCCATGCTTTTTACAGCGGTTCATTTCGTTAAATGCCTCAACCTCACGCCGGCGTATTTCATAGCCCGAAGACTTCATCAGCCTGTCATAAATAATATGTAAGCGGTTATTATGAATCTGCGCTCCGTAGGGTGCAATGTTGCTTTCATTGATGCCATAAAAGTTCAGCTTCCTGATGGCGGCAGCATCCTTTTTCAGCAAACGGGCAATCCGGTCGATGGCATTTTCAATAACCGCCATGCCCTGGGGGCCGCCAAAGCCGCGAAAGGCCGTGTTTGATGGCAGGTTGGTTCTGAAAGCCCTCCCAGTAATATTGATATCCGGAATGTAATAAGCATTTTCGGCATGGAACATGGCCCTTTCGAGTATGGCCAGGCTCAGGTCGGTGGCGGCGCCCGCATCGCTGTTCAACTCCACTTCATAAGCCAGTATCCTGCCTTCATCATTAAATCCTATGCGGTATGTTGACAGAAAACGGTGCCGCTTTCCGGTCATGATCTGATCATCGTCGCGAAACAGGTGAATCTTTACCGGGCGACCGGTGGCGTTGGCAAGCAGGGCAGCCCAGGCGGCTACGTGATTTGCCTGCGTTTCCTTCCCGCCGAAAGCGCCTCCCATGCGGCGCACCTCCACATCCACCTCATGCCTGGGAATGCCCAATACCTCCGCAACAATAGCCTGAGTTTCGGACGGGTTCTGGCTGGAGGCACAGATCGTCATCTCCCTGCCCTCCCCCGGAACCGCCAGCGCCGACTGGGTCTCGAGATACCAGTGCTCCTGCGCGCCGGTCTCCAGTATGCCTTCGAGTTTCAGCGGAGCCTTCTCCATCATCCCGGCGGCATCCCCGCGGTGGATATAACGTGGCGGTGCAATCAGGGTTTCTTTCGCAATGGCTTCCCTGAGCGTCAATACCGCATCAAGCGGTAAATATTCAATCCGGATAAACCGTTCAGCTTCAAGGGCAGCATTCTCATTATCTGCAGCGATCAGTACTACCGCCTGCCCCGCAAAAGTTACTTCTCCCTGAGCCAGGCAGGGTTCATCATGCACAACCGGCCCCAACTGATTTTTACCGGGTATATCTTTTGCAGTGAGAATTGCAGCAATGCCGGGCACCCCCGCTGCTTCGCTGACATCTATATATTTAATGCGGGCATGCGCGTGCTTACTGTAAACAACCCTTGCAAGCAGCTGACCGGGGCCTGTTTCAATGTCATTAACAAATACCGAACGACCGGTGACATGTTTTTTCGCACTCTCGTGTTCGGGGTCATGCGCTTTCATCCCGCTTCTCCTTCCGTTTCTTCATAAAACTTCAGCAACAGGTTGCGGGCGGTCAGGCTGCGATAGGCTGCACCGGCCCGTGTATCGCTCAGGGGAGTGAATTCCTTTTCAAGGATGGCCATCGCCTCTCTGATCACCGGAAATGACCATGCCCTCCCGGTAAGAAACTGTTCTGTCTTTACCGCCCTGACGGTTTGTGCCGCCATCCCTCCGTAAGCAAGTACAATCTGCGTCACTGTCCCGTTTCGGGAATTCAATGAAAACCCCGCGCTGACGGTTGAAATATCCATATCCCTGCGTTTTGAAACCTTATAAGAGGCGACAATGGTTCCCGGCCGAGGCTTTGGGATAAACACGGCAGTAATCAGTTCGTCAGGCCTGAGGCAGGTCTTCCGGTAACCGGTTATAAAATCCCCGACCGGAACCATGCGTTCCGAGTAAGCCGATTGCAGTTTTACCCATACATCATAAGCATAGAGCAATGGCAGGGTGTCGCCGATTGGCGAAGCCGAAGCGATGTTCCCGCCAAGGGTAGCCACGTTACGGATTTGCAGGGAGCCAAACCAGTCCAGCATATTCTTAAGGGCCGGCAGACCAGCCGCGCAGGATTGCCTGAGTGATTCAATGGACAGGCCCGCCCCAATGGTATAGCCTTCCGGTGATTCCGTAAAATACTTCAATGCCTCCACATCTGAAATATCCAGCAAAACCGGCAATAACTCCCTTTTTTTTGTTTGCCTGAGCGCGAGGTCGGTGGCGCCGGCGACAACCTGCGCTTCAGGAACTTCACGACGGCACCTCAGTGCATCATCAAGGTTGAAAGGTTTGTAATAACGCTGCCTGTTGGTAAGCAGTTCGAGCGGTATACCCGTCTTCATGGCCTCAAGCCGCGCAGTAATTCCGGAAGCGGAAGCCGCGAATTTATCGTAATCTCTTGATTTACAAACTTCCGCAGCAGCGGAAATTATAGACTGATAGCCCGTGCAGCGGCAAAGGTTCCCGGCCAGGGCCTGCTCAATCACTTTCCTGTCAGGGGCACTGTGGTTTTTATACAATCCGAAAAGGGACATCACAATTCCCGGCGTGCAGTATCCGCATTGACTGCCGTTGTGCGCAACCATTGCAGCCTGCACCGGGTGGAGATGGTCGTTGTCAGCGAGATGTTCAACCGTTATAAGTTGCTTGTTGTGCAAGGCAGGCAGAAAAAGCAGGCAACTATCCAATGTTTTGTACTCCAGTTCCCCCCCAACCGCTTCAGCGATCACCACGGTACATGCGCCGCAGTCGCCTTCGGCACAACCTTCCTTTACCCCTTTGTAACCGGGCAGGGAACGAAGATAATTCAGCACAGTGACAGACGGAAGCAAGGTGGACTCCCATGAGAAATCAACCTCCATAAGCTGGTTGTTCAACAGAAATCTGACCTTGTTACCGGATGCAGTCATCAATTATTTCGTCTGTTCTTAACATCAATGAGCCGCGCCAGAATGCTGATCGCGATTTCGGCCGGTGTTTCAGCGGCAAAGGGTATGCCGACGGGCATATCCACCTTTCCGAGCACCTCCGGACTGAGATGATGCTTATCAAGGGCGCGCGCTTTTATCTCCGCAACTTTACGTTTGCTGCCGATCATCCCCAGGTAGGCATAATCACGCGGGGCACAGGCAACCATCAGTTGTTCGTCGTACTCATGTTTGTGGGTAACTACAACAATATAGGTATGCTCTCCGTATTCGATTTCGTTTACAAGCCCGGTGTAATTGCCGAGCAGAAATTCTGTATCCGGAACATCCCAATTACTGAATATGCCATCACGGTCATCAATCACTGTTGTGCGGAAACCGAATGCGGGAGTAAATGATGCAAGGGCTTTGCCCACATGGCCGGCACCGAAGATATAAAGCCGGGGCGCCACACCGATGGGTTCAAAATATATATCCATGGTGCCGCCGCATTCCATGCTGAGGTCGTCAAGCAACTCAAAGTGCCTGGTAAACGGCACCCCTTTATCAAGTGCCTGCAGGGCAATTTCCACTGCCTGATGCTCAACGGCACCGCCTCCGATGGTACCCTTTGAAGTGCCACCGGCAAAAACAAGCATCCTGGTACCCGCCTTACGGGGTGTTGAACCGGACGTAGCCGTAACAATACAGAGCACTCCGGGCTGCCCGCCCTCTTTCAAAGCCCTGAGATCATCAATAAAATCAATCATAGAATTCAATATTCTGATGGATAGGCTAATTTAAGATAATTTCACCTGAAACGGATACAACCAGGGTAAAAAAAACAACAAATGGAAGCATTCATAAATCGGAAAAGGAAAATAACAACTGTTCGTGCAATACAATAAACCCTGATTTCAGGCAGAAATCAACTGCTGAATATAAAAATATGTCCCATATCCGGACATTGCGTCCCATAATAAAGCTATTTTCTCATTTCAGAGCCAGACGACAGCCCCTGAATTAATTTATAATCATTCTATTCTAATTTTTTATAACATTGATTATCTGCTTATTGCAAAATTTTATTTTAATTTTTTAAATTCTGGCACGACACAATCCGGCTCGCTGGCACATTTTCTGACTTAATGCTTTCAGGAAACAAACCGGGTAACACCGGAACC
>VSSQ01000453.1_pt1 | contig 27984 bp, 29 predicted proteins | sample 4763081 | NCBI WGS metagenome assembly VSSQ01 (sample SAMN12137344, study PRJNA551015) | bioreactor metagenome | isolation source: SDC9 anaerobic chlorinated ethene degrading culture | place: USA: Knoxville, Tennesee | collected 2015-01-01
AGACAAGAAAATGACTATACTAATATTCATTATTTTTGCAGTCAATTGCGAAATGAATTATTGTCTATATACGATGATGAGAATTATATTGTTGATGTGCTCGTGAAACACTTATTTGCTGTAACAAAGACGAAAAATAAGAATGTATTTTGGGAGTGCTATGGGGATATTGTTCTGAGAAACTTAAAGGACAATATCAATACCAGTTTGTCTATGTGTTCTTTTTGTGGGGCGAGATTTAAAAGAGAAAGCCCAAGGCACATTATGTGTAAGGGCTGTGCCGAAAAGCAACGTCGTAAGCTCAAGGCAATGAATGAAAAAAAACGCAGATCAAAACGTGGACATTTTGAAAATTCCTTGCAAGTGGATGGTATTTAAAGGTTACTAGAGGGTTGCTTGTACTTGCTAAAAAACCATAGTCTTTATTTCCCAATTGTTTGTCGGGAATAGGTAAGTTACCTTAAGGGAAAGAAACGCCTAATGTATGCATGAAGTGGCGTTTTTGAATAGGAGTCGTCGGGTTTACCACTCGGCGGCTCTTTTCTCTAATTTATAAAAAGGTGGATTTCAGTTTGGTCCTTATCAGAAAAGACGAAGTAAAGCATCTTCAAAAGAATGGTCTTGGTCAGTATGTTATCGCTAAAACATGCCACGGCAAGAAATTTGCAGTTGAGGCCCCGAAGGTATTATTTGCTCTCAATAAATATAACGCCAGCGGCATCATGGAGGGTTAATCGTGGAACTACAAGAATTGATTTTGCCGATTGGCACTGGCTGCACTATGGAACTCGCAGATCCTGGGTTGCTTAATTATTACGAGCAACTCGATAGGCGCACGATCTGGGTAGATTCGGAGATTGATATAACCCTGCTGGAGCTGACCAAAAAGATCTTGGCATGGAATACAGAGGATCGACTTGTACCGGTTGAAGATCGAATCCCTATCAGAGTTTGCATTTTCTCCCCTGGCGGAAATCTTGCCGAGACGATGCACGCTTGCTCCGTTATTCAGATGTCCAGGACCCCAATCTATACTTATAATATGGGCATGTCAATGTCCGGCGGCTTCATGCTACTCATTGCGGGGCTTAAGGGGCATAGATATGCCCTCCCTTATTCCAGATCGCTTTGCCACAGTGGTAGTGGCGGTGTGTCTGGTGATTTTCAAAGAGCCAAGGATGCTATGGATGATTATAAGGCTCAGATCTCTGATATGCAAAATTTTATCCTTGAACATACAGACATCTCCAAGGCACAGCTTACCAAAAAGAAAGACTGTGATTGGTATATGGGCGCCGAGGATATGGTTAAGTACGGGGTTGTAGACCATATTATTACTGACATTGGCGAAATAATTGGATAAGGGGTGCCTTTTTATTTGTATAAGGGCTTCAAGGATGTTGTTCTTGCCGATGAGGCAGAACACGCAAAAATATATGAAAATCCTACAGAGAATACATACGAGTGTTTGACTAACGAATATCTCATCGTCCGGGATTCGGATGGAAATATCCTTGATAAATTCAAGTGGACAGGTTCTGTCTGCAAACCTCTTTTTTATAAGGCGTTTAATAGCGAGGCTGTCGGCAAAATCAAGCCGCGCAATGTACATCAAGAGTTGGCTTTCGATATGTTGATTGACAAAAGTAGCACAGTCAAAATGTTGCTCGGCGGCTACGGGAGCGGAAAAACGCTTTGTATGGTAGCCGCAGCGCTAAGTGCAATTAAGGCTGGACAATTTGAGAGAATTATTTGGTGTCGCAATAATATCGAAACCAAGGGCTCTCGTCCAATCGGGCATCTCCCCGGCTCCGCCAATGATAAGCTGTTGCCTTTTGCCCTCCCGCTTGCCGATCATCTCGGCGGCATTGATGGGCTGAACTATGCCATTAATAGAGGAACGATTGAGCTTCAGCATCTTGGATTCATTCGAGGTAGAGATATTCGCAACTCTATCATCATGTGCTCGGAAGCAGAAAATTTGAGCAAAGAAAACGTACAGCTTCTCTTGGGGCGCGTTGGCGAGGGCTCTAACCTGTGGCTAGATGGAGATTTAAAGCAGGTGGACGCCGCTGAGTTTGTTCATAGTAGCGGTCTTGCTGCGGCCATTGATAAACTTGCTGGGAATCCTCTATTTGGATATGTTCATTTGGAAAAGACAGAGCGTAGCCCGACTGCTGCGCTTGCTGATTTATTGGATTGAGGTAGGTGAAAACAATAGATAAAACAGAGTTTTGCTCGGGATTATATGAAATGATTCTGCGACAACGTGACCCAGACGATGATACGGAGTGGAGCGATGTCGCAGACTGGTATAACAAACAGACAGGGCAGGATGTGACGAGATGTACCGTCAGAAAAGGATACTTCCTTCTCGCCCCATTTTTAGAGGCAGGCATGGTAAACCCTTACAAGAATGAGGGTACGAGTGAGTCTGATGATTTGCGAGCTCAGCGTCTTGAATTAGAAAAAGAACGTATTCGTTTACGCGATGAGCGCAATGAAAACAGTCGCATAATTCGAGAACTTGCCAGAAAAGACGCTACCATTGATATCGTGAAGAATGTTATCTCAGAAACGGTAGAGCCTCACGATGGGTTTGCGCAGCCTCCACGTGTCCCCTCTGATACAGATATGATAGTACATCTTACCGATATTCACGCGGGCATTCAAATTGACAATTTTGCAAATCAGTACGACAGCCGCATTATGAATCAGCGGCTACAAGCCTATCTTTCCAGAATTGCGGAGATTCAAAAAAGACACAAATCAGAGTCATGTTACTTATTGTTGGGCGGGGATCTCATATCTGGTATTATTCATTCTAACCTGAGGCTTGAAAACAACCTGAACGTCATTGAGCAAGTAAAGGCTGTGTCTTTGTCTATTTGTGAGTTTATCAAGACTTTGAGCTCTATGTTTTCTGATGTTAATGTTTATTCTGTTCCCGGAAACCATAGCCGTTGCTTGCCAAATAAAGAAGATAATCTAAAGGGCGAGAACTTAGATGTTCTGGTCTTTTTTTATGCTCAAGCTGCCTTGCAACAGTATGAGAATGTGTATTTCTTTGAGAATGATGTAGAAGAAAGTGTCGCAATTTTTAGAGTCAGGAGTAATCTTGTCTACGGCGTTCATGGTGACAAAGACACTATAAGTTCTGTCGTCCAGAGGCTCACAATGTTCTTTGGTGAGAAGCCAGATATTGTATTAGCAGGGCACCGGCATACGAATGGGCTGACTACGGTTTTCGATACCAAGGTCGTGGAGTCTGGTTGTCTTGTAGGGGCAGACAATTATTGTATGGATAAGAGATTGCGAAACAAGCCAGAACAGATGGTTTTGGTTGTGTCTGAAGACGGGCTTGAATGTCTCTATGATGTGAAGCTGAATTAGTAGGAGGAATTAATATTCTCACAAACAAAGATATGTATCGTTGCTATAACAAGAGCCTGCGGGATTTTTTAATGCATAATGGATTACCCTTTTTGGTAATTGCAAAAGACATTAAGACTGAGGCTGTATTTTGGCTATTTGAAAAGACGGCATTTTGTGAAAAGTTAATTGAAAGTTGGGAAGCAAACAGTCCTTTGAAGTAGGGCTGTTTTTATTTTGGAAAGATGTAGGAGGAAGTAATATGAAAGCAATATACTTAGTAGTGGATGGAGAAAGCATAAGGTCAACGGATGTAACCTACGATAATCTTGTTTGGCTATATGGTGACTTTATTAAAAGGCATGGCAGAGTTCCTTTGGCGGTTGATGGAATTTCAAAGAACAACTTGCCACAAAGCAGGATTGTTCAGCGTATTTTAAGCGAATCTAAAATTACATACAACGATTTTTTAAATCAGTTCGGTAAAGTGTCTCACGTAAGAACTGAATCAAACGATTATGATTATTTTGTTCGTAAATTCAAGTCGATTGGACATGATATTGGAAGAGCTCTTATGATAGAAGAATTAAAAAATAATTCTTATGGTCTTCCAAGCGCTGGGTGGTTTGTGAAAAAGTGCCCAGACAGTAATGTGCGTTCATATAATGATTTTGTGCAGTGGTGTGGGTTTAATAGCAATAGTCTAAAACAAGACAAGCAAGAAGTGTCTAATAAACTAATCGAATTAGAAAAGCAACTAAGTCGCCCCATTAAACGTACTGACATTACGCGTAGCAACGTCGGGTTCTCAATGATTGTTATCAATCGAATATGGGGAGGGCTTGATAACGCTAAAAAAGAACTGGGATTATTAAAAACAAAGCCAAATCCCGCGAAACCGTTTCCTTATTATAAAGAGCAGTTAGATAAAATCCTCAATGAAATAAAAAATATAGAAAATAGGACTTGTGTTTCTTGGCAAGATATTGAGAACGATAAGTATTTAGGGTATCACATAAACCATAAAACATACTTAAAATCTTTTCGAGAGGCTAATGTTGATTTTAACGCATACCTTAAATCCTGTGGATTTGAAATGAGTATCGGTGGAATAGGATTTGCCTATACTTTTAACGATGGTGAACAGGTAAAATCAATTTTTGAACATGATTTTTCAAAATTCTTACGAGAAGATTTGGGGTTAACTTACGGAATTACATATTTTAGAAATGTAAAATATAGATCGTTTGCCGATATAGGAAAGAAGCGCATAGACTGCGATTATATGATTGATATTAACGGGGAGCAACATTATATTGAGATAGCTGGCATGATATATAACGACAGCAATAATTCGTGGCGTTTAACCAAATATGCATCTAAAAGAGAAAATGATTATAGAGACAAAATGATTGAAAAAGAAGATTTGCTGATTAAAAACGGCAAGTCTTTTTTATTTTTATTTCCGAGAGATATGCTAAACGATAGTTATAAAGCAAAAACAATTGACTTGTTAGGTATGAAATAAAAGATATGGGGAGGTGTAAACATGGCTCAAAAAAGTAAGCCAATCCAATTTTACGATGAAGAAAAACTCAAAAAGATAAATCCAGAGACATTAAAACTATGGAAGAAATATCAGATGGATATGGAATTACGGGAATTGAGTCCTCGTACCATCTCCGGATATTATAACGATTTGTGTCATTGGTGGATTTATATATACGACAATCAGGGAAATGCTCCAATAACCGAACTGACGGAAGACGACGTTACAGAATTTTTGTATTTTTGCAAAACGCAGGGCAACAATTCTCGCAGAATGAAGCGGAGAATGTCTTCTATCGCAGCTTTTTATAAATATTTGCGTAAGAAAAAGATAATTTCTGAAAACCCTATGGAATTTATCGATCGTCCAAAAAAAGACACGGATGTTGTGGTGCAAACATTTTTAACTTTTGAGCAAGTCGAGTCGATGAGAGACAAACTATCTGAATTAGTAAATGAAGCTCAAACTATCACGGAAAAGCATAGCGCTTTAATGTTAAGGCTTTATACTTTCTTTTCGTTATCAACGATGGCAAGAGTTACAGCGGTCAGCAACACTCGATGGGATCAAATAGATTTCGATGGACGCGTAGTGAACGACGTAATTGAAAAAGAGGGTTATATTGTAACTCTGTATTTTTCCAATGAGGTTTCGGGGTATTTGCGTGAGCTGCGTGAGTTCCGCACTGAAAACAAACTTGATGACGACGGGTTTGTTTTCGTCGCAACTTATAATGGCAAAACGGGGGCAATATCAACGGGTTCTCTTAATGAATGGTGTAAGAAGATTGGTAGCATGATTGATGTACCTACTTTGCATCCGCACGATTTTAGACACAGCGGAAGTCAACTTATGAAGTTATCTGGGGCAAGCATTGAAGAGATTAGTGAGTTGCTCAACCATTCTGGGCTTGATGTTACCAAAAAGCACTATTTACGGCAAGACAAACAGAAACTTCAAGCAAGCAGGGACAAATATGGCGTGTAAGCCTTACCAAAGCCGCGTTTGCTAGGGATTAAAAAAAGGAGGTGGTGATAATAGGCCGCAAAAAGAAAGTTATGGACGTAACCGAGGACACAAGAGAAGTGCTTACATACAAATGTTTGAGGTGTGGGAAAGAATATGATTCTCCTTCACCCCATTTTTATATGGTTAGATACTCGGAGCTATATATCAAAAATGACCGTAGGGCTCCCTTATGCCGAGAGTGTGTCAAAGAGCTCTTTGAGACTTACTCAAAACGATATCAGTCAGACCGGACAGCGTGTATCATGCTTTGCTATATGCTGGACATTCCCTTTTATCACAGCCTCTATGATAGCATCGTTACCAATAACAACATATTTTCAATCGGGCTATATTTGAGGCAGCTCAATAACCAGCAGTACCAATACCAATGCTTCTCTCAGACTATTCTTTCTAGGGAACTTGAAAAAAAGGAAAAGGACATACAGGAAGCAAAAGAGGATAAATGGACTCCACAGGAAAAGCGCAGTGCAGAAGAAGTCATTAATGCCCTTGGATACGATCCGTTTGATGGCTACCCTTCGAATGACCGGCGCTTCCTGTTCAGTGAATTTATCAAGTACCTTGACGAAGATACTGCTGAGGACCCATATAAGCTGTCTCAGATAATTCAGGTCGTGAATAATAACAACCAGATTCGTCAGTATGACCTGAGAATTGCTGTATTGGATCCTATAAAAGATGCTGCTAATATCAAAGAACTTAATAGCATGAAATCCTCTCTTGTGACCAGCAACGATAAGATTGCAAAAGAGAATGAGATTTCAGTAAAGAATCGTTCAAACAAGGATGTTGGGCGCTCCACCCTCACCTATCTCATGCGTGATTTACGTGAAAAAGATTTTAAGAGAGCCGAGGCGGATTATTATGATCAGTTGCGCTCTGAAGGCTCTCAATGGGCGATGGACATGTCTTTTAAGGCTCTACGTGCTAATACGTTCTTTGATGAGAACGACAAAGATGAGTTATTTGATATACAACGAGAAAAAATACATGGGTTACAATCTCAAGTTGATGATCTGCTTGAGGAAAAGCGTCAACTTATCGCTCAGATTGACATGTTAAAACGGGCTGGTGAAGAAAATGGCTCGTAAAAAACTATATGTCCTTACCGATATTAAGAAAAAAATATGCGAGTTAGATGCCGAATCAATAGCGTATTACCGAAGAAACCCTTGCATTGCGTGCGAGGATCTTCTGGGAATACGCCTTTTCGATGCCCAAAAATGGATTCTTCAATCATCGTGGAATGCCCCACACGTCCTTTGGTGCTGCTCACGAAACTTTGGAAAGAGCTTTATTGGGGCCATATTCATTATTCTGAAGGCGGTACTCTACGAAAATCAGGCGATTTACATCGTTTCTTCTGTCGGTGAGCAGGCCAAAGAGACATTTGTGAAAATCGAGGAGATAGTGACCCGCGTCGGCAAGACATCAGCTTCGATTCGCTCCTTGAAGGACATCATCGAAAAAGAAACCGTCAGAACCCCTACCAACAAAACTGGGTTCAGTCATAATCCTTCTGGGTATCACGTTGAGTTTTACAACGGCAGCGAGATATTTACGATTAACTCAAATCCGGACAACGCAAGATCGCGGCGTGCTACGATGGTGTTTTTTGATGAGGCAGCTTTTTGCTCTGACGAGCTTATAGCTATTTGTGAGGCTTTCGCTACTCAAAACACTGACTTTATCACTGACATAGACGTGAACTATAATCCTGATGTTGAACCTCGTCGGGTTCCTACCCAGCTCGTGTATGCATCCTCTCAGGATCAAATGGATAAAACCTTTTATAGACACTATAAGAATTTTACTAAGAAGATGCTTGCCGGAGACCGAGACTACTTTGTTTGTGACATGATGTGTGATACGGCTATCCAAACCTATATGAACGGAAAACCGTATACGCCACTTTTAACTCAAGACAAAGTGGACGCAGCATTAAAGGCAAATCGAGATAAGGCAAGACGCGAATATTTTAACGAACCTACAAGAGATGGTGGGGTTTCTCAGATAGTAAAGTGGAGTACGATTCGCAGGAATGAGAAATTTTATTTGCCAACATTATACTGGAAACCAAACAGTAAAATCGCTCTTGCATTTGACCCCGCCAGGACAATGGATAACAGCATTCTCGGGGCTATGAACATGTATCAAGACCCCGACTTGGGATGGTGTGGGGATATATTCAACTGCCTCAACATGGTTGATAAGGCAACCGAGAAGAGGTATAAGCTTGATTCTAACCGCCAAGTCGAGGAATTAAGAAATACAATTCTTGCTTACAATGGGCAAAACCCAGATTATGAGTACATCGACAGCGTGTTGATTGATGCGGGAGCCGGCGGCGGTGGTGTTTCCACATATGCAGACGCCCTACTTAACAATTGGAAAGACAAGTACGGGAAAGAGCATAGGGGGTTAATTGACGCCGAAAATGAACTATACTCAACATATCTTAGGCGCTACCCCGATGCTGTTAACAAGCTGCGGCTAATTAGCCCTAGAAAATACAGAACTCAAATGGTGGAAGAATTTATTGAATTGATGAATCTGGGGGTGCTGCGCTTACCATACGAATATGGTGGGCAAGATTTTCTAAAAATTAAGAGTGGTATTGATCCTGTTTCCGAGGAAGAGATATTCACATCTTATGATTTGTCCGACGACGAAAAAATAGCTCTTGTCAATCTCGACCTGATGAAAGTTGAAATGGCCAATATCCATAAATCTACAAACGCCGAGAAAACATCAGTTGTGTATGCTCTCGCTAAGGAAAAGGAGAACAGGATGCATGACGATAGATTCTACGTGGCAATCATGTTGGCCCACAGGCTCTATGAGTTGCGTCGTGGCACGATTATGAAAAAGCCTAAGCCTTCTGAAGTACCATCTATGTTTACATTTAAAAAGCCACAAACCCATAAGGTCTGGAGGTGATGATTATGGCTGAAACAAAAAACACTCCTGTGACGGATGACCCTGACCGCCACCAAAAAGCACTCGATTTTGCTTGGCGATTCGCCCAACTCCAAAAACAAGCGCTTGTCAACCTGCAAAGCACATCTTCCTCCTCTGTAACATACACGCGTTACACCAAAGAAGATTTGTTGAGATATATGCAAACCCCAAAATCAAATGAAAAGAATATTCGCAATGCCTCTATTTATATGTATGATGCTTCGGCCCAGTATCGGCGCTTAATTCTGTATTATGCGCAAATGGCAATATGGGCGTACACTATATCTCCGATTGGGTTTGATATTCTGAAGTCCAATGCCGACACCATGCGCAAATCCTACATGAAGGCAATTCAGCAGACGGAGACGATGAATATATGTCACGAAATGCAGAAGGCACTGATTGTAGTTTTCCGTGAAGGCATTTTATATGGAGTGCAACGCTCCGGCAACAATTCTTTCTTTATCCAAAGAATCAACCCAGATATCTGCAAGCTATCGTCTATTGTAGACGGCACATGGCTTTATGCGGTGGATTTTTCTCAAATTAAAGAAGATGATTTAGGCTTATATCCCGACGAATTTACCGCTATGTGGAACGCTTACAAAAACGGAAGCGCATCCAAATGGCAAGAGATTCCGGAGGATATTTCTTTTTGTTTAAAGGCCGACGAGACAACCTCTGCATACAGCATTCCTCCGTGGGCCTCTACCCTGCCGATTCTCTACGACATTGAGTTGTTCAAATCATTACAGGAAACGGCGTCGGAGATTTCTAATTACAAACTTATTGGATTAGAGATTCCTGTAGATAAAGATGGAAATCCGCAACTTGACTGGGAGCTTGCTTTCCAGTATTATCAACAGCTCGCAGGGCAGCTACCTCCATATGTCGGTGCAGTAATGTCACCCATGAAAATGAGCTCTATGAACTTTGAAAAGAGCTCAGGAACACAAGATGTGGACACAGTATCGAGAGCTGAGGAGCAATTCTGGCGCCAAGGTGGCACCTCTCCCCTGCTATTTGGTTCTTCCGATAACGATACGGCGGGGGCCTTAAAACTCTCCGTATCGGCTGATGAAGAAATTGTGTTTGGGTTGATGGCACAGGCAGAAAGATTATTCAATCGGATTCTGAAACAGATGTCCGGTACACAGAAATTCAAAATCAACATCCTGCCCGCCACGACATTTAATCGCGACGACCTCATGGGTAAATATAAAGAGGCTGCTACACTTGGCATTCCAGTTAAGTCAGCATATGCCGCACTGTTAGGGCTGTCACCAGGAGATGTAATGGGCATGAATTATATAGAGCTTGATATTCTCGGCATGGGTGAGCTGACTCCGCTGAATTCTTCTTATACACAGTCCGACCCCGGACGACATCAATCTGACGCAGGAGATCTCTCCGGCTCTGGCGAGCAAACCCGCGACGATGACACTAATTCGAACAGGTAAAACAAGAAAGGATTGATTCATATGGCTAATTATCAGGAGTGGATTGTAAAGGATCCATGGTTTGCCGCTCAGACGCCCGCGAACGCCAAAAGCGCTTCTGTAGAGCTTGGTTCTGGGACAAACGGAAAAGTAACTATTGTTTATGACAAGAAAGGCACAGATGGCAACGCTTATAGCGTCGAAGTGGTTGTCGCGGAGGGAAACAGCGCTCCTCTGGCGGCGTCTCTTAATGGCAAAAAACTTACTGTGTCGCTTGCTACTAATAGTGGTGGCACGGCTGACGACACAAAGAATACTGCAAAACTTATTTCCGCTGCTATCAATACCATTGATGGGTTTATAGCTACATATTCGGGAACCGGCGCAACTGCGATTAGTGCCGCTGTGGCTGAGGCCGAGCTGGAGGGTGGGCAGTATGGCACTGCTTGTATTGAAGCAAATACCGTTATTAAGGGCAGTGAATACTATTACATTTGTACACAGGGCGGAGATTCTGTGTCTGCTCAATGGAAGAGGTTTTCGCTGGCGGATTATTAAGGTGTGCCATGAAATATTTAGTTGTCACGGATGAGCAGTTATATAGCCAGCTAATTAGTGCTGGTTATAAGTTACTGAACACAAGAAAAAGTTTGGATCAGAATAAGGTTTATACGTTTGAGATTGACGAAACTAAACCTCTCTGTTTCGATATATCGGACGTTTCAGTCCGACAAAAATGCGTGTTGACTAATAAGTTGACAATGACGTTTTGAGGACGGAGGTGAATGAGTGAACAAAAAGAATATTGGAGTAAATTTTGACCTTAGATTTTCTGAGATTAAGGATATTAACTCATCTTTCGCTTTAGTAAAAGTAGCCATTTGCTATGCTGGAGCCAATCGAAACAGAAGCAAGATCTCGCGTGAGGTGATTGAGGCGGCAATACCGTCTCTTTTTTATTGCCCGCTTGTAGGCAGGTACGACCCCGAGACAGACAATTTTGGTAGCCATGACATCCGCGTCATCAAAGATAAAGATGGCAATATGGAGATTGTGTCAGCGACCGTTCCGTTTGGGGTGGTGTACGGCGGAACCCAACCTTATTGGGAAACCGTAACTGAGGCAGACGGCACGCAGAGAGAATATCTCTACTGCGAAGTCATCCTCTGGAAGTCCCAATACGGCTATAAGTGCCTTGCCTCTAAGGATAAGTGGGCGCAGAGCATGGAGATTGGTGTTGATAGCTACATTATTGATAGCGAAAATTATTGCGTCATTGAGAAGATGGAGTTTGAAGCACTCTGCATATTAGGAGACGCGGAGCCTTGTTTTGAATCGGCTTCCGTGCAGATGAACTCTGGCGAGGCTGTTTCTTCTTATAGGCAACAGTTTGCGATGATGATTCAAGAAATGAAGGAATCTGAAGAGCTAAAGGCGATGAAATTTACCTTTGATAATCTTAAAACAGAAGGAGGGAAAGATAATTTGATTCTAACTGATGAAATTAGAGATTCTGTACTCGCAGAATTTGAGCTTGCTCTTGAGCAGCTTACTTTTGAGATTACAGAAGATATGGATGAAGCGGCGTTTAGGGTTGCTATTGAAGAGATGAAACCTGCACAGTCTCCTGTTGCTGTTTATGAATCTACATATAAGCAGAAACGAGAGGCGTTGGAAAATGCTCTTGACTCTGTTTACGTCCGCAATGGTGATGGCGAGGTAATTGGGGCCACCCACTACTGGGTGCAGGATTTTGATTCCAGCTACGCCTACGTGGAAAGGTATATATGGAGTGCAGATGACTCTCACGAAGACAATGGGCGCTTTAAATATTCTATGTCTGAAGCTGATGGGGTTCTGACCGCCACCATTGAGGGTGAGTTTGAGCTGATGATTCTCCAATGGCTCACAGTTGAGGAGAACGAAAGGCTCCAGCAGTCTCGGAACGCTTTTGAGGCTCTGAGCAGCGAGTTCGAGGAGTACAAGAAGGAATATACCGTTAAAGATTTGGATGTCGAGGAGCTTCGCAAGTTCAAAAAGGAGCGTCTCGATGCTGATCACAAGGCGGTGATCGACGAGGTGATTGAGGCTTTTGCCGACATCCATGAGAATGCAGAGTTCATTGCTCTTACTAAGGATGACAAGGCTTATGAATTTGAAAAGCCGGAAGACCTCGAAAAAGAGTTCTTTGCTATTCGTGGCAAGGCCGTCCCTGTTAAGTTCGAAAAATCCAATAAGAAAACCAGTGTCAAAATTCCTGTTAGAGATGATAGCGAAGCTTCCAAGTCTCGTTACGGTGATCTTTTTGAACGCTATGGAAAGTAAAGCAACCAAACAAGCAAACCCGCCACAAAATGGCGGGCAATTTTATTTTTAGGAGGAAATTTTAATATGGCACATTCGATTTTTAGAAGCGATAATCTTGCCGCTACGGGGGCTTCTGCTGGACTCTATAGCGTCAAATACAATGATGGCACCGCAAATGCGGACATCGACAACGGGCACGTAGTTGCTCTTGATTCCCTGATTTCTGGTGAGCGCGAGGTTTGGAAGGCCGTTACGCCTGCCGCCGACACCGCTCTTTCTAAGATTGTCATTGTTGGCTCCCCTGAGCTTATGTACGACGAGCGTCTTCGCAATCTGACTGATTTTTATAATGAGGCAGATGTCGCTGCGCGCGGCTATATGCTTACCGCCGGCGATATTTTTACTGTCTCCGTTGACGCTGTGACCGCCACCACCCCCGCTGTTGGCAATATTGTTGAACTTCAGGCGGACACCAAACTGAAGATTGTTGCTTCCCTGACCAGTGGCTCTACTGCCGTTGGCAAAGTGATCGCACTTGAAAAAATCGGCACTACGGATTGTCTCGTAATCCGTGTGGGCTAATTCAACTACAAGGAGGAGGATATAATTATGAATAAAAATGATGTTGTGCGCCTTGCGCTTGATATTTATCATGGCAGTGCTGTCGTTCCTGCTGAGTTTTCTGACAAGAAACCCGAAGAGGTTCTTCGCAGTGCGCTGATTGAGCTGAATGGTGGTAGCTCTACTTTTGATTACAAGGCTTTCCGTCGTAACAAAGTCGATATCTTTGAGATTGTTGAGCAGATTGTTCCCGTTATTGTAAATGAGGGGCTTCAGGGCGATGAGTTCTTTATGAACCTCGTTGACGAGCGCAATATTGCACTTGGCGACATGAACGAGTTCGTTGCAGAAAATCGTTCTATGTTTGTCGTTGCTGAAATGGCTAACGGCATCGCTATCCCCCGCCGCCAGAAGATTGGTGAGAAGACCAGTGTAACTGTCCCCACCACCGTTCATGGTGTGCGTATCTTTGATGACTTGAGCCGCTTCATGGCTGGCCGCGTTGACTGGAACACCATGATTGACAAGGTGGCTCGTTCCTATCGTGCTACCATCTTGAACAAGGTTTACACCGCGTTCTCCAACATCTCTGCTACTACCCCTGGGCTGAACAACACCTATGTTACCGGCGGTACTTACGACGAGGCTTCTCTGCTTGCTCTGGTAGAGCATGTTGAGGCTGCTACTGGCATGGCCGCCAAGATTGTTGGTACCAAGGCTGCTCTTCGCAAATGCGCCACTGCTGTTATTGCTGATGCTGCTAAGGATGACTACTATGGCGTTGGCTATTTTGGCAAACTGGCTGGTGTTCCCATGGTTGCGGTTAAGAATCGCCATCAGGTGGGGACTGATACTTTTGTGTTCCCCGATACGAAAATTTTTGTAATTGCTTCCGACGACAAGCCCGTCAAGTTCGTTACCGAGGGCGAGGCTGTTATTATCGAGAAGGATGGCACTACCAATTCCGATATGACCATGGAATACCTCTACACCGAGAGAATCGGAGTGGCTGTTTTGGTGGCGGATCGCCTCGGTGTGTACTCCCTGTCCTAAATAGTAATTAAATTAGAAGGCTGATATTGAATTTGGGGCGGGAAACCGCCCCCTTTTCTATGAATGAAAGGAATTTAAGGAAATGGCTAATACAAAAACAAATAGCGCGACTCGCGCAAAATCCTCTGCTGTACCGAAGACGAAGACTGAAACTACCGCCGCTGCTGAGCAAGCTCCGGTCACAGAAACCAAAAAGAAAAGGTTGACGCTCGCAGAGGTGTCTTTGAACGATCTTGTTGAGGTGCAGTCCTGCTTCTATGGCAGTCTGGTCTATGTGTCAAGCAAGACGGGATACCGGATTGAATGGGGAGAATTTGGTGCGTCCCAGTATATGCCCGTAGAAGAAGTAATGACGATGCGAAATTCACAGCCCACGTTCTTTACGAATCAGTGGGTGCGGATTATTGGTGACAACGCATCTGATGTGATGAACTTCCTTCAGCTTGACAGGTATTATTCCAAGACGGCCAAGGTTGATAGTTTTGATGACCTCTTCGCCTACACTCCTGCAAAAATTGAGGAAGTCGTGTCTACTTTTACGGACTCTATGAAAGAGTCGTTTGCTCGATATACTCACTCTCTGGTGCAGAATGGCGAGATTGATAGTATTAAGAAGATTGACGCCATTGAGCGTGCTACTGGCTTCGAGATTAAAGAATAAGGAGGTGCTCTATGGCAACTCCATATGACGTAATTCATGCAAGAGCGATTGCAAAGCTGTCTGACTATGACATCTTAAAGTTTGATGAAGATGCAAGACAGCAGATTCTCGATGAATATTTGCTTAGTTCCCAGATTGAATTTCAGAGGTTATGCAAAGTAGATCTGTCTGACAAAGATGCTTTGCTCCGCCAATACAACAACAATCTCGATGAAGAAATTGTTGAGATTTTGGCTACTGGCGAGGCTTACTTCTGGCTAATTCCTAAGGTGCTAAACACGGAAAACCTCTACAATGTACTCAACACAAAAGATTTTTCAATGTATTCTCCTGCAAATCTGCTCAAAGAATTGCAAGCTCTACGAGATACTTTCTGGAGAGACTTTAAACGAAAAATGTATACATACACCTACCGCACGGCAGACATTGCCGACCTGAAAGCGTAGGTGTTTTATTATGCTTATTTATGTGAAAGGTCTAATTGGAAAGCTATTTAAAATTCTACCGCTGCGAGAAAATGAAGAAAAATCACTGAATGAATATCTTGATAGCTTGTGGATGGAAATGAGTGGGGCCTATATGACGTTTCCTATTTTACAGGAGAGTTCAGAATATGTTTCTGCGCTCAATATTGTTGGATATCTCACTACGCATTCTGTCTCACCTAAGCAGTGTAAGAGAGAGGTTTTTAAGGCAATTGGTTTGGTAGAAAAGCTATCGATTCAGGCTGGCGGTGATGCCGATGATTGACTGGGGTATTTATGAAACAAGACTTGGTGTTGCCGGTGTTGTAGGCAGAGACAGAGCCGTAACAAGGGAACGAGAGGCTGTGTTGCGCAAGTATATGTCCTCACCTTCCTTGAAGACGGTTTCCGTCAATGGCGCTGATATGTACTTATTGATCAACTCCACGGATAAACCAAGTGAGAAGAAGTTTAACGCATTACCAGATGAGGTTGTCAATATAGGCGATATTATCCTTTGGCAAGAGATGCACTGGCTTGTAACGCAGGTGGACTTCGATGACGAGGTGAGCCGTAGTGGACGTATTGTTCAATGCAACCGACAGGTTCGTTGGCAGAATCCTATTACATACGAAATTGTGGAGCGTTGGTGCTTGGTTACGAAGCCATATACATCCAATATCGATGAAGGCACGACTATATCCACGTCTAATCGTGAGTTCAAGGTACAACTTCCCTTTGATGTAGAAACGCGTCTGTTGGATATCGACAAACGTTTTATGCTTGAAGTCATCAATGGCAAACCCCGTACTTATAGTTGCACCTCTGTGGACCAGCAGACAAATAAATATCAGGATATCGACGGTGGATTCATCGTTATCAATATTAAACAGGACGAAGCTGGCCGCGCCGAAGACAGAACAGACTTAATGATCTGTGACTACAAAGAACCGCCGAATAATCCGGAACCCTCCCCTACTCTGCTCAAATGTGAAATCACTGGGCGGAGCAATATTCGCGTTGGGATGTCGCGCAAGTATACAGCTACATTCTATGACGAAGACGGTACAACTCCGGTCGAGGGTGTGGTTCCTGTGTGGTCAGTGGACGTTCCCGCTGGCTATGAAAGCTATGTAACATGGTCAACAAACGGTGATTTGGTTGAGATAAATGTAGCGGACGCTGCGGCGATTGGGCAGGTGTTTGCGGTATCGGTTGTGGATGACGAAGGGTTGTATAATAAGGCAACGATGAGTGTGGAGGTGGTGGATATGTATGGTTAACGAGACCTATCTTGATGAACTTGTTGATTTTCCGGAGATAGTTATTTTGAGGCTGTTAAATAATCAAAACGTCGTAGATCTTCTCTCTAACATTAAAAACGCCACACTTGATGACATGGAAGATGATGATGGTAAGTGGAAGTATTTCTATGATTATGAGCATATCCCGGAGACCATTCAGGAAATAAAGTCTGCTTTTTGTATAGATACCGATATCGTTTCGGTACCAAACAAATCGACTAAAAGGCTTGAGTTATATGTGTCGTGCTACTGTTCACAGGCTAATATGTCTATCAATACAAGAGTGTTTACTGGGTTTGCCGGCAATCGTCTCAACAACCTTTTAAGATACGCCGACCTATCTTTGCGTAGCAATATGCCTTTAAACAATAAGATATTTGGAAGTAATCCAAGTCAATATATAAGAGATATCTTCGATTTTGGTAATAGGGTGTTTGGCATAGGTAAACTAGAGTTAAAGAATGTTCGGACGGTTACATCTGGGAATACGGCATTTGCCAAAAAGATGTTAACGTACTCTATCCCTGACTTTAACACAAATCGGGTGGCAATCAATGTATGAGATTGAGAATATCTTTGCTGCGCCAATAGACGTTGATGGAATATGTGTGGTCAAACCGATTTTGCTTAGTGAATTTAAGCGTCCCGGAGCTACCGAAAAATATCAAAAGTACCGACAGTATCTTTCTATTTTGGCTATGTCGTCTGAAGATATTCTTGAGATGTTTAAAGAAAACAAAATTATTTCGGATTACGATAAGTCTGCGGTTTCGCAATTTTCCCAGTTTGATCTATTTACATCAATACCGTATTTTAGAGAGCTTTTTCATGAAGCTCTTTCTTTTTTTGTCGTTGAGGAACTGTCGTGGAGCGATACCATTAAATCATTTTTGGTATCCGGCAAAGACTTGGGTGCGGTAGTAAATGGAGATGTCTACAAGAAAGTGCGCAGGGCAATCTTGGAATCAAATTACATCAACATTGAAGATGAGACTTCCGAGGCAAAGGTGGCAAATTCTAGAGCCAAATCAATCCTCGAAAAGCTTGCGGCTGGGCGAAAGAAAAAAGCTGTCGCGCAAGCATCAAAATCACCGCCACTTGACTCAATCATTTCTTCCGTTTGCACATATAGCAACGGCTACACGCTTTTAAACATTGGGGATTTATCAGTTTATCAGTTGTTTGACCAGTTCATGAGACTTGGTTCAAAAGTGCAACTTGATACTTTCAGCCTTAGATGGGCTGCTTGGGGTAAAGACCCATTTGATTTTACATTATGGTACAAAAATTTGAAAGGGGAAAATTAATGGGTAAACCTATTAGTTTCGCAAACCGCGAAGTTTGCGATCTTACTATTTGCGATTACAAGACACAGGCTCCCGTACATGTACTCGACTACGCGAATGTAACCACTCAGGAAATCACTGGTGAGGAAGTATTCGCGTATGGAGGGCAGGGACATCCTAAAAAGGTCACTTTCTATGGGGAGAAGGGCGGAACTTTGGCATGTGAGGTACAAATTTTAACCGCAGAGCTCTTTTCTATTATGACGGGAGCGGCTATTGAAACTACGGCTAAGTTTATCAAACGACTTGAGTTAACGGCTTCTGAAGGTGCTCTTACAATTCCCGTAGGAACTACTTTTGCTGAAAACACAATTAATGTGTATGCCGCAGACGACGATTGCGGTACACCTCTTGAAGTTACAGTATCTGGACAGACAATTACCCTTCCGGAGAGTTCCACTGGAGACTTTATTGTGTATGGCATCGAAAATATCACTTCGGGTGTTAAGAAGATGTCTATTAAATCTACCACCTTCCCGAAGGCAGTCACCATTTATGGCGAAACAGTTATGAAGGGGACGGATGACGCCCTTTATCCCTATAAGCTTATTGCGTATAAGGCTACCCCCCAGCAGAATTTTAGTCTCGGTTTATCTTCGAGCGGAGATCCGACTACTCTTACTATCACCTTTGATCTGCTTGCGGATGGCGATAACAATCTAATGGATATGATCCTTTTGGAAGACGAATAAGAAAACACATATGGAAATTGAGTGCGGGGATCTCTCCCCGCACTTACTCCTTTATTTTAGAGGTGATATTTTGCTGCTTACAAAAACAGTGTTTATTAAATGGTGTAATTTAAATAGAAAAAGATATGAGAGTTTGGGATACACTTTTACCAAAAACGGAGACGACTTTGAGGTTAATGTTTCGGATTTGCCGCCAAGCAGTCATGCTATGATTGAGTGGAGTTGCGATTGTTGTGGAATCACAAAGCGCCGCGAATACAGGGACTATACGCCTCTGGTTCGAGATGGAAAGCGCTATTGTCATCGGTGCGCTACAAGAATGAACACGTCTCAAAAGAAATGTGAGAATGCTAAACTCCGTGGTAGGCAATCTTTCTTAGAATATCATATATTAAATACCGATGTTGAATTTAGTCAGAAGTATGTCTCCCCTGAAAACACTGTGGATTTAAATACCCTTTTGCCGTTTGCTAATGTAAAGTTTCTAGCGATATGCAATAACAAATCCCACCCTCCTTATGAGGTAAGTTGTAGTGACTTTACCCAAGGTAGGAGATGCCCTTACTGCGCATCTAAACGCATACTCCCCGAAACATCTCTAGCTGCGCAACGCCCGTCCATACAGGATATATGGTCGGATAAAAACAGCAAGTCTCCATTTGAATATTTTCCCAACTCTGGCAAAAAGGTTTATTTTAAGTGTGCCAATGGGATTCATGAAGATTATCAACGCAAAATTTCCGCATCCGCCTTATTGGATTTTAGATGTCCTCAATGTTCAAAAGAGGCGACACAGTCTATTCTTTCCACTAATGTTGAATACTGGCTGAATGCTAACAAATTTAAGTTTAACAAAGAATATGGTTGTGACATATTGCCGATAAATCCTAAAACAAACTTACCGCTACCTTTTGATTTTGAGTTAATCGAGCAAAAAATCATTATTGAGGTCCATGGACAGCAACATTACCAATCTAAAGGTCTTCATCGAGAACATAGTAAGAGAAGCGGCTATTCAGAAGAAAAAGAATTATATGAGCAACAGTGGAGAGACGCATTTAAACAGAAATATGCCTTAGATCATGGATATTTATATTTGCCGATACCGTATTGGGCACAAGGCAATGGGCTATATGCTACAATTTTAGGAGATGCTTTATTATAGAAACAACAAAATATAACGTATCAAAAGACATTGCAAAACGCACATATAACGGAATCTGTTTCGACTCACTGACAGAAATGCGATACTACATCCAAATAGTCTTACCCGGACTGGCAAGCGGCGAAATCACAGAATGTGAGCTGCAAAAAGACTACATACTACAAGAAAAATTTATTCGAAACGGCAAAACAGTTCAGCCCATCAAGTATGTGGCTGATTTTTATTTGCGTTTTAAAGACGGTAGCGAGCAGATTATTGACGTTAAGGGTTTAGCCGATTCCACGGCAAAACTAAAACGAAAACTTTTTTGGAAATTGTATCCTAACCTAGACTACGTTTGGGTTTCATATTCGGCCAAAGACGGAGGTTTCGTAGATTACGACCACCTCCAATCCCTCCGCCGTGATCGTAAGCGACAATCTAAAAACAACCAAAAGGAGACTACATAATGGCAAAATCAGATATCAAACTCAATATTGAAATCAACAACTACGAAGAACTGTCCGCAAAAGCAGAAAAGCTGATCAACCTCATTAAAGAAGCCAAGCAGCTTTCTGATGAACTAAAGGATTCTATTAACGGAATAGATTTTTTAAATCTTTCTTGAGCTGTGTATCATCCAGCTTGATTGAGGATTTGCATCCGGAGCATGTAATTGTTTTGCCGAGTTGCTTAGCATCAACTTTGATTTTCTTTTTACAATTTGGGCACTCAATTTCAAATGAGCCGGTCATAGAAAACATCTCCTCTATTCCAATATATTCCTATAATAGCACAACAAAAATAACTATACAAGAATCAAAAGGAGAATTTATAAATGGCAGATAAAAAGCTCTCGATTTCAAAACTTGACAAACTCTTGAAAGCAAAGCAATCAGAACCCGTAAACCTTATAAAATACGAATTTGAGCAGGAAACCATTGAGATTCCGGTTAAGCGTTACATAAACCTCGACGAAACAATCGGCTTCGTAAACGGCATTGTAAACTCCGTATTCCAAATCGATGACGACGGCAACGAGTTTTATGCCCCAGAAATCCTCGATTACGCAAAAGCACTGCATTATATCGAGTATTTCTGCCCTACTCTGAAACTTGAACTTGGTTCAGATCGAGTTTTTTCCATGCTCTACAGCACAGAAATTATGCGTGATATTTACAAACACATCTCTCCTGCCCAATACAATCACCTTGAAGACTCTATCGACGCCGCTATTGCCTACAAGCTTTCTATCCTTGCATCTGGCGAGCGTTCTAAGATCGAGAAGGCTATTACGCAGATTGAAGCTGCTGGTCAGGCGCTTGAGGCTCTGACGGCACAATTTAGCGGTATTGACGAGGAGAAAATGCAGGCTGCCATTGAAAATATTGCCACGCTTTCGCCGGAGAAAATGGTTGGTGCGGTGGTTGATATACGGGATATCACAAAAAAATAAGCATATACTTGTTATACGGGTGGAAAGGTGGTAAAATGAATGAAAGTATATAATGCTTGGAGGAATCTCCTTATGAAGTTGAAAATGATTGCTTCCCACAAAGCCAATGCTCGCAAGGGGATTGTAGTTAGGATTGGCGATAATTCCAAATCCGAAGATGCACATATGCTTCATTCTTTTCGTGTGTCCGTAGACTCCGCTGTTAAAAAGCAGCTTCAAGATGGTGTTCCTGTGGCGCGTTACGATGTTAAGAAGCGAAAAGTTTACGTGGAGTATCCGGATGGAAAAATCGAATATAGATAAACGACCAGAGATTAGAGTTTTTGCTGGGCCAAATGGGTCCGGCAAAAGTACGTTAACCACCAGTGAATGGATATTGCCTCCATACATTAACGCTGACGAGATCAAGAAAGTTGCGCATTGTTCTGACATAGAGGCGGCTCAGCAAGCTACGTCCTGGAGAGAGCAAAGTGTACGCAAACGTAAGAATTTTACGTTTGAGACCGTTCTTTCTACTGAGCGAAATCTGCTGTTGTTAGAGATTGCTCGCACAAAGGGATATTTTGTTCGTGGGTGGTTTGTTTTGACGGTTGACCCCGCGATAAACATTGAGCGTGTTGCCTTCAGAGCACAGCATGGTGGGCACTCGGTGCCAGAAGACAAGATTGTATCACGATACCATAAATCTCTTGCATTGTTGCCACGGTTTATCGACGCGTGTAATAGGTGCAACATCATAGATAACACAAATGGATTGTCACGGCTTTTCAAGAAAAAAGACGATGATTTTCAAGTTTTCCCTAACGATATTTGGACTGAAGAGGAAATAATCAACCTAATAACATTAGGACACAAGTAAACATTGTAAATTGAGACCTCCCGATTTCGGGAGGTCTTTCGTTTTGTCCGGAGGTGTGTTTATCAGCATAGAAAGTGCAATCAATAAATTTCTCGCCAGCCCCGAAGGCAAAAAGAGAGTCGAGCAAGAAAAGAAAAAAGCCCTCAAAGAAGGGCGGAAATTTGGACAGCCAGAGGGTGCTACAATATCAAAAACGGATGCCGAAAAAGCTGCTCAAAAAATGAAGAATATCTTACTCAAACATTTAGCTACGGTAAATCTACAAACCATTTTCCCAGATGACATTGTGGTGGGGGAGCCTAAAATACAGTCAGACGGAACAATTTCTATCGATATCAGTTTCGATAGTGAAGCAGTCAAGCGTCCATCTTTGGCTCCAGAGAAATATGATGGTGTTGAAAATATTGTGGTTCATCTAACCCATGGCTGGGACGCAAATGGTTCTGTTCATGGTTACTGGGAAAGTGCTGGACGCATGGCGTGGAGTAGGCAATCCTTTGTTGGCGATGATTTTATGCAACACGCAGTTGAGGAATTTAATTCTCTAAAACTTGGCAAGGCAGAATTAAATGAGAAGTATTTATGAGACGGCATTTAGCCGTCTCTTTTTATTTTGTAAGAAAGGAGTGGTTAAGTGGCAGACAAACCAGATATTAAACTTCTAATTGGTGCTCTTGGCGGTTCAAGTTCCAGCGGACAATCCGCTGCCCTGATACGAAGACAGTTGCAAAATGCTTTTAAAGATGGTTTGAAAATCAAAATTAAACTTGATGACGTAGATATCGGCTCAATTAAAGCACGAATATCAGAACAGCAAAAAGGCATATCTGCGTCTCAGACAGAGCTAAATATCAATAAACAGCTCGAAAAATCGTTTGAACGTGCAGCAGCAATCGCTAAGAAAACACAACGCACAGATGAACTCAAGCAGTCTGCTGCGATTAATAAAAATCTTGAAAAAGAATATCAGTTAAAACTTAAAAATCAGTCCGCGCAAGAGCAAGTAAGTCAATCGTATTGGGATGGGCGCTTTAAAGAAAATCTCAAAGATATGACCGCCACAAATGATGAATTGCTTAAGATGCGTACATATTACGCCGAGCTTGAAAAGTCGACTGCCGCATATGCAACACAGCAAGACAAAGCGACTGCAACTGCAATAAAAGTGTCGGAACAGACTGCAAAAACATCTGCCCAAGCAACAAGCGGACTTTCAAACTTTAACGCATATCTTCGTACTGTTGATCCAAAGGTTCTTGGGCAGTTTGCGGATGACATAGAGCGCATTAGATCTTTATTTGCTTCTGCAGTCGGCGGGTCTGGGGAAGCGCTAACGAAAGCAAATAATCAGATCAAAATCCTACAATCAAATTTCAAAAATCTTGGCGCCGAGGGCGGAAATGCCTTTACATATTTACAAGGCAAAATAAAGACCTTTATGGTTTATTTGGCGTCTAGTGCGATCACTATCGGCGTGGTTAATGGAATTCGCAATGCCGTAAGTGCCGTATACGATCTAGATAAGGCGTTAACAAACCTGCGCATCGTGACGAGCGGATCTAACGAAAGCGCAAAGGAATTGTTATTAACATACAATCAAATGGCTCAATCCCTAGGATCGACAACGACTGCGGTAGCGGAAAGCGCCGTTGAGTGGCAACGACAAGGATATGATTTAGCGGACACCAATACCTTAATCAAGGACTCGATGGTTTTATCTATCGTTGGTATGGTTGATTCTACGGAGGCGGCACAGTACCTTACCAGCGCAATTAAGGGATATAAAACCGAAGTATCAGAAGCTATTGATATTGTAGACAAGCTTACAGCAGTGGATGTTAAGGCTGCCGTAAGTGCTGGTGGTCTGGCAGAAGCAATGGCGCGTACCGCAAACTCCGCTCGTTTAGCCGGAGTAGACATGAACACCTTAATTGGGTATATGGCTACTGTGGGAGAGGTTACTCAAAGAGATATGTCAACCGTAGGCGAAGCCTTTAAAACAATTTTTGCAAGATATTCGAATGTCAAACTTGGTAGCCTAGTAGATGAGGAGTCTGGGGAGTCACTTAATGACTTTGAGACAGCCTTGAAACTGGTCGGCATTTCATTGCGTGATACATATGGACAATTTAGAGATTTTAATGAAGTTATACAAGAGGTCGGAGAAAATTATGATACATTTTCCTCCGTCGAAAAAAGCGCTATTGCAACCACTCTTGGTGGCGTACGCCAAAGAGAAAATGTGCTTGTGCTTTTTGAAAATCTCGATAAGGCTATGGGGTATGCGGAGACAGCCGCTACTTCCGCAGGAACCGCAATGGAAAAGTTCGGCGCTTACGAAGAAAGCCTTGAAGCCAAGCAAAATAGATTAACCTCCGCTTTTGACAAGTTTTCGCGGTCGCTTATAGATAGCGGACTTATCGGCGGAATTCTGGATTTTCAAACTGCTGTCCTAAACTTGAGTGCAGAAATTCCAGACGTGGCGAAGAATGCTGTTGCTCTATCTGTCTCCTTATTGGCTGTGGTTGTCGCGCTTAAGGCTATAGCAGCCTCTACAATTGGAGTATCGCTTGCCAACACAGTTAGCTCAATCACGTCTGCGTTTGTTGGGCTATACGCGCTACTGAGAGATCTCCCAATGGTTTTAGCTTCGGTAACGTCCGGAACTCTTTCACTTGGAAATGCCCTCGCGTTCTTAAATATTAACCCCGTATTTTTGGGGCTTACTGCCCTGTCTGTCGCTATTTTTGGCATCGTCAAAGCGTATGACTATTTTAATGTTTCTGCCGAAGAACATGCTGAAAATTTATCAAATTTATCTTCTGAATATGATTCGTTAAAGTCATCTATTTCTTCACTTCAGTCTGAACTCGCAACTACACAAGACCGTATTGAAGAGTTGCACCAATTGCAACAAGATGGAACAATTTCTCTTGTTGAGCAGGATGAATACGATAGATTAGTAAAGACAAACGAACAGCTAGAGAGACAATTAAAAGTCCAAGAATCATTGGCAAACATTAAACAGCAGGATCTTGAAAAGGAAGCTAAGAGCTCTTTGACAGATAAATCGTATTATGATACGACATTTGGCAATGAGCATTATGGTAGTTCGTTCTGGGGCTCGGCTGGTTCATCTATAAATTTACAGACTGCTGCCGAAAACTACGGAAGAGCCGTTGAAGTAATTGATCAAAAGATAGCTGACCTAAACAAGCAGTTTGATGATGGTGCTATTTCTGAAGCAGAATATTCTGAATCATATGAGAAATTATCTCAGACCAGGACAGATGCTTTAACTGCTTACGTTGGCATTATCGAGCAATTGCAAACTGCTATTTCCAAGCTTGATGGTGACACGCCAGAAGAGCAAGCGTTAATTCAATTCGTTAATAGCTTAGTTGATCAATATTTTCAATTGTCTGGACAGTCCGATAATCTTGCAGATGTGTCTGGAAATTTATCTGACTCAATGAATGACACTGCCACCTCTTTGGACAAATTTTCTCAAGCGGTGAGCGATCACAATACCAAACTTCAAACTCTAAAAGATGGATATGACGCAATTACAGATGCGGTATCCGACTATGGCGATCAACTATTCATCTCCAAGGACGCGCTTAATGCATTAGAAGTCGTTATCCCTGGTGTCACCAGTTTGCTGTATGATGAAAATGGTGCGTTAACAGAGGCGGCTGCGGCTGCGCTGGCTTCTACAGATGGATTTTTAAAGTTTTTATCGGCGCAAAAAGCTGTTCAATACAATTCGGATAAAACGAATTATCAAAATCAAATTGATCAACTAACAGCACTAGCAACAGCGGCAAGTGCGGCTGGAGACAGACTCATTGCATTAATGATTATGCAAGATGTAGAGAAGGCGAAGAAATCCCTATCAAATCTGGAAAGCAGCTATGCGGGATTTCTTAACCTATTAGACTATTCTAAGAATGTTCAAAGCCATACTTCTTCGTCAAAGACTGTTGAAAATTATGTTGCGGATATTGAAAAATTCAGAGATGCCTTAAAGCGCGTAGAAGACATCGCCAACGACATTTCGACCACACAAGCGAAAATGGATCTGGTAGATGAGAGTGATGTTGAGGCTCTTGAAGTATATACGGATAGGTTAGTGTCTTTATATAAAGAACAGCAGTCTGCGCTTCATGCGTTAAATAACGAGCGTGATACTGCTATTGAGTCTGGTGTCGACCAGCTTCGTTCTCTCGGTTTTAGTATTGAATATGATAGCGGGGATAATAGTCTTTTTATTAAGAATCTGGAACTATTAAACCAGTTGGGCTCAAACCTAGATACTGAGTCCGCAATCGAGTATCGCAAAGAAATTGAAGATCTCATTAATAACATAACAGACTGGAATCAAGAAAATATTGATGGATCTTTAGAGTGGTTGCAAATTCAGAAGCAGATTAATGATTTGTTGACTGATTCTCAAGAACGTAAGTTGAATCTATTGCGTGAACAAAAAGAGAATCTTAGCGATATCATTGATCTTACAAAGGCTCTTATTGAAAAAGAGCAAAACGATCTTATCGATGCACTAAACGAAGAAGTGGATGCTTATTCAGAGATAATTTCTCTTAAGAAGAAATCTCTTGAGTTAACTAAAGAAGAAAATTCTTACCAAGACAGCGTTGATTCTCTTAACTCTAATATCGGCAAACTTCAAGCTCAAATTGATATCCTGGCCTTGGATGATAGTCGTGAAGCACAAGCGCGAAGAGCTAGTCTCCTTGAAGAATTGGCTGAAAAACAAAAAGATTTGGCCGATACTCAAGCCGATTACTCTCTTTCTGCCCAAGAGGACGCTTTAGATGAAGAACTGGATTCCTTCGAAAAGACCCAAGATGCCAAAATCAACGAGATTAAGAAGTTTCTAGACAATAACCAAGCTTTAACCAAGGCGGCGATGGACAGAATTGACAAGCAGGGTGACGCTTTGTTTGACGATTTACTTTCTTATGCACTACATTATACACAAACAACTGAAGCCGAACTTGTGTCCATGTGGGATGCCGCAAAGAACGCAGTGAATGAGTATGGTTCTGCCATAAGAGCTGTTAATAGCATAAATGGACAAATTGATGTGATTGAGAATGGGTCGAGCGCTTCTACATCAAGCGTAAAGGCTATAGTAGCTCAAATGAAGGCTAATAGTACGGCGTGGGCTTCTGCGAGCGATTCCGGAAAGGTGAAACTAGAGTCGCAGAATAAAACCCTTGGCGGGTCAATCGGGGCGACTATCGACCAAAATGGTGTATGGTGGCTGAACGGAGAACGCCTTTATGACGTGTACCATTCTGGAACACAGTCTGCTGGGCAACTGCCTACTCCCAAGCAAAATGAATTATGGGCTTTAATTGAGAAGGGCGAGGCTATATTAACTCAGAAACAGCAGAGCGGAGTTCTTGGAATGATTCAAGGATTGGCCTCCAAGCTCAATATCGCTAATGGTATTTCTGCCATTTCAGCATCCGTGTCGAACAGTGCCCCCTCGGTACAGCCAGTGCGGGTTGATGCATCCATTACAATACAAGGGGCGGTATCTCTTGATGATGAGATGAAAAGCTTCATTAAGAGATATCCTAAATTAGTGGCAGAAGAAGTTAATAAGGTACTCGGGACCGCGTAATGACATAGGAGGTGCTACATATGGCATTTTATGGAAGCGAGATAATTTATGACGGCATCTCCTGTTCTGAGTTTGGATTGATGCTTGTCGGAAAAATTGATTCAGATGAACAAGACGGCAGAGTCCTCGGTGGT
>VSSQ01000454.1_pt1 | contig 27913 bp, 20 predicted proteins | sample 4763081 | NCBI WGS metagenome assembly VSSQ01 (sample SAMN12137344, study PRJNA551015) | bioreactor metagenome | isolation source: SDC9 anaerobic chlorinated ethene degrading culture | place: USA: Knoxville, Tennesee | collected 2015-01-01
TACAGAATTATTAAACAACAAAACAACAACTGTAAACAAATTTCAGGACGATACAGCGAATAGCGAATAGCAAATTGACGGTATCTGGTGACCAACGTCTATAGACCGTAGACCGTAGACCGTAGACAATAATAAAATAAAACAAAAAGATATGACAGAAAAAGTACGATGCCTGATCATCGGATCAGGTCCGGCAGGATACACTGCCGCTATTTATGCTTCGCGGGCGAATTTAGCGCCGGTATTATATGAAGGTATGCAGCCGGGTGGTCAGCTTACGACCACAACTGAAGTGGAAAACTTTCCCGGATACCCGGAAGGAACAACGGGTCCGGAATTGATGGCTGACTTGCGCAGGCAAGCAGAGCGTTTTGGAGCCGACATCCGTTACGGTCATGTTACCGCGACCGATTTGTCACAAGCCCCGTATAAAGTAACTGTTGACGGAGAAAAAGTGATTGAAACCGAAACTATTATTATTTCAACCGGCGCTACGGCCAAATATCTGGGGTTACCTGATGAAACCAAATATGCCGGCTCAGGAGTATCAGCCTGTGCAACCTGCGACGGTTTTTTCTATCGTAAGATGAAAGTTGCCGTTGTAGGAGGTGGCGATACTGCTTGCGAGGAAGCTATTTATTTAGCCGGATTGGCAGAAAAAGTATACCTGATTGTTCGCAAGCCGTTCTTACGTGCATCGAAAATCATGCAGGACAGGGTATTCAAAAATTCCAAAATTGAAGTATTGTTTGAGCATGAAACACTCGGATTAACCGGTGACAAAGTGGTACAAGGAGCTAACCTGATTAAGCGTCGTGGCCAGTCCGACGAAGAACAGGTACACATTGAAATCGATGGGTTCTTCTTAGCCATCGGTCACAAACCTAACTCAGATATTTTCAAACCCTGGGTGGAAACCGATGAGGTAGGATATATCAAAACGATTCCCGGAACACCCAAAACCAATGTACCCGGGGTATTTGCTGCCGGCGACGTGGCCGACCCACACTATCGTCAGGCCATTACCGCAGCCGGAACCGGATGCCAGGCTGCGATTGAGGTAGAAAGGTATTTATCGGAGAAGGGACTTTAATTAGTGGTTAGTGGTTAGTGGTTAGTAGTGACTGTAGACTGTAGACTGTAGACTGTAGACTGTAGACTGTAGACTGTAAAAAAAGGCACATTATCGCATTTGCATATTGGCACATTAAAAAATTTATTGTACTTTTGCCGACGCAAATTTAAGCGCGGGATGTAGCTCAGTCCGGTTTAGAGTACTCGTCTGGGGGGCGAGTGGTCGCTGGTTCGAATCCAGTCATCCCGACTTCAATAATACTACATTAATATTATATTCTTAAAAACTTACACAAACTCGTGTAAGTTTTTTTTATACTTTGATACTTTTTTTGAACAAAATTTACAATTTGTTGTTTAACCTTAGAATAAATGTATAAATTTGCAAACGATTCTGTTTGAAAATTAAATTTATCACTGTTTATATCAACCACAAATAATAACATTATGAAAATTAGCATGCAAAAGGCATTGGGCATTATGTTGCTCTCTACTGCCACACTCCTGATTAATTCTTGTGTCGACCCCATGTATGATATGGCCAAAGGAGTAAACACGGAGATAAGCATTGGAGGTGATTCTTTAGCGCTGCCAATCGGCAGTACCGATACCATCACATTAGGCGATTTCTTAAGTTCCGACGACATGGAATTTCTGAAAACCATGGAAGATGGCGGATATGGTATGACAATTTCGGATTCTCTTTCTATTGAAGACATCCTGAAAGACCTTGATACCAACAAATTAAAGTTTGATGATCAGGTTTTTAATCAAACAACCTCTGTTAGCTTCGGTGATATTGACGTGAGTGATTTTGTCATCCCCGGTTTCAACAAAACGGAAAACCTTGATATGAACATTCCGACCATGCAACTTGGTGATATTGTACCTGCAGTAAATATGGATCAGAACTTCACCGTTAACTTTTCAAACTATGCACTGGATGAAAGCAAACTTGTCTTACAGGATCAGCCTCTGAACACGGGAAAGCCTAATCTGCTAGCTGATGTTTCTCCTTTTGTAGACTACACGACAAACATAAATCCGGTACTTCCATTCTCGCTTCCTCAACCTATTGACATCGGAAATCTTTCGGTTACGATTAATTATCAGATTGATGTTCCGGAGGGAATTACTACTATTCATCAAATTGACCTGGATGCCGGCGGACAATTGGAAATAGAACTGGCATTAGGTGGTGTAAGTGACGCCATGAACACAGGTACTTTTACACCGAACATCACAATCGACCCTACGAATTTATTCAAATTCAGCCCGTTAGCACCTCTGACAAATGGTAATATTGTATTCAGCAATGCTGATGCTTTGAATGATTTCAATTCTCATAGCACAATAAAAACCCTGGACATCGATGCTTTTCATAATCTCCCTGACGCTGTAAATAAACTTATTGACATAAGTAAGATTGTAAATGTTACTGGTAGTATCGATGCGTCCGGAGAAGTAAAACAAAACAAAATTCAGGAAGCAAAACAAATTGATTTGATTATCAATGTAAAGGTTAAGAATGTGAAAATCAAAAGTATGGATTTTGATATTCCTACTTTTACAACAACCCTCAGTGGCTCTTCTGCTTTCGACATCAATAACAACGATATACCAGAGCAAATTAATACGATTAATACCGTTTACTTTGGAAAGACGAATGGTTCTTCTCTTCCTACAAACTTAGTAATTAATATAAAACCATCGAATTTGCCGGTAATGAAAACATCCAGTTATAAAATTGATAATCTGGATATTACATTCCCATCGAACTTCACATTCTCATCCATGGCCGGACAAACCTATAGTGCTACAAATGTAACATTGGATCCTGTGAATGGTTATTTTGCTGAGATTAATCTCACGGAAATTGATTTGTCACAAGTAACTATTACCAATAAGGTGCTTACTTGGTCTGGTAATATTTCATACAACGGACAAATCAGCATCAATGGTCGTATGGATAGTAAAAACATCAATACGTCAAGTAATCCTGTTGTTAATCTGAAGTCTGAATCTGCTATCAAGTTAAATTCGGCATTGGTGACAACAAATAATATTAATGAATCGATACAATCCACTGAAATTGAATTCCCATTTGAAATTGACATTGCTGATCAGGTTGCAAGATTAGGTGTAATCAATGTGAAACCGGGTTGTTTTGTACGCATTGACATTACAAAACCAAATCTCCCGCTTGCATTAAAAGGAGATAATATAATCCTGCAATTTAGTGACCTGTATGAATTCCAACCAAATCCAAATCTGACCAGCAATAATGCTTACATTATAAATGGAGATATCCCTGATTTCATTCAACTGGAATTAAAATCTCTGAAAATAAATCAGGATTTGGTTAACGGTACGCTCGAACTTAAAGATACATTCGCCATCAGTGGTGGTATCATCCTGCAATCAGGTACGGTTAGCTCGACCGCTATCGAATCGCTGGGTAGTGAAAAACTTGCTTTTGTTGCCTCTGTGTCTGATATGGCAATTGAATCAACTTCTATCCAAATGAAAACATTGGAAGCTACCTTCAAAGATTCTACCGTACTCAACATGGAGATCAATGATATTCCAACCGAGATTGCTGCTTTGGATAGTATCCTTCTGAAAGACGGCGCTGAAATTGACCTGGAAATTGCTATTAACAACATGCCGGATCTGGGAACTAACCCGCTGAATGCAGATATAAAAATCAAATTCCCTGAATTGCTTAATTTTATTACAGGAGCAGTTAACACGAACAACGAATTAGTAATTAATCAGCCATTTGTTGATGGTAAACTCACTAAGAAGGTCGGTTTGAAGGGACTTAAATTCGATGGTTCAGATCTGAACGGTAAACTCTCTATTGATGACCAGGTTAATTTCGATGTTAACGTATCAGTTGTTGATCCAACTGTCAACAGTGCTGATCTGAATGGCGAAGATATAACAGTTAATGTAAAGGTTACTCTCAAGGGACTGGAATTCAAGTCTGTATACGGCCGGTTCAATGTTGACTTTGGCGACCAGATGAACATTCCGAACCTGGCATTGGACGATCTGCCTGATTTCATGCGGGGTGATGATGTGGTACTCGACATTTCGAATCCGGTGCTTGCACTCAGAACAGAAAGTAATATCGGTATACCGGTTAATACATTACTTTCCCTGACCAAGTTCAAAAACGGAACTGCTCAGACAGATGATAAGATAGACATCAGTTTCAGTCTGCCGAAAGCAAACTCTCCTGCTGAAACAGTAAAAACATTCAATTGGTATGCTCCGACCAATGCCGGAATGCCTTCTGGATACCAATTTAAGGAAACCAATATTCAGAACTTGTTCAAGCCAATACCTGATTCTGTTAAAATTGACCTCAGCCCAACAATAGATGCTGGTTACCAGCACTTTATTGACCTGGCAGCCAATTATAAACTCAAAGTGAAATACGACATAACGATTCCGTTTACCTTCGGTAAAGATTTGAGTATCATGTTAAAAGATACCATCAACGATGTGAATCTGAATCTTGGAGATATCAATTTGAAAACCGGAGGACTTGAATTAAGTGCAAAAATCTTCAATTCAATACCGTTGAATCTCAATCTGGAATTATTATTGGTAGATTCCAACTTCAATATCCTGGCTGCACCGGAAGCTCAAACAATTCTTGCCGGAGCGCCAAATGGCACAGCTGTTGAATCCAATCTCAAAATCAGACTGGCAGACAATCTGGAATCGCTGAAATCACTTAACAAGGTTGTGATGGTATTCAGGGCTACGTCAGATGAAACGGTAGCAGGAACACCTATTAAACCGGACAACTTTATCAAAGCCGAACTGAAAGCCCGTGTGCTTGGCGGTATTAAAGTTACATTATAACCCTTAACCCATTAAAATGTATCAAGTTATGAAACAGATAAATTTAAAAACGATTATCGGGTCAATAATGATAGCTTTGGCCTTACAAGCAACGAATGCTCAGCCTGTTGCTAAAATTGGTTACTTCATGGATAACGCACCATACAAACATTTACTGAATCCGGCGCTTGTCCCGGTAAGGGGATATTTCAGTTATCCTGCTTTGGGATCTATGGATTTTGATCTGCAATCTAATCTGGGGTTAAAAACCTTTTTATTCCCGGCTGCAAATGCAGGTGATCCGTTGCTGACTTTCATGCATGAAGATGTTACTGCCGAACAGTTCCTTTCTCAACTGAGTCCGGAAAACTACTTCAAACTGAATCAACGTATGAGCCTGTTTTCATTTGGTTTCTACTCCGGGACTTCATTCTGGACCTTTGAAATAGCAAGCCGTATCAACGCAGGTCTGAATATACCGTATGATTTCTTTGCTTTCATGAAGCAGGGGATGTCTAACGAAGCTGGTAATTATTATGAAATCAACGACCTTTCTGTTTCTGCCGGCTTACTGGCAGAGACAGCACTGGGCGCATCGTTTCTGATAACCGACAACATCCGCGTAGGTGTAAAGGGTAAATTACTCGTTGGCGGCGCCAGAGTGGTTGCCGGCATCGACCAGATGACCATTGACATGAAATCAGACAAATGGACTGTAACTACCAACGGACTTGTTAACCTCTATGGGGCAGGTTTCAACTTTACCACAGATGAAAATGATGCGGTTGATGGATTTGATTTCACGACCCCGAACATGGCCGGAATGGGCTTTGCGCTTGACTTGGGTGCCAGCTGGACGCCTATCAAAAATGTAACAGTTTCTGCCGGCATCATCGATCTGGGTAAAATCAGCTGGAACAAAACCTTTAATAGCGTTGCCCGTTCTCAGGGAACTGTTGAATTCTCCGGCATGGATGGAATCAGCCTGGGTGAAACTGAAGAAGGCGGAGAAAGTGAAGATCCTTTTGCCGAGATGCAGGATAACCTACTGAAGATGACTCAATTCAAAGTAGTGGATGAAAGTAATAATTTTGCTGAAAGTTTGGTTCCAACAATTAATGCAGGTGTGGAAGCCGGTGTGCTGAATAATAGAATCAGTGTAGGTTTGCTCTATACCAACAGGATGATTCCGAATAACAGCATTTCAGAGATTACCGGCATGGTAAACCTGAAACCTTTCTCAGGTTTCAATTTGTCAGCCAGTTATTCATTGCTGAATGGCGTTGCCGAAACATTTGGGGTAGGTATGGGACTGAACCTGGGTATTGCTAATATCTTCGTGGCTTGTGATTACGTACCTACCATGTACACACCTCAGTACATTCCATTATCAAAAGCTACAACTCACCTTCAGGTAGGATTGACTGTCGGGTTGGGTAAGATGAAAGCGAAAAAATAAGCTGGCTTTCACAGAAAACATAATCCCTTTCAAAAAATCCATAAACTTGCCTTTCAGGTTCAAACAGGATGTATTTTTTGAAAGGGATTATGTTTTTGGTAATAATGCGAATCACTATAATATGTTGCTTGCCAGTTCTGACAAGAAACTTCTTTCCCCTTTTATCAGATTGATGTGCGCGAAAATATCCTGCCCGTGCATCCTGTCAATCATGTATACAAGTCCGTTTGAGAACATATCGAGATAGGGTGAATCAATTTGCTGAATATCTCCGGTAAAAACAATCTTGGTTCCTTCCCCGGCACGGGTGATGATGGTTTTAATCTCGTGTGGAGTCAGATTCTGGGCTTCATCCACGATGAAGAATGTTTCACTCAGACTGCGTCCCCTGATATAAGCCAAAGCTTCAATTACCAACTGGTTATTCTTTTGCATTTCCTCAATCAAACGGATTTCCTTTCCCTGATAGGAAAAATGATGTTTGATTACATTCAGGTTGTCGAACAAAGGTTGCATATAGGGCGCAATCTTATGCTGTTCGTCTCCGGGTAAAAATCCAAGATCCTTATTTGCCAGTGCCACAATGGGTCTCGCCAGCAGTATTTGCTTGTACACATCGTGCTTTTGCAAAGCTGCCGCGAGTGCCAGCAGTGTTTTCCCGGTGCCTGATTTGCCTGTGAGCGCTACCAGCTTTACATCATCATCCAGTAACACATTCATCGCGAAAGTCTGTTCCGCGTTCCGGGGTTCAATCCCAAAACATCTTTCTTTTACGATACGCCTCACTTTCCCCGTTTGAGGAATATATCTGGCCAGCACGCTCGAACGGGCGCTTCTCAACACAAAACAATCCTGCGGCTCGATATCCGAGGAAAAATCAAGCGATTCAAGCGGAATTTCACCTTCCGGTCCATACAATAATTCAATCAGTTCCGGATTAACATGTTCAAAAATCTCGTGATTTTTTTCAAAGATATTATGGTTTGTTACCTTATCGTTGATATAATCCTCCGCATCCAGTCCGAGCGACAAAGCTTTCATCCGCAGGTTGATATCCTTGGAAACCAAAATAGTCTTTACATTTTTCTTTTCCGTTTTGAGTTGAAAAGTAGCTGCTAAAATGCTATGATCCGGTGTTTTTTCCAGAAAAGCTCTTGAAATCACCTGGGGATACTCGATATTGGTCAGGATAAAAATTTTTCCTTTCCCCTCTCCTATTTCAACCCCTTTCTTGAACAACTTCTCATTGGCAAGCAAATCCAGTTCACGTGAGAATTCCCTTGCGTTAAAGTTAATCTGTTCATTCCCTTTTTTAAAGTGATCCAGTTCCTCCAGCACCACGATGGGAATATAAATATCATTTTCTTCGAAATTGTAAATACAACGGTAGTCGTGTAAAATAACATTGGTATCCAACACAAAATTCTTCTTTACCCCCATAGTCCCTCCTGTATTTATTAGATTTTTCCAAAAGTAAAAAAATTCTTTCAGATACAGGCATAAAAAAAGATGAATTTACGCTGAAAATTCATCTTTTTTTATGCAGAAACAGGTAAGTTAAATAACAACTGAATAGTTCCTGAACAAATTACACCTGATTATTTAAAAATTTCCTTATAGAACTTTTCTAACGCAGCACCATTGGCTTTGTAAAGCTTTTGCATCTCCACTTTCCGGCTGGCTTCACTCTCCCTGCGTTGCGCCATTTCTCTCTGCCAGGTCACACCAGGAACAAGATCAAGCAGAAACCGTGAATTTACACTGTAGCTGAAATAGAGTTCCTTGCCTGCCTTAACCACATCAAGTTGATATTCAAAAGCCGTAAGTAAATCGTCAAAACCAACGGTTCCCGAGGCGTCAAAATCCGCCTTTTTCAGATTTTCCTCCACTACCTTCTCATAGGGGTGCCAAAGATAAGTAGGAGCCACTCCTCCATCGAATGAGAGCGTATAGAAACCCTTTTTCGGATTCAGCACATCGCCAATGGTAAAGTAATTGGGATTCTTATCCGCCGGAGCTGAGGGTTGCGTTTTAAAGTTGGACTGGGTTACGGTGGCATAATCTGCAAATTTTACACCATCGTTCCAGAAACGATAGAGTCTGTCGAGCACAACACCAGTTTCCTGTGGCACTTTTTCAATGTATGATACACCGAGGACATGCTCTTCGTTCGATGCCCAGGCCTTGGGACCGCAATTCTTCATTCCGATAATATAAAACCATATCCAGGAATTTTCCGTTAACTGATACATCAGGCCGCCATTGGGTAATCGTGTTTTATTGCACATCTTCTTGATTTCTTTTTCACTAAGTTGTTTCAGGCCTTTTTTAGCCGCAAGTTCTTTAACTGTCTCCGGCCGGTAAGCTACCCAGTCGCGTATCTCGGTAAGAATACATTTATAATTCGTTTTGACAACATTACCCGGAGCATAACAATAATAGGTTCCCGGTCCGTAAAGTTTGCTTTTGAGCGCATATCCCGGGACTTCCGGAGCAAACCCGCAAACCGGTGTCGGCGCCAGATCCGGAAGTGGCTGATATACCGTAAAGGTGCTTTTACCATAAGTTACTTTTTTCTGAGCCGATACATTGGTTAGCATTAATATACAAAGTAATGTTAGCGTGATTCTGAAATAATTTGTCATTTGTTTTCCTCCTGTTGTGTTGTTATTAATTTTTCTGATTGTGTTTTTCTATTTACTCCTATACAGGCCTTCTAAAATTTCCGGTACTTATTTTACTTGCTGATGCACCCTTAATTGTAGAATACTTTCTTTCGTTCATAATAATACATCTTTAATCTCAGTTATTTTTCCAAACCACGCTTCGCAAACGGACATAAAGGTAATATTTTTATATTATTTTAATGCCTGTCTGCACATATTTTGAAAGATAATCTTCTTCATAAGGCAGAAAGAAGAGGAACCGGAATTAATTCACCGGTATACTTGGGAAAAGACCGATTATATCTTTGCTACAACCCGCACCTCGTATAGGAAAATTAGAGTAGAATAAAATTATTGAACAGTTTTTTAAACAGTTCTTGAGCACATTGAGGTTGAAATACGTACTGTCCATGCAAATGTTTTTTTGCGAATAGTTCGTTATTGGAGAATGAATGCTGATATTGTTGTAAAAATCCAGAAATCCCGAACAACTGCCTTGTAGTGTTTTTGTTTTATAGCAAATACTTCAGATAAAACGAAATCTCTATTGGTTTCTTATTTCTCAATATAGTCAATTTTACTTGTTTTCCTTCCTCTTTCATTTCATTCTTAAGTTCTTGTTCGGATAAGTCTTTTACTTTTTTATTGTTGACTGAAACAATCGTGTCGCCTAATTGAATACCGCTTTTATATGCGTCAGATTGATAATAAATAGACATTACGATGGCAATATCGTTCATTTTCATTGCATAAAAACCTGTTAAACCCGATTTGAACACCTTACTTGATTTCGAGTTTTCAGTTAAATAAAGTTTTTGATTGTGATAGTCTATTGCATAGTTATATCTATCTAAAATTTCATTTCCGATTAATCCATCATAATCGGTTTTTGAAAAAGCACCTAATGTGTCCTTTGAGAAACTTATTATTGGACTGTTAATCTGACTATTACCTAATTTAAGTGATGCAATGCGAAAATCTCCTCCGTTGGAATTTCCTCCTAATGCACCTCCAAATAAAATTGTATAATCAATAATATTTTGAGGTAAGATATTCTTTAATTTTAAAGTATCGAAATAAGGGGAATTTAAAATAACTGCATCGGCACAACCCAAATCCATTAATAAATTGGCAGTAATAGTTTGATTACCTCTAATGTTCAATTCCACGGGGAAATAGATTCTTTCGTCAATGTACTTAAATGGAATTATCGTATTATATTTCCCGGGGTTTATCACGGAATCTATCTTCAAAATTGATCGTTCATTGTCAATAATCAGGATTTTATTTTTTATGAATTTGTTTCCAATAATTCCCGCAATATTCTCTCCGTTCATATCTGTAAGCTTCAAAATGGGAGAAACCGTAAAATTATGATTATAACTGCCGACAGTTATTTTAACAGTGTCTTTAACAAGTAAAACCTGTCTATAATCTGTTGCTCCTGCACCACGCATGCTAGCAGTATCCGGGTTTGATTTAATTATTGAACCATGTCGTTCTACAAATGTACTATCAAGATACAAACCGCTTGCACCGGTATCAAGAATAAATCGTCCTTCAATTGAGTCATTTATTATTGCGTAGATGTAAAAACTCCCGTCTTTCTCAAACCTCACTTCATTTTCCTGACTTATACAAGAAAAAAGTGTGAGTAAGACAAGCTGATTTAATAATAGTATTTTTCTCATGAAATTCTTTTTTAGAGTGACACCTAACGGTATGGTGTCGTCCCTTTGACTCAATACTTTATTTAAATTGTTGTTCTATATATTTTACAACGTACTTGCTATTTGTCATTAACAAATAACCGATTATACTTTTCGTCAAGTAAAAGAACAACCAACCAGAAGAAAATTCTTCTTCAAACATTCGTTTTTGTTGAAAATAGTTGAAAGTTTCTTTACAAAATAAAGGTAAACTGTCTATAAAGATAAAACCTCCAATTATAATTGTCGCAATTGTCAGAACTTTTGAGTAATCAAAATCACCTTCAATTCTATCATCTTTGAATCCTTTTTCCAATTGCAGTTTATTGATAATCCATGAAGTCTTAAAAACAAAAAGCCACAATACTAAGAAATATATTCCAATTGTTCCTGTTAAAAGTAAAAGCGAATAAATGATTGTCCATGATTCATTGTTATTACCGAAAACAAATGAGGATAATGCTGCAATGAATTGAGTTATTGTTGTTAGTCCATTTATTACAAGCCAAATTCCTAATACTTTCAAAAAAATTGTCCAAAAATTTCTTACACTCATAATTGTTTGCATTTTTGTTGTTGATATTATATTTTTAAATATTACAATTTTCGTTTGAAAGTATAAATAACTCTATTCGTCAAATATAAATTATTCTTAGTAATTTTTGTTGCCAATGGTTCGAAGTTTTGCAAGCAGGCATTTTTACTTTAAATTTGTTTTTAAGAACTCTAATACTCTTTTATGGAATAAGTCGAAATCTCTTAATGGTCCTTTCATTCCACCGTGTTCCGCTCCTTCTACTATCCACATTTCTTTTTTTGCTGAAAGCAATGAATAGATTTTTTGGCTCATCCAAACCGGTGTCCTGTCGTCTTTTTCGCCAACTATCAGAAATGTGGCCTTATTCCAACTGGGTGCCAAATGGATTGGTTGTAGTTCTTTGGGATAATCAGCTGGCACTTTTAACTTACTCTCGTCTTTGTTTCGAGATTTCATTAGCACAGGAACAGTTTCGTCAAACGAAGTCATAAGTCCAATGGCTACAAAAGCCTTGATATTTTCATGTTTGCTTGCTGCCGCCATAGAAAGGTACGCACCTGTCGACCAACCGTAAACTGCCAATTTGTTTGTATCAACTTCATCTTGTTTTAACACTTCATTTATAACAGCATCATAATCAATCAATAATTCGGAATAAACTAAATAATCAGTGTCCATTTCCCACTCGCTGCTTTCTCCAAAACCTCGCCAATCGAAAGTTACCACATTGTATCCTATGCTTGTGAAAAATTGGGCGTGGTGCAATTGCTGGTACGACATATTTCCCGCATCGCCATTCGCAATGATTATCGTGGGTCGTGGTTTGTTGTCAATGGCTTTGTATGGCTTTTTCATGGGATTTTCCCACATATCGTTCATTTCTTTTTCTGACGGTATGGATTGTGTAGGAAAAAACCACGTTTTAATCTTTATATTGTCAACGGTTGTTACATCTAAATCCTTATAAACCAAACAAAGTTTTTCGGGATAGAACCGATACGCTCTATTGGGTTTTATTGCAAAAGATTGTAAACTTACTAATATGATCAAAATGCAAAAAATGAATTCTTTAATTGTTTGTGCCATTTTTTTATGTTTCAACTGCCGTTTTGTTGCAGACTGCTAACGTTTCCACGCTAAATTTCGGTTGGGAGCAAAGAACCGATTCTCTATCCCCCGATAAAAAGCAAACTAATATACTAAAAACATTGATATCAGCATATCAGCCCAACTGAAATTTAGCGTGTGTTGTGTGTGCTGTTTATTCTTCTTGGTCAAAAGGAATTATTTCAATAAGTTGTCCTTCAAAATCAAGCCCGTGCATTACTAAAATTTTACCTATCAAAATACCCATAGTTGCTCTCAATTCTCCCATTGCATTATAGAAATGAATTTGCTCTCCCATTCCAAAGTCTCGAGTTGATTTGTTAGAATAGTACTGGCTTTGAATTGTATTCAGGAATTTCCTACAAGCACTTCTCATCGCTCTTAATGCAGTTGCCAACTCTGATTTCGTATTTATATCAAACAATTGTTCGGTCAAAAATTCTCTTATTTTAATCACTGATTCTGTACAATGTTTTGGAGATTCAAGTTCATAAACAACATATAACACTCTTCTGTCCTCCAAAAATGTTATTACTTTCCTTGCAACTTCAATTTCGGATTTTGTAGGATTCCACGAGATTCCGAACATTGGAAAACTAAATCCTGTTATCTTACTTGCAATTTCTTTAAATGTCATAATTGTTCAAGTCTTTTAAATATTCAATCATCTTTTCATTTGTATCTATCATGTCAACGGAGAAGTTTCTTTAAATAGCACACAACGGTCGGCGGTATGAAATCGTTGGGGATTGCGGGCTACTATCTTGTCCAGTTACACCGAACTTGATGCGGGGCAGAACGCTTGATTTAACCACTTAAACCCCAATGTTTTATACCGCTTGTTACCGCCTGGTGTTATTTGTTTTCTGTCATTTTTTCTTTCAATTTGCTACACGTTTCTGTCTGCCGTGCGCTGGGGTAGGCAAGCTCTTTGGCTGGTTTTGGACGTGCGTTGGCTTTTTTGAGCGACCAGCCAATGTGCTTGACTACGAAGCGAGGTTTTCTCTATCAAAAAATTCATTGACATAATCGAATGGAATTTTTTCCTGTTCTAATCGCCAATTGTTTGTTTTCAAAATTTCATATAGTTTTAGTTCACTGTCAGTCAAATTAAGTGATGTACAAATATTCGTTTGGGTTCCTAAATCATTTTCAAAGAATTTTTCAAAGGTTATAATGTCCATTAAAATGCTTTTTGTCAATGGGAAATAGCCCCTGAATTGTGACAAAATTTCAAAACCTTGTACGTCTATGTCGCCCCAATAAAGTAATTCAAGTTTGGCAAACCAATGAACATTTTTGAGATTGTAAACACCGTATCCACTTCCAAATATTGCGATAGTGTCGTTCATTTTCGGTAGAGTCAGAGTCGTATAAAGCGTCGTTTTATTTTCTACGACCAATACTTTTTTAATCGGTAAATTCAATGTTTCAAATTGGCTTATAGGAACAGCAATATCGTCAACTCCCGAAAAGAATTTTTCTGCTATTGCTCTGTCAAGAACTTTAAACCGAATTTGAGGCTCGGCAAATTTCAGGTTAAATCTTTTCTCAAACTCCTTTTCTTCGCTATTAATATGCTCTGGAATCAGAATGTTAAGCAATTCTTTGATTACACTCTGATTGCGTTCAATAAATTTGGTATGGACCTTTATGGGCAATTCCCTTATGTACAAATTTGGCTTAGGATTTTGTTTAAAGTATCGACACACTTTTAAAATACTGTCCCATTCAGGCTGGTTATTAACAACTTTAATGGGGTTTTTTATTATCCAATCTTTTAATTCGGGAAACGCATTAATGATTATCTCTACACTCGTTTTGAATAATTCAACTTCTTTTTCCTTCCCCAGAAACTTCAAGAAATCTTTTTCAGTATCAAAGAAAATTGAAATTGGTAAATCTTGTATTCCTAATGACTTTGTTTTTATTTGCTGAAACTCCAATGTGTATCCATATCCTTTTTTCTCTTTAGATTGGCTGACGATTTGTTGTATTTCTTTTTCAAATTCGGATAAAGAAGACTTGGTGTATGACTTATCGCCACGAATTACAAGTTTTTCAAAAGACCTATTCTCAACCAATGATTGAAGAAAAGAAATGTATTTTCGTTCAGCTTTGTCTTTTATTTCTTTGGGTGTAATCATTGATTCAGATAATTTGCTTTTTCTTCTTTGAATTGTTCGATAGGCATGTCATACAACCACGAATGTCTTTCTTCTTTACGTTCAACAAAATGAACAAAAGAAATATCGTTTTCTACAATGTGAATATTATCGCTCGGTGTAACAACCAATAATTGCAAATGAAGTTGTTTGCAAAGCGTTATAAGATAGCGGGCTTTATCTTCGTCTTGTGCCTTAAACGCTTCATCAATCGCAATAAAACGGAATGATTTTGGTTCTAATCCTTGATTATTATTTGTTAAGCCAAACTGATAAGCGATGGCTGAGCCTAAAATTGTGTAGGTGAGTTGAGCTTTTTCACCACCAGAAAGTTGACCCATTGCTTCATACGTTTTAAACTTCTGATTGTTTTCTTTATAAAACTCTTCCGCTTTATAGGTGAACCAAGAGCGAACGTCCATTACTTTTTTACGCCATTCTTCTTTATCTAATTTTTCAATAAATGGATGAATGTGATTATTAAAGTGATACTCTCTTCCTTCAATTGTTTTTTCCATCTGATAAACATTAGGAACGGCTTCTTCCAAAAGCTTCCTAAACTCCTTTACTTCATCAGTGATTTTATTAGGAGCTACCAGTTGGATGTAAGTTTGAGGCTTGCTTTTAAAATCAATTTCTTTCAAAGAATCATTCAAATGCTTGATGTTCTCTTTGATTGAATCTGACCAGTTCTCAAAAAACATTCTGAAATCGCCCACTTTGTTGGTAATGGTTTCCTGCAAATAATCGTTGAATTTTTTTTCAAATTTTGGAAGATTGTCTTTTTCTAATCTTTCTAAAAATCTTTGATATTCACTGATTAAGTCTAAATTGGTAGAATCAGGCAATGAATTCACATCAGAACGCCAATCTTTAAATTTGTTTGTGATTTCTTCTGAGGGTTGTTTAAAGGTGTTTATTTTAATTATTACTTCCCTTTCGTTTTGTTGTTTTAGATTTTTAAGGTCAGTTTCTCTTCTTGATAATTCTTTTTGAAAATTAGATTGTGTTATCTTGATATTGGAAAACTCAACATTTAAAATTTCACGATTGGTATTTTCAAACTCATCAATGTCAGTAATACCTGTAATCTGAATTGTTTTTTCACTTCCTTCAATTTCTCCTTCAATAATTTCAATATCCTTTTCCTTAGTAAAAATCTCTTGACTTTTATTGAAAATATCTACATCCGAAACTTGTTTTAAATTCGCTTGAACCTTGCTCAGATGTTCTTGCAATTTCTTTACCCGGTCGTTGGTTTTCTCTAAATCAGTTTTCTGTTTTTCTTTTTCAAGAATATCTTGGGCATAAATTTGCCAATTTATATCATCGTATTTATCAAATTTTGAAAATAGATTATGGCATTCGTCTCTAAATATTCCTAAATTTTTTCTTTCACTATTTTTACTTGTAATAGCTTTTCTATTATCGGTTTGCTGGTTTTGCAGATTGACTAATTCTTTCTTTAGAGCAGAAATTTTTTCTTTGTTATCCCAGCCTAGAACATAGTTTTCTTTTTTCGTGATATGTGGACGGTCATCCTTTTCGTGCTTCCCTTTTTTGAATTTTATCAGTCCGCTTTGGGTTATTGCCATTTCCGAATAACGCTCAAATTCGGTAAGATTATCTACGCAAACAAAATCAAATTGATTCTGTAAATAATCTTCAATCCATTCATAATATTGTGTTTTTGGCTTAATTTCAATTTTATTTATTATAGATTTATCGGTTATGTTTTTGTTCTGAAAATTTTTGAGATAGTTTTCTTCATACTTATCATACCGAATTCTACCTCTCAAATTATTGCTGTTTACATATTCGTTTACTTTGGAGTAATATTTTGGCGGAACAATCAATCGCAGAGCAAAATTGTGAAGCACTTTTTCGATGGAAGACTCCCAATTCACTTCATCTTCTTTTACTTTGATGAGTTCTCCAATAAACGGGATTTCTTCTTTGCTTGCTCCAATTTGTGCAATAATCTCATCTCGTATTTCCGCTTCTCGTCCAGCGATATTATTTTTGTTTTTTTGAAGAGTTTGAATAGTGCTTACTAATTCCTCCGTTGATTTTGTTAATTCGTCATCTTTGTTTTTCAATGCACGAAGATTTTCACTTTCATCATCAATTTTTTGTTGAGTGTTTTGTTTTAATTGCTTTGCTTTTTCCCGGTTTGCAATAAAGGTATCTTCATTGGGATTTGTTTGCAAGTCAACACCTTGAGCTATTTTATTGTAATCGTCAAGTTTTTTGCTTCGCAATGTTTTACTTGTCTCAAGCTGCTTAATTTCCTTTTCCAAGTCCTTGATTTTACTGCCAACTTCGTCTTTTTCAATAGAAATGGATATCGCTCGTTCTTCTTGTTTCAGGGTGTCTTCTTTGCTTCGCAATTCAGTTAACTCATCATTCAGACGTTGTAATTCTTCTTTACATTTATCTAATTCCTTTTTGCCTAATTCAACTCCTTTTTTTGCAAACCAATAAACTGACGTTTCTTTTGTTTTTTCTAATTGTTGCAAATCAACTTGAATATTGGTTAGTTTTTGGGCAATCTCATTTATTGGTATTAATTGTTTGATTTGTTCTTTGGCTTTTTCAATGTTGGTTTTAGCGTCCATCAAAGTCAGAAAACTTTCTTTCAACTGAATAAACTCTGTCTCAGCATCTAGCTCCTCTAACATATTTGTTCTGATAAACTCATCTAAATCTTCTAAAACCTTTACACCTACCACCTGATTAAACAAACTCAATGCTTTAACGGAACGCATACCAAACAAACCAGTCATTCTTTCGGCATATGCCGTTGGCCCCTCAATAAATTCAATTTTCTTTTTTGTTGTATTTGAATTGTATGCTTTATCTAACCTTCTTTTCCACAATCCTTTTGAATCAAAGTCACGAAAATCTTTTTCTATTTCAAGTGGTACATGGGCAATGCCAAACTGCCTGTTTAATTCACCACTACTACTAAACCACCGAACTTGAAATAGTGTAACGAATTTTAAATCTGTGTTTTTAAAATGAGCAAGAATAACTGAGTAAGTGTTTTTATCTCTCAACTTTTGCGTAGAAGTAGAGCTTTTACCTTCTTCCTGAATATTTCCATAATGCCCCAGAACATATGTTTCTTCGGTTCGATTACCTTTCTTATCAACGCCTGATGATTGATTGTAAAACCTATCTTTTTTTGCAGGAACCATTAATGTGAGTAATGCATCTATGTATGTGCTTTTTCCTGACGCATTAGCACCAGTCAACAAGGAGTTATTTCCCTGCGGGTTAATTCTAAACACTTTCTCATCAAACGTTCCCCAGTTAAAAACTTCCATATATTGAAGTCTGAAACCCGCCTTATCGGAACTTGTGCTAAACAGACTCAACATATTCCTGCAATCTTGTCTTGAAATCCTGTAAAATATCCAGTGTTATTTTTTCTTTGATAATTCGATGTATTCGGTATCTTGTTTCGTTGTCTTTTTTACTGACTTCTTTCAAATAGCCTAAATCAACAGCAGCATTGATATACCTGTCAAGTTCTTTTATGAAACTCTTTCTATTGAACTTTTCAGGAAGGAATAACTCTAATTCGTCCCTTATTTCAGTATTTGTAATAAATTTTTCAGTAGCTAACTGGGTTGGGTTGCTGTCAAATTCTTCCAAACTCTGTCTTAGTACAACAAGCACAATTGATGTTTCAAACCCAATTTGTCTTCTTTGAACTAACCCAAGAGTATTTCCTTCACTATCTTCAAGTTGCTTGACAAAGGCAAATCCTTCATCTTTTTTTATAATGAGTTCCAAACCAATTTGGCTTATGTAGTCTTGTATCTCGTTTTGATACATTACTACATTTTCCCATTCATTTGAGTTTCGCTCAATTGGTGATTTCAATAATCTAACAATTGCTTTGCTATATGGTTTTTTATAGTTTTCTAAATTCATTTGGTCAATATAATTTCAGGGATTTTGATTTGCTTTTTGTTTTCAGAATCAAACACAATGCTTTGAGTTTTGTCTGGACTAATGACGTGTTTAAATTCTTTTACAATTCCTATGTATCCAAACAATTCAGGAAGGCCTTTATCAAGTCCACCGTAATAATTAACCACATCTAAAAGTGTTGCCTGAGATTTTTCTTTCAGAATATCTTTAATCCTTTTCCTCAGCAACTCTTTGTCAATATTTGATTGATAAAACAGTTTTACCAAATGGTTGGAAGAAGTGATGTCTTCGTCTGCAATTTTAGGCTTATCATTGTAGATAATGTCTTCGCTTTGTTCTGTGGTTAATTTGCGTTCAAACGTGATGCTAATCACGATTTCGGTTTCCAATTCAAATGAAATTTCAGGCTTCTTTTTTATCTTGCTGATTTCAACAAGTTGTTTCTTTATTTCCTGAATGATAGTTTTCGTGGCTTCCGATTTAGAACTTTCGTTTTCACGGATAATACGGCTAAGCTTTTCAGCCATTTTATCGTTGGCTTTATACACTTTTTGGCCAGCACTGTGAAGATGTTTCTTCATCCCTTTCAGGAATGGGTCACTCACAGGAATTGATTTCTCTTCCAAAGTCTTGTATAATTCTTTCGTAAGACTATCCCATTTGTTTTGCAAGTCGGGATTTAGGATGAACGACCAAAAAGCATAAAAACTTTTCCCTTGTTGACTTTCTTTCAACGCATCAAGTGCATCGAAAGTAAATTCCAAAATATCGCTTTTGGATAAACTCCCGTCAGCGTGTTTTTGATAAATACCCTTTGTGATTTCTTTGAAATTGTCTTCAACCTCTTTGAAGTCAGACAACAATTCTTTTGCAGATTGATTGATTTGATTGAAACGAGGAACAATTTCAAATTCCTCAAATACTTTTACATATTCGCCCGTTTTGATTCGTTGAATTTGTTGTTCAATTTCCAATTTCTTTTCTTCCAATAATTGAATACGTTTTTCAGAATCTTCGTTCGTATTCTCAACCAATTCTTTCAATTGATTTAAGATGTTATTGAATTTTGATTCTGTCCCTACAAATTCTTCTTTTTTCAAACTCGTTAACCAATCAATGGTTTTGATTGAATGAGATGAAAGTTCATAAAAAACTTCACCTTGTTCATCGGGATAATTTGTTAAAAAACCTTTGTTTGTCCAGCTTAAGATATATTTTTTGGCTTTTGTTTCGTAGGAATCAAAAACATCAATGTCACTTTCTTCGTCTTTCTCAATTTTTCTGTAATCTAAGAAGTCTGCAAGTTGGGCAATAATTTTTTCTTCTGATATAGCTCCTTGCTGATTAGAAAATGTATTTATGAGAAATACTATGATAGCTTCCCTGTTTCTCAATCGGAGAAGTTCTACACTTGGTGAGTTATTTAATATTTCTGCTATCTTTTGAATTTCAATCATTCTATGACAATCTTGGTGCGTCGGCAAGAAAACAGCTCTTTTGCAAACTTTGGTTGGGCGTTGGCTTGTGCGGTTTGTAAATGTGCTGTTTTGGGCGTTGGCTGTTCATTATTTCGTTTTGTTTTTCTGTCATTTTAGTAGCAAATTGTCTGCTGTATCGTTTTTTACACTTGGCGGTAACGGATGGGGGTGTGGCAAGTGTGGGAGAGCGTGTTACGTTTTCGTCCCCCGACGAAAACGCCCGAGCGGGCGAAACCGCTCAGAAGTCCCAGTGTCACCCACATTGGCTACACCCCTTGTTACCGCCTGGCATTTATTTCAATTCATAATTAGTGCTTCGTCCACCACTACCTTCTTTTTGTAAGATATTCTTCTTAATTAAATCTTGAATATCTCGAAGAGCTGTGTCTTGTGAACATTTATTAATTTTCGCCCATTTCGAGGTTGTCAACTTTCCGTCAAATCCATCAAGCAGTCTATTTATTATTTTTTGTTGCCTATCGTTGAGAATTGTGGTGGAATGAAATTTCCAAAATTCTGCTTTATGAAGTATTTTCGATAAAGTCTCTTCTGTGGAGTCAATAGCATTTACTAAACATTGCAAAAACCATAAAATCCATTCTGTTATATCTGAATTTCCTTTCTGTGTTTTTTCAAGATTTTCATAATACTGTTTCCTTTCAACCCTAATTTGTGCAGACATACTATAGAACCGTCTGATACTTTTGTCAGAACGTGCCAATGTCATATCTGTAATTGCTCTTGTAATACGACCGTTTCCATCGTCGAATGGATGGATTGTCACGAACCATAAATGAGCAATAGCTGCCTTAAGAACCAAATCAATTTCATGTTCGTTTTCAAACCAGTCTAAGAATTTTATCATTTCTGGCTCTATTCTGTCAGAACTTGGAGCTTGGTAGTGAACCTTTTCTTTTCCCATAGGTCCTGATACAACTTGCATAGGTCCAGTCGTATCTTTGCGCCAGTCTGCAACAGTAATTTTATAAAGATTACTCCAACCTGACGGGAACAGCGCTGCATGCCAGCCAAACAGTCTGTTTTTAGTTAACGGCAAATCATGTTTTTGAGTAGCGTCAAGCATCATCTCGACTAGTCCGTCAACGTGACGTTCCGATTCTACTGCTCCTGCAATGTCAATTCCTAGTCGACGTGCAATTGAGGAACGTACTTGTTCAACATCCAAAAATTCGCCTTCGATTTCTGATGACTTAATAACATCTAAAGTAAGAGTGTTCAATACGGCTTCATTTTGCAAATCAAAACCAAGCGATTCCATTTTGCCCAAAAGTCTTCCTTGCTGATTTCTAGCTTCACCAAGTTTTATCATCACTTTCTTATTGTCCCAAGTGAAGTCTGTCCAGTTTTCCTTTTCGTGTATATAAGTTTTCATTCTCCGCAAAATATGCGTCAAATATACTACTTATTCTCCGCAAATAAAACTTTCTCCGCAAATTTCGCACAGATTACAGCTAATAATCTCCGCACTGTCGTTTTTTTTGCTTGGCGGTAACGGTTGGCACTAAGCGGCAAGCCCGATAGGGTTGCGCTTAGTGCATGTTAGGCTCAGTTGCTTCTCTCGTCTTCTGTGTCAAAAAACTCTTTCAATTTAAGACTTAGTAATTCTTTGTCAATAAGCTTTGTTTGATAGTCGCTTATTAAAGTTGGCGATAAACTCCTACTCAATGATATTTCAACAACATTTTTGTCCTTCGTTTTACACAAAATTATCCCGACACTCGGATTTTCGTGGTTCTTTTTTAGTTTCCTGTCAAGTGCTTCAAGATAGAATTCCATTTTTCCAAGATACTCAGGCTTAAATGCTCCGATTTTTAGTTCGATTGCAACTAAACATTGCAGTTCCCGATGGAAAAAAAGAAGGTCTATGTAATAATCCTCGTTACCTACTTGAATTGGATACTCTTCGCCAAGAAACGAGAAATCTTTGCCAAATTCTAAAATGAAGTCTTTCAGATTTGATATAATTGCTTTTTGGAATTCCTTTTCAGAATATTTGTGGGGTAAATTCAAAAACTCAAGAACGTAGTTGTCTTTGAATACATTATTTATGTTTGGATGAATTTCTTTAAGTGCAGGAGATATACTTTTCCCGGAAAGCATAGTACGTTCATAAAAACCACTTTCAAGTTGCCTTTCAAGTTCTCGCTTTGAATAGCTTTCTTTGATAGTTAACCGAATGTAAAATTCTTTTTCGTTTCTGTCTTTTGTTCGCGATAGAATTAGCAAATTGTTTGACCAACTAATTTCTCTCACCAGTGGTGCGAGAATTTCGTCCTGAAAATATGTTTCGTAGAACTGCTTCATTCTCCAAAGGTTCTGAGGCGAAAAACCTTTAATATCAGGTTCCTTCTCAAGGATAAACTTCGACATTTTTTCAACAGTGCTTTCTCCCCAATTATTGTGGGCACAATTCTCAGAAATTAATTTCCCAATATTCCAATTCAAATCAATGAGTTCTGTGTTAACCGTTTTTAGTACACGTTGTCGAGTTGATTTTATCAATTCAAGAATTTCCCCGAATTGATTTTCGTATGTATGATCTAGTATATTCATGAAACAAAAATAACCAATTAATCTCTGATTTAGGTGCACATGATATTTTTTCTGCAATTGAGCCTAACGGGAAGCACTATGTGTACACCCGAATGGGTGCACATAGTGCGTGTTAGGCATAGTTATTTTATTTTTCAATTTCTTTCGTTTCTGTTATTTTAGCAATAGCACCTTTCCCAATAAATGTCGAACAATATCTATTTTTAAGTGAGTCTTCATAGATGACATCTATTTGATATTCGCAATTCTTTATGGCTTTATTCGACTTTCCTTTTGCAAATATATATCGACCTTTACCTTTCTCTAATTCATAAGGTAAGTGTAAATTATGTAAAGTTAAGTCGTCTGATATTAAACGAAATTCTAATAAATTTGCAACTTCACCTTTGTTGCTTATGTCTATTTGTAATTCGTTTTGATAACCTTTTTCCATTCCTCCATTTGTCCATATGTTAGGCTTCACACTCAATTTAATTTTTTGCTCTTCAATATCTCTTAATTTTTCTAATGCAACTTGATTCTGTTCTTTAAGAATTGAAGTGTTTCTAAAAATATCAACTTGTTGAGCGAGTAAATCATTCTGTTTGTTGAGCGATTCTGCTTGGTTTTCCAAAGTCGCAGCAATAATTGATAATTTAGTTATTTGGGCTTGTTTGTCTTTGTCTTTTCTAAAAAGCATAACAAATGCTCCAAAAGTGGCTATTGAGCCGATAGCAGCAATTATTTGAAATAGTAATTCCATAGTATTATATAATTGAAGTAGTGTATTTGCTAAATTCGTCTCTAAGATGTAAAATACAATGCGTATTACAAGTTTAAGTAAAGAATACATCTTGTAATTTGTTATTTTTCACTGTCAGATAAATATTTATTAATATCTAACGTTAGCCTTTCAACTAATAATTGCAGTGCTTTGTCTTTTTGTTCCTTTTCCATTTCGTCTGTTATTTTTAAAGCAAGGCTAATGTTTTGGGTTAACACTAATTTCTGATGATATTGTGACATTTTAAGTATAGTCCTATTGTACAAATAAAAGAAAACAGCTGCAATAAATTCACTTATGATACCAGATGCTGTTGTAACATATGCAGGTTCTGTTTTCCCATAATACATCATAATTACTCCTGAAATTACAATAAGAAAGCCAGAAATAGCAGCAAAAAGAGCCACACGAAAGCTTTTATCTGCTTGTTCCTGAGTCTGTAAGTAATATTGATCTATGTATTTAAAATTAATTTGTACAAGTTTCGTGAAGAAGTTCTGGTCAATGCTTTCTTGAAGTTCTACAGCTCCTGTTTTAACCAATTCTAATTCAACTTTTCTGAGTCTGTTCGAAAGCAGAAACCGAAATGCTCCAAAAATATAGGCATAAAAAAATGCTCCAATCAATGCACCTGCGAGTAGATTTGAAATCACTCTTGATATATTAAATCCATTATAGCTACTACCTGTAAAAAAAATGAATGCAATTCCAGCGCCAATTACAGATGATATAACCCAACCCCACCAAACAAATTTAAATGTCTCAAATTGTTGTTGGATTTGTTCTTTTTTAGTCTTTAAAACTGATACTTCTCTAGCTATTTCTTCGGAATTATCATTAATCAGTATTTGTTCCATTTTTTTTATAATTATGCCTAACGTCCGCGGGTATGAAACGTGCCGGATTGCGTGGTTACGTTCCAATCACCCGTTACAAACCTTGCCAGCGGGCAACTACGCTTCGAGTACCACTAATACCGGCATGTTTTATGACCCGTTGTTGGCGGTAGCTTTTTTTATATTAATTGTTTGACTTTTTTATATAAATCTACTAAATGAAATACCGAAATATCAATTAATGGCTCATACATAAAAGCATTTACATGAATATTTTCAGGTGTCATTAGATTAACTCTTTCTAATATTGTTATTATTGATTTATCGTTATTTATTGCTTTGAAATGGTTTAACAATTCTGATGTTTGATTTGAGCTTATTACTAATGATGAAGAATTGGGAATTTTATTCAACATATACTCCTCAGCTTTAAATCTAATCGCAATTGACAATGTTATTTTATTCTCCAACAAAATTTCACTTATAGGATTCTCTTGCTCAATCAAATCAGCTGTTTCGTACACAAAATCCTTTATCAATTTTGCACCAAAACCTATATTTTGAGTATTTGTAGATGGAAAAGTCGAATGTATTAGGGTTAGAATATCTGAGCATTTTATGGAATTTGTATTTGATTTCATGTGAAGACATGAAGTTAGCAATCCATAATTAGCACTTGTACTTTCTTCTGTGTATTCAATAATATTTCTAAGAAAAGGTATGATACTTATGAATATTTTTTGATTTGAAATTTGTTGTTTGAAATTGCTAAAAACATCCTTTCGATACTTTCCTTCGGAAAATGTAATCAATCTACTGTCATTTTTAGTTGCCATATAGGCTGCTTTCCAATTCAAAGAAAGCCTAGAAGCTATTGTTCTATAAAAGTCAAAGTTGTGAGTTAAAATTATTAGTTTGAAAATTGAATTAGCATGTAGCTCTTTCAAATATTCAATAATTGCATACTTGTTTTTATAATCAAAAGAATCTGCAATATCATCTAAGATTAAGAGAGTTTTTTGATTCAACTGTTTTCTCGATTCAATGTCAAATAGGAATTGAAGTATATAGAAAGCTCTTTGTTCTCCTTTACTCAAAATTGACAGTAATGTGTTTTTGTCCTTTCTTACAGGCGTTTCATTTGGGTCTTTATAATCAAATTCAAGATTAGCAGTTTCTTCTTTCAAAACAACATCTTCTTGATTAACTATCTTAATTTCGAATGGGACATAAAATCTTTCATTAAAGGTTTTTATAATGTCTTTCCAAATTGTAAATTCTTTTTTGGCTTCGCTGATTATTTTTTCAAGTTCAGCTTTTTTGCTTTCATAAATTTTAGCGAGTTCTTTTGTTTCTGTCGCTAATGATGAAATATAGTTATTCCATACTTTCTTTCTGAAATCTTCATATTTTTCAAGCTCTACAAGAAGTAAATTATCCTTTTCAATAGCACTTTTGAAAGCTCTAAGCTCAGCATTAGCACCAATTGATTTATCAACTTGGTCAAATGATTTTTTAAGCTTTTCATCATTTACAATAGCAGTAATCTCTGTTTGAAGCAATTGTTTTAATTCTTCAGCAGATTTAATCTCTGCATTATCACTTAAGGTAAATTTATGACCAGCATCAAAATAAGAATTATCTTCCGTAGATTTAACAAGTTCATTTGCTTGATATGTACCAAATGAATTTCCCGAACTTTTAAAAAATTTTGATTTTTTAAGAAGTTCATCGTATTTGCTTACATACTGAGATAATAATTGCTGATTCTTTTCCAAGAATTTCTTAACATTTCCTTTTTTATCAAATACGTCATTATATCTGAAACTGTAAGAATCTGGCTTTGTTACCAGAACTTTAGAAATTGATAATATTAATTCAAAAAAGGTATCCTTGGGTGTTTGACTATAAGTATTTACAAATTCTGTTTCGCAATCTGTACTTTGTGAAACCTGTTTTAGCTTTTTTAAATATTCATTTTTTTGATTATCTAATTCAGAATATATCTCATCATACTTTTTCTTTAAGTCTTTACTCGCAATAAATGAACTTATCTTGGTTGATGAATCATAGTTGTTATCTTCTGCATTAACGACCAAAATTGAACCGTCTGAAATTGCATTTCCATCTGCAATCACACTATGGACTGTTACACGATTCTCATAAACTCTATCACAAGGCATTGATTTACTGTCATTTTTAGCAATAAGGTCTAATGTTTTCGCAAAAGAGGTTTTCATTGTCCCATTGGGGGCATAAATTAGAAATGAATTTGTGTTTAATTGGCTAAAATTGAATTTATGGTCAAGTTTGCCAATTCCAAAACAATTCTCAAGTTTAATTTCAACGAGGTTCATATCTATGCAGGATTTTTTTTAAAGTTACCGCCAACGTTTTGCCGCTTGCCGCAGTGGGGGATTTCGGAGCACTTCACTGTCAACCAAGCACAAATGTTGATAGAAGCACTGCACTTGATTTAACCACGTCAGCCCCCATTGCGGCAAACGGCTGTTAGCGGTAGGTTTTCTTTTCTGTCGTTGTGTTTCGATTATTGTCATATACAGTTGTGCCAAGTTGTTGTGTCTTTAGAACCTCTAATAATTCTAAATTGTCCGTTACCGTTAAATGCCACAATTAAATAGTTTCCCCTTTGCCAAAATCCTTTTGCAACTGCAAGAACATTGTTCCAGTTCTTGTTCAGAAGTGGTTGGTGGTCTGTTGGATTTGGATGTCCAGGCGAAGTAAATTCTTGCTTACTTGTCCCAGTTACATTAGTCCACGATGAAATTTCAAAACTCCCTTTAGAAATGGAATTTTTTAGTCCAACTGCATAAGCTGGAGTAAGCGCTTGGTAATAACTACTTACTGCCCAAGTTGTCCGTGTAGCGTTGTATGGACTTATGCCTCTTGTCAATGCGTTTTGAATAGGAAAAATGAATACGTTATCGTATGGTGTCGTTGGATTAACAAATTCAGCAGCCATTGCATCTAAGTCATCAGGTAAAAGTCTTGATGAGTTTGGGGGACTAACTTCATTTAATGTTTCTCCATTTTGTGATTCTGATAAACCGTCAAATATTGCAGATTCAATCAAGTCAGCTACATTATTGTCTGTCGGTATGTTATGTGCAAGAATAATCCATTCAACATCTTCATTATTATTCCAAATGTCTAATATACGAATGATTTTACTGCTCATTTGCTTAAACGGCATTGAAGAGTTTATGCAATTGTCTGCTTCATTAAAGTGTTCAAATACTCTGTCATTTATTCCTTGTCCAACGTAAAATATTTTTCCGTCCCTCGGGTCACGCAATGCGTAAACATATTTCCCAAGTTTTTCTTTTTGTAAAATGTCAAAAGTCCGCTGAGTATTCATTTCTTTTTTTTTAATGTCTGTCACTTATTGTTTGAACTGTCTGTTGAACTTACCGCTAACGATTTGAGGCTTTAAGAAGTGGCGGATTGCGGGCGTGTAATTCTCAGCATTTCACTAATGTTTGTGCGGGTTACAAAACTTGAATACAACACTTTACCCCGCCATTTCTTAAAGCCTATGTTAGCGGTTCGTTGCTTTCTATTTCAGTTTCTTCATTGTATTGCTTGCAAGTAACGATTTCATTTGTGTTATGGCTACTTTGTTTAATTGCAGAAGCCTTTCGCTTTGTGATAAGCCTTGTCTGATTAGCAAAGCGTTCACGCTCTCCATATTGCTTAACACCACAAGCTGTTCCAATGTTGCGT
>VSSQ01000455.1_pt1 | contig 27898 bp, 17 predicted proteins | sample 4763081 | NCBI WGS metagenome assembly VSSQ01 (sample SAMN12137344, study PRJNA551015) | bioreactor metagenome | isolation source: SDC9 anaerobic chlorinated ethene degrading culture | place: USA: Knoxville, Tennesee | collected 2015-01-01
AACCCTGGAAATTCAGGGTGCTATTTCAGATTTCAATTTATTTTGGACAGCAGTGTAAGAAAATAAAACCAGACACGTTATCCGGTTCAAAAGACCGGAAAGCTAAGGACGGACAATTACTCGAGCCATCGTGCCAAATACCCTTCCTGTTTTTGTATACCTAAAATTTCCGAACCGCCATTAACACGACCGGCCCGCCGTCATATTGATCAGACGCATTTTTTAGCAATTCGTACTCGCTTGCTCTGGCTCTGAGTTTTTTTCTGACATTTCCAGATATTTCATGCCCAAAACTGCAATACCAGTCTCCCTGAGCATTTCTCTCAATGAGAAACAAAGAGATGTCAGCATTGGTGTACGGTTTGAGCGAGTCGATATGCAAAGGACCCGCCGGTACGTCAGGGTTTTTTTCAAAAAACATGTGCGCGGCAGCCCTGACCGCCCTCAACCCCTTGATGATCTCCATCGCTCTGAACTCGTCTTCATCTCTGTCGGGAACCACAGGGAACATGTAAAAAAGAGCCAACAGCACGACAATACCTGCAACGGCAAAAGGTACCGCCTGCCTGAAAGAAAAGTTCCGCAGAACATGACGCACGGCTTTCATGAGAGCGTTCCCCTCCGGAGTTTGGAATTGGGCATTTCGGAAACTGACAATCCTTTGGAAACCGGAAATTTTGCTCCTGTTGTCCCTTCAGCAGGTTCCCCGGCCAGTGCAGAAAAAAGCTTGTAGATCAACCGGCAAAATACCGGCAAACGAATTTTTTGAATAATAATCATAGCACTTTTCCTGATGGAATCAGCTTGCGTGTCTAAAAAGCGCAGAACAATCGATACGTGTTTTTCCATCCTGGCAGCACCGTCAGCCTCTCTTTCAAAATTTGAGCGATTCGGATGATCGTTGTGTTTATGAAAGCGCCTTGTGACCCTTCCGGCACGATGGGGCCAGTCACTTTTTTCCACGACGGTCGATCAAAAAAACGTGCAGAGTGCCTGTGTTTTTCCTGGAAATCGGGTGAATAATTTTGGCCTGGAGCCTCTTTCCTGACCGGCGGACCGCGGAATGCTATCTCGGGAAGGGACCTTCTATCTCATGGTGCCTCCTGGAATTTGTCGAATAAGTATCCTTTTGTTACAATGAGCCCGCCCCAACAGTTTGCCGATAGCCACATATTTCTCTTTTTTGCCGCCCAAGACACGTTTTAAGCAGTTCTCCGAAACCTTTTCAAAGCTGCTTTCGCGAGAGTTATATTCAAAAAACGTCCCATCCATTTTGTTTTGGAAGAGATCTTCGATCCGTTTTCTTAAAGAGAGCATTTCGAGGAATATTTCTTGACCTTGACACAGTGTGAACGTTTAGAATGAATCCGAAGCCGACGACACGGGAGGACCGGGCAGTTTCACCGTCCATTCCGCGATGGAGGGGTCGAATTCAAGGGAGGTGCTGAGGATGTGCATGGAATCGGCAGCGAGCTTGTTCGGGTGTGCCGCGCCGGGAAAGAGTCTTCTTCCTCCCGGGGACACGGCATGTTTTTCCCGCGACCGCGCGGGGGTGGAGCCTTTGCTCTATGCGGGGCTGGGCGGCGGAATTGTGTCGGGAAAAACCTATGAAGAGCTTTTTGCCGCAGGCGTTCCCAGGAAATGGCGTTACGAGGCACTTGTCGATTTCCTCGCGACGGGAACGTGCGTCTTCCCCGGCGGCAAGACATTCTTCGAGGGAGTCTTCGAAGTTCCCCCCGGACATGACCTGTTCGTCTCGGAAGGAAGCGCCTCGGTCGTCGAACGGGAGCCGCTTCCCGAGGCATCCGGCGAGCTGGGTGAGGAGACGCTCCCCTTGCTGCGGGACCTGCTGGAAGAGGCTCTTGGTGATGGGTTGGAAACAGCCGCGCTCTGCCTGAGCGGCGGATTGGACTCGTCGTCTTTAGCCGCTGCATGGGCAAAGAGGGGAACTCCCCGCTGCTTCGTCTACGGACCGCCGGGCGCACCCGACCGGGAGCGCGCTCTGGAGGCCGCGAAATCTCTGGGCATCGATCCAGTATTGCTTGAGCCGGACGGCCCCGCGAAGCTCGACGAGCTGAAGGAGCTTTTCCGGATTCTCGAAATCCCGGTCCACATCCCCGGCGCTCCCCTTCCGCAGTTCCGCCTGATTCGCGCGATGGCGGGCGATGGAGTGAAAACCGTCCTCAGCGGTCAGGGAGGAGATGAACTCCTCTGCGGCTACCCCTGGCACTTCCCTCTCGCGATGAAAAAGCTGCGAAGCGGTGACCCCGAGGCTGCGGCACGGCTCGAAGCGCTCCACGAGAAGAATCCCCCCTTCGGTCCCATCGAACTGAGGATGACACGGCGCTGCTTCACCCGGACATCCAGCTGGGTCGTCCTGAACGACGGAGGGGCGTGCGCTGCACTTGGCCTCTCGCATGAGGAGGCCGCTGAACGGGAAGGCGTGCGCTTCTTCGGCGCGGACCTGGACGACTGGGACGCGCTGCGACGGCACGGCCTGACCCGGAGGAGTCTGCGCTACCTTCTGCACTATGACTACCATCTGGCGCGCCATTTCAGGGTCGAGGGGCGAGCTCCCATGCTGAGCGCGGACGTGGTCGATCTGGTCTCGCGCTTCCGGCTGAACTTTCTCTACGGAGAGGGATTGCTCAAATACCCGCTGCGCCTGCTCTTTCCAGAGCTTCCGGAAAGTATTCGCTTCGAGGCCCGCAAGACGGGGTTCTGGCATAACGGACCTTCCCTTCCGGATTTTCGTGGCGAAGTGCGGCGCATGCTGGAGACGACGATCCTCGGCGATCTGGTCATCCGTCCGGAAAAAGAGCCCCATTACTCCCAAGACCAAGGCGATTATGCTAATAGATGATACCGTTCCTTCGGTGTTGGTATTTCCAGAGGGAAGCCCCGAACCAAGCCCCGTTTTCGACTTGGTGATTAAATCCGCTTCTTTCCGGACTTCCATGTCCCGCTTTCTAAAGGCCGTTATTTGTGCAATTATTTCTTCAGTGACACCTTCTTTTACTGCTTTTGACTCCCATTTTTTCCCTATCTTTGAATGAAGAACACCGGTTTCCACAAGCCGCCTTAATTCAGTTATGATATCTGAGACTGTAGCGTTTGTGGGAAAAGGCTCGGGGTCCGGTTCCGTTTGGGTTTCGGGCGTGTTTGATTCAGTTGTATGAGGCTCAGCCACAAAAGACTCGACAGCCCTAGTTTTTTCAGCATCCCTGATTTGCTCTTCCTGCCGAATTTCCATTTCTCTCATTTTGAAGCTTGCCATCTGTTCGATTATTTCCTCTGTGACACCTTCATTGACTACCTTCGCTCCCCACTTTTTTCTTACCCCCGAATCGATAATTCCTTTTTCTTCAAGGGACTTCAGTTCTCCGATAATATCAAAAGCGGTAATTCCAGCCATCAGAAGACCTCCTTGTCACTTTTGTCCAGACACTTTTTTGCGTGATAGCTCCACCATCGCGGATTTCCCGGTCAAAAAAATAATAAAAGGCCATTGCTGTTTACGGTGTAATTCCATCACTTCAGGTCTAGGTCTTCGAAAATTACACTCGGGACCTTCTTGCCGTGAAAAAACCAACTTCTCGAAGACTGAAAGAAATCCATCAGGAGCAAACCATCAATACAGAAAACAGAACTTTTTCATTTTGCGGGAGCGAAAACTGTTTTCCGACGGGAAAGCTTTAGACGTGTCTCATTGTGAGACACGTCTAAAAAAGTGACTCAACACATCCGACAGCCTTTCTTTTTGCCCAAAGGGGCAAATTCTTAGCCTTAGAGAGAGTTTCTTGTAGCGATAACATACAACCGTAGCTTACATAATCCCCGTAGCCTTGTTGCACGCCGCCACCGGGTCGGAATAGAAAATCGGGTCCACCCGCTCGATGATATCTCCCGATACCTCGAGGAAATTTCTTTTGTTTTCCAGAGGGACCAGGGCTTTCCGCGCACCGTTTTCCATGGAGTTCTGCAGGGGTTCGACAAGGGAGTATGCGGGTTTTATGTTCCCCTGGATGCTGAGGTCGCCGAGGATGACAAGCCCCGGAGCGACGGGCGCTTTCCTGAGGGCGGATACAAGGGCCACCAGGAAGGCCACGCCCGCCTCGCACTCGATACGGTTGGCAAGCAAATCGATGACTTCCACGTGCATGTCCGTGGAATCAAACAGGCTCCCGAGCCCAAGCTGGACCTTGTGTCCCTGGAGGTAGCCGAAGGCCCTGTTGAGGCACGCCTTCACTCCCCCGTCCACTCCTCCCGCCGTCTTGAGTTTTCCCGTGCCGGCGGAAGTGCCCACCTCTATCCGGTAGAGCCCGGCCTTCCCGTCGCCGCTCACGGACGCGGCGTACACGGAACCGGGAGCAAGGGGGTCGGCAGAGATGAGGCCCCGTCCGCCTTCCTCCGGCACACCCACATAGGTTTCCTCCATGGTTTCGTTGTTCCGGTAGGAAAACGAGGTCTGGTGGTATTCAAAGGACCCCATCTTCTTGAGCTGTTCCTTCACCCGCCGTCGCCCTTCCAGGGCAAGTTCCACCAGTTCCCGAAGTTCGTCGGCACTGAATTCCCCGTGGGGATAGACCAGCTTGACCAGTCCCGACACCGCCTTCCGGACGGCCTTTACATCCCGTGCGTTCAGGTGGGAGCCGAAGGAATAGTAGTGGTCCACGACCTCGGTGAAATTCTTCCGCCGGAGTTCCTTGAAGGCCTCCGCAATGTAGTCCACCACGAAGCCGTAGTGTTCCGTGAAGAATTCCATCCGCATCTTCGGCACTTCCCATCCGGGAAGGTAAAAGTGGATGCGGTCCAGGAACGCCAGGTCGTCCCGTATGACCTGGGGCATGGGGGCAAAAAGGTTGGACGTCCGGACGAGCGTCTCCACAGGCTGGTTCGTATTGCCGAAAAAGGCCATCGAGGCCATCCCGCTCAGAGATTCCTTTCCGCGGGCGAAACTGCCGGACTCGCAGTAGGTCTTCATGGTGGTGACAACTTCCTTCGGCATCTTCTCGAGGTCAGCCACCTCGTCGAAAGCGACCGCGTCCCACAGGCCCACAAGGCCGATTTTCCCGGTCTGGATGTTGTAAAAAAGGTTTGCGACAGTAGTCGGCCCCGTCATGAGAATGGCGTACGGGCTGACCTCCTGGTAGCCGTAGGACTTACCCGTCCCCCTCGGCCCGAGTTCCACGAGGTTGAAGTTGCTCTCCACCAGCGGAATGAGCCGGGAAAGGAAAAGGAGCTTGAGCCTTCTGGAGAAATGCTCCGGCTCCATCCCTATCCCTCTCAGCAGGGCATCGACCCACTCCTCGGTGGAAAAGGCCCTTCTCGCCTCGCAGTAGGTTTCCAGGTTGAAGGACGCTATTTGGATGGGGGTAAGCCTCTCTATCCAGAAAGGACTCTTTTTTCCTTTGGCCTCCTCGTCGTACAGGTGGCGGACTTCAATCTCCGCCCATATCCCGCCCATAAGGAGGCGGTCATAGTCATGCACCAGCTTTTCCTGGACATGGATGTTCTTGTGGCCGAAATTGACGCATTCCGCCCAGTGTTTGTCATCGTCGGATACATACCGGACCTTCACCTTGTCGATAAAGACATGGCGTCCCTTTTCCTTCACAAGGGACTGGGCCTTGTTTGCCTCCTCGGGGCGCACGTAGTTTTCCTCCAGGGTGTTGTTCACCACCCGAAGCCCTGCCTCTATTGCCGCCTGGTCTTCCGTAGCGCAGTACTTGCCGAGCAGATACTCAAGGACGAAGACAGGAATATTCGCTCCCACCTTGACCTTGCGGACAAGGTCCTTGCGGACGACCTTTCCGGCAAACACGTCGTTCAGTTTCATATCAAGGGCATCCATCGTCTTTCAGCTCCTTACATGAGGTCTACCGGAACGTCCCTGAGGGCGTCAAGGACCACCTGGGATTGGGTATCCAGGACGGAAATCGTGATTCGCCCGGGGCTTTCGTTTCCTGAAAGCATAACGGTCACGGAGTTCGGACGGCCCACTTCCACGGACAACTCCCGCAAAGCTTCATCAAACCCATACGCTGCCGTAACAGCCAAGCCTGCTTCCGCCTTTCCGGAGGTTATTTCCAGCCGGACCTTCTTCTCTTCCGCAGGAAAAAGACCGGAAGGCTCGCTCGTAATGGTTACCATGAATATCCGGTTGGTCACCCTCTGCTTTGCCATGGAAAGGGATATCTTCATCCCGGACGTGCTTTCATTCGGCCCCTGTCCGGAAACCACAACGGAGAGAAGGGGAAGGATGTGCTCCTGGGGGGAGATGCCTCCGTGGAAATACAGTCCGGCTCCCCCCTTTGTGCGAAAAACCGCCAGTCCTTTCGGGAAAGCCAGTTCCAATTCTCCGCCGAGCCCTATTTCGCTCGCGCTCCTGCGGATGAAGCCGTCGTCCCCCCGTCCTCCTCTGCCAATCCATACCCTCGGATGCAGAAGCAGGGTTTCGCCTCCGGGAGGGTCCATGGCCAGGCCGGGCTCCTCGGCCGAAACGAGCTGGAAGCCGTGGTCGGCAGTGATGATGAAACGGGTGACACCGCACCGGCCCAGGGAGCGCACGGCCCGGTGTATTTTCCCGAGGACGTCGTCCATGTAGGTACGGGTCTCCTCTTCGTCGGCCCCTTCCTCTCCCAGGTGGTCAATCTCCTGGGACGTGACCACCACCAGCCGGGCGGATTCGACCTCCTTCTTCCTCTTCGGAGTGAGTTTTACGGCGTCGCCGAGCTTCATGACCGCGACAGGCACGTCAAGGGACGTACGGACATGGTCCATCCGGGCATTCCGAGAATTCACGGCTTTTCCGTCCAATACCACCGATAGGCTCTCCGACTTCTTCTCCAGGGACAGTCCGTTCTCGGCGCCGGGAAGGAGCGCTGCCATTCCGACGCTTGTGATTCCCGGCAGCACTCCCAGGACAGGAAAAAGAGAAACTTCGCTCCCGTCGTCGAAACCGCCGGCAAGCTCTTCCGCCATTTCATACCGCAGGGCGTCCACCAGGAAATAGGCTGTTTTCTTTTCCCGTTTCCCGTCTTCCAGAAGGGGACGGACCGCGTTCCGGAAAACGGAACAATGGGCCATTACACCCGGCGGGGTTTCTCCTCCGGAGGCGGCGAATGCGCCTGCGTAGGCGGAGGCGAGCTCGTGAACGGCCCGGGCGTAGTCCGCCCTGGCGGAATTGACGAGCTGCATCAGCAAATCCCCGTCGGATTCGACCCTGGCGTAGCGGGATTCCAGCTGTCTCGAGGCGCGGTCGAGGAGCATCCACGGTTCTTCCCCGGAAACATACGAAAGGACGGCGTCCTGGAACGACGGCGTCTTTTTTTTCGACGCCGAAAGGACTCCCCTGGCTCTCTCCCGGAGGGTGGAGGCCGATTCCGCCACACTCCACAGCATGGTGAACTCGGGGTCCTCGGAGGCCCAGAACCGGGAGCGGCGTTTGCCCACAAGCTCGAGAGCCTCCCCGGTCATTCCGTCGAGGACAAGCCTGAAGCAACGGTCAAGCTGCTGTTTCTCGACGACCGGGAAGGTCTCGCATTCTTCCAGGGAGTCCAGGGGGAGGGCAATGCCGTCAAGGGAATGGGAGGCCTCGATGTCCGAAGCTGCCGACTTGTAGCTTTCCTTCAGGTCGGCCCGTTTTCTCCAGGAGGAACAAATGCTCCGGATGGTCTCAATCCGGATGCGGTCGTCCGAAAGGCTCAGTTTCGCCAGCTCGGAGGGACGGTTCCCCTCTGTCATGAACGACAGGAACTCCGAGAGCAGAAGGTGCCGGGAGAGGGCCGAACGGAACGACGCAGGGGAATCATCCCCTCCTGTCCATTGAAGGCCGGTCTCGGAGGCAGCCAGTAGGATAATGTCCCCCAGGGCGTTCTTTTCCAGCAGACGGGCATCGAATCCGCCGGAGGCGGCGAAGTGAAGAAGAATCTCGGCGCTTGAGCGGTTTTCAAAGATGAGGGCGAGGGTTTCGGGAGTTTCTCCGGTTCCTTCCTCCGCCATGGTGTCGAACTCCTCAAGGGAGTAGGTTCCCTGGTCGGCTTTCTCCGCCAGGTCCTCCGCTTTCAGCGGGGCTGTCTCGGAAAACACACTCCGGACGAGAGACGAGAGCCGGGTATCCCTTTCGGGGGCTGTGGCTCCGGGTTCAAGGACGCACCCCGCCGTCTCGGCCTCCACGAGGGCATACCCGCACGACGCCCTTTCCTTCGGGACATACACCAGAAGCCGGGAGGGAAGGTGGGCTTCGTCCTTCATCTTCCCCTCTCCGTCGACGAATTCAAGAAAGGGTTCCATCTGTTGGCGGAGCCGGAAGAACCCCTCGTCGGCGACAAGGAGTTCCGCTCCTTCAACGGCGAGTACGGACAGGCTGTTCCGGTACGCCCCTTCAGGGTCGTACCAGACGACGATTCCCCTGTCCTCCACGGCTCGCCTGAGTATCCCCGCAAGTACCGCCGTCACTTTCCCCTGCGCCATTACCGGGACCCCCTTCTTCTCCGGGCCGGCGCTCCCGCCGGGGAGACAGTGTCAGAAGAGGCGAGATGTTCAAGACCGTGGGCTATGGCGAAGGAGCGGTTCACCCGGCAGGCGTCCTTCACCCGTGCCGGCCAGTGGTCCATGGCCTGGTGGGCCCAGTCGCATTCTCCCCCCTCAAGGGACTGCCACGCCTTCTTCGTCTCGGTCCATGAAGGGAGAAGCGTCCAGAGGGGGGCGGCGTTGAGGAGGACGCCGTCGTCGATGTGGGGAGTATAGCCCCTGTCGGTAATGGTCTTGAGATTGGCGGAGAACGCCCGGAGGTCGTCCGCCAGCCCGCGGATGCGGTCGAGCTCCTGCCGTGCGGAGCGGTCCCTCTCCGACGGGGCGCGGAGGTCTTCAATCTGCCGTTCAGCAAGGCGGATTCTCGGCTCGACAATGGCGTTGCGCAGGGAATAGAGGGTATCCCCGGTGAGCCGTTCGTGGAAAAGCCACACGGTAAACTTTCTGCCGGGAGACTGAAGAGGCCAGTAGACCGGGCGCTTGCGGTACATCTGGAAGTGGTATTTCCAGAAGGAGACGTTGCCCTGCCCGGTGAACCGTCCGAACCAGTTCCTGAGCAATTCCCGGGGAGTTCCCCCTCCCAGGGCGGAGCGGATGCGGGCGTCGGCGGAGGAACTTCCGAGAAGCAGTTCAAGAATGGCGTACACCCGGTCGGCGAGGTCCAGAGGCTGTTCTGAGTCATTGAGCAGAATTCCGTCAGAAACGGCGAGACGTGCCTCCTTCAGGGCGTCCGCAACTGAAAGGGGGAAGTTGCCGCACCCGAGGGCATCCGGCACTCCCACGTCGAAACGTCCAAGGGCGATGCCGGCAGCGTAGGATATCCACCGGCGCCCCCACTCATCTTCTGAAAGCCCGGCCGATGTTTCCGTTTCCGTTTCCTCTTCTTCCCCTCCGCTCTCTCGGTCCTCCATACTTTCTTCATCTTCTCCGAGGGCATTGGCCGACAGTTCCCGGTCGATGGCGGCGAGGTCCTCCTCCGAAAGGCCGTAGAGCCGGGAAACTTCCGCGTCGATGGCAGACTTTTTTTCCGAGAGAATCCCTTTCCTTCCGGTGACGGAGGCGACGCTGTCCGGAGGGGCGACGAATTCATAGGTAATCTCCGATTCACGGCTGTCCTGTCGGACCAGCTCGACACACTCCTCCACGAGGGAGTCAATAAGGGGGCTTCGACCTTCAGGTACTGGAAGACGTTCAATATCACCCACCTGGTAATTTATTGTTGGATTCAGGGCTGATAGTATGAATTTAGCCACTTTCGAATTTAATAAGGCTAACACAAGGTGGACGTCTTCTTTGGGAGGAAAACACGTCATTCCGGCCACATCAAAGATAAACCCTCCCGGAGAAAGACGTGCGGCGAAACCCTTTGAACTGATGAGGCTCCACGTGACTCCGGGGCGGAAGTAGAAATCCGGATTCCTGATGACTGAAGTTGGCCGGAAAGAATACAGTTGTTTCCCGTTTTCCTGCCAATTCACAACGTGTTCTTGATTCCCGTACCATGGAAGGGGGGTACCACCTTTCATATATGGGAACCATGCTTCCCTTGCCTTCTCAGTTTCATCACAGGAAGTGAAACCCAACCCGATACGTGTTTTACCCACTTCCCACCATTTTCTCAAGAAACGGAAATTATCCGCTGTCGCCAAACCTTGCCTTGGTTGTGCTACGGTAGCTATTGTCTCAAGCTCGGAGAACATCTTTATAAGCCGTTCCGGCATCCAGTACACCCACGGCTTGCCGGGGACAGCCTCGAAATCGGCCTGTTTTGCCATAAACACAAGGGGATGGGACTTGCCTGAACGGCAGGCGCCAACCGCATCCTCGAAGGCAAGGCGTTTTTCTTCCCCGTCCCTTCCCTTCACCAGCCGGAAAAAGACTCCCTCCCGCTCCCTTCTGGTCTCTTCGTCGGCTTCCTTGCGGAGGACGAAGGCGGTGGTCTGGAGAGTGCCGGGATTACCTACGGAAAAAAGCCCGCCTCCGAAATGAGCCATGACTTCGATAAGTGAAGTCTCCGCTAGTTTTTGTCTTAATAGCTCGTAACTGGATATGAACATAAACGAGTGCATGGTGAGCATACCCAGCAGACCAGAGGGAGACACCAGTTCTCCGCATCTTTTTATAAAGGCGGCGTATAAATCCAACTTGCATTCGGCGTATCCTTCTTCCAGAAGTTCAGCCAAACGCCTGTTCATCTTTCTGTTGGAGAGATAGGGGGGATTGGTGGCAACGACATCATACCGTTTCCTGAGAAGTCTCAGGAAAGACAACCCCTTTGACGTTTCGTGGGCAAAACGCCTCGATATTGTGTTTCGATTCGCAGTGTTCCGTATGAATTCATCCAGCTTTTCCTGGATATTCTCCTCCAGAGTGCCAAAGAACCGTTCGAGGCTTTCGCTGTCTTCGAAGAAGTCTTCTTTCATGCCTTCAAAGCCCAATGTTCTTTGTCCGGTGATTCTTGCCCTCGACCGCTCCTCAAAAATAAGGGTTTTCAATTCTTCCTCAATTCGCAGGAGGGTGCCCAGGTTGTCGCTGTCTCTCAATTTCTGAGCCAGCATCACCAATATGCGTTCGTGAACAGGATTCTCCAGTTTTGCCGACTCGACAAATTTTTCCAGGCTTCCGCCGGTTATTGCTTCCACGTTAGCACAGAGAAGATTCCTGTCGCTGAAATAACTCTTCGGATTTTCGCCCCTCGCCTTGAGGAAAAGAGCAAGGGCGGAAAGTTGCACCGCCCGCAGGTCAATGTCAATTCCGTGGAGGTTGTTTTCAATGATTGCCCCGGGAATGTCTTCTAAATTGTCTACAGATGACTTGTCCGGCCAGCCCGGTTGCCCGGCATTTTTGAGCTCTTCCTTGTACATTTCGAAGAAAACATCAAAGGCGACAAGACCGAAGTGCATGGAGCCACAGGCAGGGTCCAGGAAACTAATGTCCCTTGCCAACTTGAGCCGGCTCCGTAATTTTTGGTCAGACGGCACCAAATACAAAAGCTTCTCTCTTAAAGAACTGTCAGGATGGATATCAAGCCACAATTTGCCAAGCGAATTTTCAATAAGGAACCTTACAACCCAGCGAAGGGTAAAAAGCTGTGTTACCGCAGGGATATCTTCCGGAGCGAATTTTTTCCCCTGCTCCCTCACACCGGCAAACGCTGCCTGTAGTTCCTCCGAATTGAACGTCTGGTACACCCACCCTATGGTCTCCTCGTTCCCTTTTTTCCAGGCTTCAGCAAGTTCTTCCCTGTTCATGGACTCGATGAATTCCCGGAGGATTACCGGGCGGGGGAAGAGGCGGGACGGCAGGTCCGAGGTGTCGAAGAGCACCGGGACTTCCCGTGCCAGAGCGTCGCACTGCCGGAGGATGAACCGGCGGTAGGCGATATGTCTCGGCCCTTCTCCGGCGGGATTGGCAGGGAACTCCCCTTCTTCGTGGAGTGTGTATTCCGTCGCATTTTCGTCCTCCGCCAGCCAGAAGATATACCCGGCGGACTCGTGGAGCTTTGAGAGCACGGTTCGTACTAGTCCCCTCTCCTCCATCATCCTGAGCGCCACCAAGCGGTTGAGCCAGGTGAACGCGGTTTCGCGCACCAGCTTTCCCCTGGACTCCTTCGGAGCTATTCCCGCCTGTTCTTCGGCAAAGGAATACTCCTCCAGGCTTTTGCGGATGTTCCCGGCTTCCGCCAGCGTCCTGACTGCCGGGTAAAAGGAGGTTTCTGCGAAGGTCCCGTCCGGGAGCCATCCGTAGAGGCCCTCGAGTTGTTCGGAGGCTTCTTTCTCCAACGTTTTCCGTGATTCGAGGGTAAAGGAAGCGATGTGTCCTATGAGCGTATTGTCCATGGCCGTCACTCCAGAATTATTGTTCCGCCGCCGGCGATGATTTTCTCCATGCGGTCGTGAAGGGACTGGATGAAATCCTCAAGTTCATCTTCCGTAGCGATGCGGCCCCGGCAGAGACTGGATACGACTATCCTCTCGACCTTTTCTTCCGGGGCAATCAGCTCGACGATTCGGGCCAGCGTTTTGGACACGACACCGGCTGTGCTTTCAGCCTCGCTTTCGAGCTGGGATACGGTGACGCCGGTCCGTTGGCATACCGTGGCGAAGAGAGGGAGTTCCGCCTCTGCCTGCGCTTTTTCCCGGATGGGGTTGAGCAGGTTCTCTTTCAGCTCGGCAGAAATATCCGGGCTTTCATCGAAGGTCACCCACTCGGGGTTTCCCTTGAGCGTTTCCAGGGCTTTTTCGAAAGCGGAACGCCTCTTCTTCCACGCTTCCAGGTATATCTTCCGGTACTCCTCATGGATATCCTTCATGAGGACTTTCATCTTCTCCACATTCGCCAGGCAGTTCTCCGATTCAAGAATCGACGCGAGCTCGCCGGCACTCGTCGCGAGTGAACCGTCCGCTCCGCGCTGGCTGAGAACCGGCCACTGCTCCTTCAATATCCGCCTTGCGAATCCGAGCTTTTCCAGATTTTTGTCGGTAGCGGCGGCGGCGAGCTCGGAAACTTCCTTTCGGTTCTGAAGGAAGGTCCGTCCTGAGGAAGCGAGGGTTTTGATGCACTCCTCCCCGTCGGAGGCAAGAATCTCGTCCAGCCGCTTCATGCGTTCCGTCACCATGTCGGCCCCCGGAACATTCAGTGCCGTGAGGCGGGCGTGGACAGGAACGAGTTTTGTCTTCTCCTCTGCTGATTCCTTCCTGAACGCAGAGCAGATGGCGTTTTCCTCCGGCTCGACCATTTTACCGACAATCTCCTCGAGCATCTTTGCGGCAGCCACCCGCAGCTTCAGGTCCACAGTCCGCCTCGGTGCAAAAGAGGCCGCCCTGAAGGGAGGGGTGTTCTGGAATACCACCCGCACGGCAGGTTCCGTGTATTGCGTGTACTTTTTCCCCTGGTGGCTTATCTCCAGGGCTCCTCCCCTGAAGAGAACGGCCAGTCCTGCCCGGATGGATTCCAGGTTCCAGGCGTATCCCTTTCCCCCGAACCTCGCCTCGAGGTTCTTTCCCGTGACCTGGTTGCCGTAGGTGTGCTCCCTGTCGAGGTGCTCCATTATTTCCCGGCAGAGGGAACAGGAAGTGTTCGGAACGTATGTTCCTCCCTGCTTCACCACCAGGCTTTTTTCGGCGTTCTCGTCATAGAAGGCTGACGGCAGCGCGGAGAGATTGGCGGCAACGAGAAATTTATCGACGTCCCCGGAGGAGAGGGGAAGAGCCCCCGTCCTGAGCTTCTCGAACATTAGCGGGACGGCAAGGGCGACGAGTTCCCGCATCATGTCCGGGAGAGCCGTGCCCAGGGAGACTCCCTTGCGTTCCACTCCCCGGAAATAGAAGACGCCTCCTGCAAGGGCTTCCAGAAAGATTTTTTTCAACTGCCTCGAGATACGGTCCTTGCGGTTTTTTTCCTCCGCAAGGCAGGCTCCCTCCTCGGCCGTGAGTTTCTGCTGGGCCGCCAGACGGTCGGCTTCCGCCACCATCTCACGGGAGCGGTACAGTTCCGCCACGGTGTCCCGGGCAGCCTGGGGCAGTGCCACGGAACAGAAGATTTCATCCGGTCTCTCGGCGCTCCGGGAACGAAGCTCCGTCCTCTCGGTTACAACCTCTGCTTCCGGAGCGAGATGAAGGTGAAGGAAAATATCTCCGTCCCCTTCCACAGTTTCGCCGGCCATGGTTATCCCGAGCTTGAAGGACCGCAGATTCTCATAGGGATGCACCCGCAGTTTCGGGTCGGAATAAACCTCCTTGATGATTTCCCTGTGGATGGCGTTTCGTTCGGCTTCCCTGGGGTCGAGGCCGTTCCTCTTGGTCTCCCAGTTCTTTTCCTGCACCGTGAGCAGTTTGTACCCTTCCTCGGTGTTCCGGACGAACTGGGCCCGTTCGAGCTCGTTCAGCGCATCCTCAATCTCCTGCTCCCGGGAGGGCGACGTTACGGTCGGATGGAGGACGACGGCGATGTTCCGGACGGTCCTCGGCAGGTCCTTTACCGATTCGAGAAGGGCTATGGCCCTGGCGACCCTGACGGCGGACGGATGCGCGGGTAGACGCTTGCCGATGCTGCTGATTTCATTGGTTATCTCGTAGGGAATGAGGCTGCCCGCTTCCAGGAGTTCGTACACTTTGTCCAGCGTCACAAGAGTCCCTATAGGGGCTTCGACAAGTTTCGTCCGCTCGTTGATGAGCATCTGCTGGGCCTGTTTGATGATTGTCCTGTTGCTCCCCCCCACGTGGCGCTGGGCGCCCCGCTTGAGACGCAGACCGGAGACGATGTCGATGCAGAGGTCGATTTGATAGGGCAGATAGGGATAGAGCCGGATGAATTCCTCACGGGAAATATCCCCGTTCCGGGAGGTCCGCTCCAGAGTGCAGCATTCGCGGATGCGTCCTGCATTGGCGTCAAAGAGAGCCCCGAGTTTCCGCCCCGCTTCGGCGTTCTTTTCCAGGACCCGCCGGGCCGTGATTTCGGAGATGTCCGTCTGCCTGAGGTCGACGTTGACCCGGAAGCGGTCCTGAAGCCTGGCGAGTTCGATTCGCCTCGAATCAAGGGCGGTGACGACCTCGTTCAGCTTCTCCTGGGACGTGACGGCAATCCAGAACGGAGAGACGGCCTGCCTGCGTTCGGTCCGGTTTTTCCCTGCCACCCCGAAGGCCTGGATAATGGCCTGGAGGTCGAGCATCTTGTCCACGCTCCGGGAGACGAACTGCCCCACCTCGTCGATAACGAAGAGAAGGGCCTTTCCCTTTTTCCTTCTGGAAGAAAGCTCGAATGCCCGTTCCGCAAGCCTGTTCGGGTCGATGTCCGCCCGTCCTGCGCCCACGCTGACTGCCCAGGAGTCGGGTGTCGGGAACGCTCTCGGGTCAAGGGCGTTCAGAACGACGCTGGCTTCGTTGATGGCAAGCCCGAGTTGCCGCCGCAGTCTCCAGGGGCTTCCCATTTTCTCCTCGAAAAGCCGTTCGAAACGCTCCAGTCTCCCGTCGCCTTCAAGGGCAATCTCAAGTTCCGCGATATCGAAGTCAGTTGCGTAGTCCAGTCCCTTGAGGAGGGACTTGTAGAGTATTTCCGTGAGGCGTTCCGTCCCGGAACGGCCCGAATCCATGGAAACGTCGAATATGACCGATTCGAAGGGTATGCGCCTGTTGATGGAGTCGAGCAGGTCGCTTATTCTCGGGTCGTTGGCCGTTTTCTTGAAAAGGTCGGCCGCGCACGAGGCGCCGATTGTTCTGTTCGCGACGGTGTACCCAAGCATTTTCGCAAAGGAAGATTTTCCCGAACCGAAGAAGCCCGATATCCAGATTCCGATTCCTTCCCTCGGTGCGGAAGGGCCTTCAGCTATTTCCTTGAAGACCTCGATATAGCTCTCTCGAATGGAGTCGGTGGCCACATATTCGTCCATTTCGATGGCGAGAGCTTTTTCATCATCCTGGTTGACCTTGATGACCTCTTCGATATGCCGTTCGACCGGTTTTGCGAACAGGCTTCCCATCCGCTCCATCTATGCCCCACCTCCGTATATTTTCACCCTGTAGCTGTACGCTCCCAAACCTCCCTGGGAAGGAAGGTCGTAGAAGCGGAGGTCCGTTCCGTATTCGAGATGTCCCGGGTAGAAGAGCACTATCGGGACGCGGGTCCTGTTTTCCAGCGCTCCGAGGAGCGTCGAAGTCCGCAGAATCGCCGGTGCGAATCCCCCTGCCCGCACAAGGAAGGCGCAATCCCTGTCGGGGTCCAGGGAGGCCAATTTTTCCAGGATGCTCTGTTCGGCCGGCCTGAAATCCTCCGAGGACAGGAGCTGTCCGAGATGCCTTTGGGCTGCGTCGAAACCTCTCAGTTTCTCCGTTCGGAACAGGTCGTCCAAACCGTACCGCTCCGCCGTCTCCCAGGCGATACGGGCGAGGGAGATGAAATGTACCGAACGGGAGCAATCCTTTTCAAGGTTGATGGCCAGAAGGCGGAGATGCTTTCGGAGGGAAAATTCTTCAGAAGGTGAATAGCGGAAGACGGCGAAGGGGATGTCGCTGTGGGCGGCGATGCGAACCGGGGTATATCGGAGGTCCCTCTCGAGTTCTTGGAGAGACTCAACCAAGGACGGCATCAGCGTACTCCTTAAAAGTAACTCCGGGGAACTCAATCCGGACTACGCCCCCCGCAGATTCGAAGTGCATCCATCCATACTGATGGCTCTCAAGGCACATGTGTTCAACCCCCGTCTCGCCCAACAGAAATAGTTTCCAGTCCGAATGCTTTAGAAACGCCCTTCCCGTGACTCCAAGGGTAACCAGGCAGAACGCGATGAGGGAGAAGGCCTGCCGGTTCAGGGAAACCGGAGCTATTTTTTTCCGGCTTCCTCCTTCAAGGATTCCGAAATCTCTCAGCGCGGCGAGTATCCCCCGTGCGGTTTTTAGTGTAACGGTGGAAGTCCATTGTCTCCCGGCCCGCCGATTGACCTCGTCGAGCCATTCGGAAGCATCCGCGGTGCGAACGTCGAATTTTCCTGCCCGGTGGGCGGGAAGAAGGCACTCGGTTACGAATCCGTACAGCGCCGCTTCGCTCCGGGCGGTGAGCCAGTAATAAAACGGGGCCACAACATTGAGTTCCGCACCCCGTTCCTCAAGGACACGAGCGTATTTCCAGGCATCAGGGGGAGTTCCCTGAAGAAACCTTGGACGGAAAGAACGGGTGTAGGTGTCCTTTACCCTCGACAATGTGGCTTTCGGGAGCACCCTGGCAATCTCCGGCAAGGGGTCACCCTTTTCCATCCCTTCCTCCCAGAGGGCCACAATGGCCCGCATATCCGGAAGAAGGGCTCCTCCCTTTTGCAACCGGGACGTAACCGCTTCAAGGGAAAAAGAATCAGCATTCTTCGTCGTTTTGACCATAGAAAAGGAGCCTCCTTGGGCGGTTGTGCCTGCTGATTTTAACCTTATGACCGGGTTGCCTATCCGTCAAGTTTCATGCAAACAATCATCGCGAAACAAGGCTCAAAAAGCTCACAGTGTTCCGGGTTTTATCCCGATTATCTGATGGAACATGATATTGCAAAATACAAATTTATTATAGTACAGTCATGCAATAAAAAAAGATGTCCCGAACGATTTGGGGCACGTTCGGAGCATTCTTTTTCCGCATTTGCATTCCTGGAACTTTTCGGAAGGAAAAAAAGATGAAGGCGTTTTTATACAGAACATCTCATCGTTTTGAACAGAAGGGAAACGTAGTTAGTCTACTAGAGAATAAAGACCGGGATAAAGGAATATAGTTACATATATATAGCATTTTCAGTTTCAATTTGATGTTTCGCGGTCACTTGCGGTTTCTTTTTACCGTTCCGAACGGGGACGCTTTTCTCGTCGCTCTTCAGAAACCATTCTGACGGTACGTGCCCTTTCGCGAAAATAATGCCGTGGCGTTCGCAATAATCGGCGTACGTCGTTGTGCTTCCCTTGTTTATTTTTTCCCTGGGATTGGAAAAAACCATCCGGATATCCAAGTCCGGATACTGGGCTTTAAGCAAAAGATGCTTCTTACGGTCTTCCGGGGTCCATCGTCCTTTTACCTCGACCAGGACACCGTTCGGAAGGCAAAAATCAGGAGTGTACCTGTGCTTCTTCGCCGGCTCCGTGTACTCCAGAGTGCATGCCTCATATGCATACTCGCACCCTGCCTCCTCCAGGTAGAAAGCTACTCGTTTCTCAAATTCCGAACGGAAAGAAGTTTCTGCTTTCCGTTCGGAACAGTCATTCTTCATTACTTTTCTGTCTTTGGAAGACCGGTTTTTCTTATTGCTTTTCATTGGAAAACACCTCCTTCCCTGTCTTGAAGAAAAAGATTCTAAAAGTGGTGATACTTCATAGTCCCCTGCTGAATTCCTCCTACTTTCCGCTCCCCAACAAGATTAAAAAATTACTGGTTCAGTTAGCAGTACTTTGGGAGGCGTTATTTTCTTTTTGGGGTTCTTTGTTTCGATTTTTTTCTCTATAAGCATTAGGGCTGTTTCGCCTGGTTCATAATCCGTGGTTTTACGTCGTGCAACCAGCGCCCGAACCTTATCAACATAAAGTTGCGTTGTCTCGAGGCTAGTATGCCCCAGCATCTCGCAGAGTTTCTGTATATCGGGATTCTTGTCCCTTTCGTAACAGCCGATTATATAGTCCGTCGCAAAATACCTCCTAAAATCATGGACTCCCTTGAGAGGAAAACCATGCTTTTGATAAATTTTTCTCGCCCATCTCCATATCTCCTGTCGCCCGAGAGGGTTTCCGCTGTTCTCATGCATACTCCCCCGGCCTAGGCTGGCAAAGAGAGGGGATTGCTTGGTGAACACCCCTTGCTCGACGAGAAACTTATGCATGCATTTTACGTTCTTAATCAACTGGGCGACGTAATCGTTTGAGGGAAGGTAGCAGACGCGCTCGACCCGAGTTTTGCTCACTGTGCTCGGAATAATTACCTGCATTTCTTTAACATCCACATTTTCCGGCAGAAGATGAAGCAGCTCCTTGGCCCTGATTCCCGTAAAGGCCATGAGCACTATGACTCCCAAATTCCGAAGTGTTTTCCATTTCTTTGCCCAGCTAGCCTTCTTATTTACCTGCGTCTCCGCCACAATTTCGTTCATGATTTTAATTAGCGTTTGAACGTCTTCTCTTGGAGGAACTTTAGGGATTCGTTCAACTTTTTTCGTTTTGTAGCCTTTTGCAAAGTTTTTTCCCGGTGCTCTCTTCCCTGCAAGTTCGGCCCATTCCCAGAATTTCCGCAGAGCAAAAATTTTCTGGTTTCTTCTGTCAGAAGGGACGGGACATTCTCCTATCCACGCCTGGAATGCTTCCTCCTCTTTTTCCCACAAGGGCTGTTGCAACGCGTAGAACTGTCTAACATTAATACAATTCTCTTGCACTGTTTTTTGCGCTTTACCTTCATTTATCTTGCGCCAGGCCCGGAACTCCAGTAGCATACTTTCAAGTGATACGCTGACGATGGTTCTTTTTTGATTCACCGCGAAGTTGATTCCCGGGGCTCTCTTTCCCTGCTCCTCAGCCCATTGCCAGAACTTGCGCATAACAGACCTGCGCTGGTACTGGGCTTTCGTGTCTTGAAGACACCATTTGTGAAAGAGGTCCTTCTCCTGTTCCCACACGACTTTTTTTAACTCGTAGAAATTCCGAACAAGACAATAGTTAGCTTGGGCCGTTTTTTCCTTCACCCGGTCTTTTTCCATGCGCCACTCCTTAAAACCTTCCAGCAGTCTTTCAATCTCCTTCCTTATGACCGCCTTCTCCCTAACTCCCCCACCATTCGCTCCAGTTTTGATATCCTTCGTTGAATTCATGGCAACCTACTCCTTTTTGGAAACATATTCTGCCTGTAAACAAAGCAGCTACGTATCAGGTTATCTGGAGGGGGCAGCAAGAAACAAAAACGCCTCAAAAAACATTGAAAGACTAAATTTTCAGATTTTATTTCATCGAAAGAAAACCTTGCCTGCCCCTTGTCAAACGCTCGATTTGTGGTAATATACTCCCCGCACCACATCGAGCGAAAAAAGAACCGAAGTTGGGGAATCGTCCAATGGCAGGACGCCTGACTCTGGATCAGGTAATCTTGGTTCGAATCCAGGTTCCCCAGCCAGCAAGAAATGGCCCCATCGACTAGTGGCCTAGGTCGTAACCCTCTCAAGGTTAAAACACGGGTTCGAATCCCGTTGGGGCTACCATAATAGAAAAAAGAGGCTGTCTCTTCGGAGGCAGCCTCTTTTTTGTCGTTCCTCAAAAAAAATTCCTTCCCCGAGGCATTTTAACATTGAGCCTCTCTCCCTGAAGTGCTAGGATTAGCCATTAAAAAATAAACGGATCGAGGTGCTTTCTGCCAAATGTCATTCTGTTATTTCAATGGAGAATTTATCGAGGGGGCCCGCGCAGCGCTTCCTTTTTCCGATCTCGCCATCCAGAGAGGGATCGCTGTCTTCGATTCCATTCGGACCTACGGCGGCAGGCCTTTCGCCATGGACCGCCACCTCGAGCGTCTTGCAGAATCGGCCCGGCTCTCCGGCATCAACCTCCCCGTGCCTCCTGAGGACATGGTTTCCGTCATCCGTGAGGGAGCATCCCGCATCCCCGGCGACAGCATCGCAAAACCCTTTCTCACCGCGGGGGATGTCGAAGAGAACGGCATCTTCCCCCATCCCCGATTCTTTATCCTCTTCTCTTCCCTTTCTCCCGTTCCGGAGGAGGTGTATTCAAAGGGGCTGGCCCTCACGCTCCTCCCCCAGGAGAGGGAGCTCCCCCGCATCAAGAGCATCAACTACATGATTCCCTTCTGCCATCGTGAACCGGGAACTTTCGAACCTCTCTACTGTCCCGGGGGCGAGATCACCGAGTCCGCCACGAGCAGTTTTTTCTCCGTCGCTGGGGACAATCTCATCACGGCGCCGGACCACAGGGTCCTCCGGGGCATCACGAGGGAGATCATCGTGGAGGTCGCCCGGGAGAACGGCCTGAACGTGGAACTCCGGTGTCTCCACCTCGACGAGCTGGAATGCGTCTCGGAAGCGTTCATCACCGGCAGCGTGAAGGAAGTGGCACCGGTGGTGAAGGTCGGGGACAGGGTGATCGGCGACGGAAAGCCGGGCCATGTGACCCGGAAGCTGATCGGGCTGTTCAGGGAGCGGATCCCGCTGTACCTGGACTGAAGAAAAGGTATAATGCTGGCATACGTCAGCTATTGCCCAGTGAAGGAGGGGTTTCCTTGGAGAACATTCTTTATGTCCTGCTTGCTCTTCTTGCGGCGGCAGTACTTTATGCCGTGTACATCTACAACTCCCTTGTCCGCAGGAAGGCCCACGCCGATAACGGCTGGAGCCAGATCGACGTGCAGCTCAAGAGGCGGTACGACCTCATCCCCAACCTGGTGGAGACGGTGAAGGCCTACGCTGCTCATGAACGGGAGATATTCGAACGGATCGCCGCCCTGCGGAGTGCTTCCCTCGCCGCCACCACGGTGGAAGAAACCGCCCCGCTGCAGAACCAGCTCACCGGGGCGCTCAAGTCCCTTCTGGCCGTGTCGGAAAACTACCCCGACCTGAAGGCCAACCAGAATTTCCTCGCCCTCCAGGAAGAGCTCGCCTCCACGGAGAACAAGATCGCCTTCGCCCGCCAGTACTATAACGATGCGGTGAAGGAGTACAACATCGCCATTGCCGTTTTCCCCAACAACCTTATTTCGGGGAAACTTGGCTATGGCCCCAGGCCTCTCTGGGCGGTGGACGACGCTTCCGAGCGGAACGCCGTCGACGTTTCCTTCCGGTAGGGGGCTGAGATCATGGCAAGCTTCAACAAGCTGATCGACCACAACAAGCACATGAGCATCCTCCTCTTCGGGGTCATGGCCGTCCTTTTCGCCTTTTTCGGGGCCTCCCTCGGAGCCTACTGGGGCGGCGACTGGCTCACGGGAGTGATCATCGCCGTGGCTGTGGCGGGGCTGTACTTCTTCATCTCCTGGCGGTTCGGCGCTTCCATGATCCTGGCTTCGAGCGGCGCGAAGGAGATCTCCCACGACGAGGCCCCCCAGCTCTGGAACGTGGTGGAGGAGCTTTCCATCGCAGGAGGGATGCCCATGCCGAAGGTGTACCTCATCGAGGACGAGGCCATGAACGCCTTCGCCACCGGGAGGGACCCCCAACACGCCAGCGTGGCCATCACCAGGGGGCTTCTGGAAAAGCTGAACAGGGAAGAGCTCCAGGGAGTCATGGCCCACGAGATGTCCCACGTGCGGAACTATGACATCCGGTTCGCCATGCTCATGGCGGTGATGGTGGGGTCCATTGTCCTCCTGGCCGATGTGGTCCGGCGGAGCCTGTTCTACAGTTCCTTCGGCGGCAGAAGGCGGAGCCGCGATTCCCGGGGCGGCGGGCAGGCCCAGGCAATCCTCGCCATCGTTGCCGTCGTCCTGTCCATTATCGCCCCCCTTCTGGCGTCCCTCATCCAGCTCGCGGTGAGCCGCCAGAGGGAATACCTGGCCGACGCCTCGGCCGTGGAACTGACACGGAACCCGGCAGGGCTCATCTCCGCCCTGAAGAAACTCACTGCCGACACCGCCGAGCTGAAGGGGGCAAGCCAGGGGATGCAGCACCTCTACATCGTGAACCCCCTCCTCAAGAAAAAGAAGGGGAAAGACAGCCTCTTCAGCACCCACCCGGCCCTTTCTTCCAGGATCGAGCGCCTGGAGGGACTTATGGGAGCATCCGCCTGACGGTGGAACGGCATCATTTTCTCGTTGAGGGAAGGGTGCAGGGAGTGGGCTTCCGTCACTGGACAGCCAGGACTGCCCTTTCCCTCGGGCTCACGGGATGGGTCCGCAACCTTCCCGACGGTTCCGTGGAAGTCCAGGCCCAGGGAGAACGGGAATCCCTGGAGAAAATGGCGGTCTGGCTGCGGCGGGGCCCCTCCTCCGCCCGGGTCACACGATTGACGATCATTGGGAAGCCCCCCCAACGCGGGGAGGAGTCCTTCGTCATACGCCATTTCTGACATTTTATCCGGAGGTTATCCCCCATGACAGGTCTTCTCCTCGTCTTCGCCGCAGGAATCAGCGGCTATCTGTTTTTCCGGCACTTCAGGCTGCCCGTCCCGGGGGTGCTTGGGTCTCTTTGTTTCGCCGCCGCCCTGAACCTGGCAGGTTTTTATCCCGAGTTCCCCCTCCGGTACCTGGTGTGGTTCAGCAACATTGTCATCGGCACCTACGTTGGACAGAAGGTGACCCGCACCTCGGTCCGCTTCCTGCGGGACCTCCCGGTCCCCGCCCTTACGATTTCGGCGGGAATGCTGGCCATTTCCCTTACGGGAGGCACACTGCTCTACTTCATGAGCGACCTGTCCCCCGTCACGGCATTCCTGGGTTCCACCGCCGGGGGCATTTCCGAGATGGCTCTTCTTTCCATGTCCCTCGGCGCGGACGTGGCAAGCGTTACCCTACTGCAGGTGTTCCGGCTTCTCGCCGCCATTCTGGCCACCCCCGTCTTCTGCCGGAAATGGACCGCCTGGCACGAAGGCAGGACGCAGGGCGCCCTTTCCCGGGTCTGCCCTCTCCCCGCGGACATCGGGGATATAGGCGATGACGACCTTCCTCCCTCCCCCGGGAGAAACAGGCCTTCGGCCCGGGGGTATGCCATCCTGGCCGCCGCAGCTCTCGCCGGAGGCTTCACGGGGTACCGCCTCCACCTTCCGGTCGGTATCCTGACAGGGGCCATGTTCACCGTGTCCGCCATGAACCTGGCCGGGAAGGAACAGCCTCCCCTGCCGGGAGGTCTGAGGACCGCTGCCCAGATCGGTATCGGGATCATCATCGCCGCCAACATCACCACGGACACCCTGAGACAGTTCACCACCATGGCCGGTCCGGTGATTCTCATCACCCTCGCCATGCTGGCGGGCAGTCTCTCCCTGGGCTTCCTGCTCCACAGGATGACGGGATGGAACTACCCCACCTGCCTGCTGTCCACTTCACTGGGAGGGCACTCCCAGATGTCCATCATCTCGGAAGAAATGGGGGCGGACCCCCTGAAGGTGAGCATTCTCCAGACAGTCCGCCTCGTGACGATTCTGATGGTATTTCCCCTTCTCATGACCTTTCTGTTCGGCTAGGGGCGGGTCACTCCCCCGTTTTCGGCCAGGTCCCTGAAGCGGCGGTTCCAGGGCAGGAATTTTTCGTGGAGGGTCCGGTCGGGAAAGACCATGGTCCCTCCTCCGCCCATGGCTTTCAGCTCATCCGGCGGAAGGAAGCCCGACGCGGAGGCCGCAATGAGGGCATCTCCGTAGGACGCGTCAACATCCCGGTGAAGCCTGAGCTTTTTCCCCGTAATGGAGCTGATGATCCCCATGAGGGTCCTGTCGTTGCAGAGCCCCCCGGAAACGTCGAGCACGTCCGGAACGGCTCGGACCTCCCCTATCCTGGAAAGCAGGAAGGAAAGCTCGTAGCCCAGGGCTTCCCTTCCTGCCCGGATCATTCTTCCGGGGGTGGCTGACCCGTCCATGCCGTTGAAGGTCATCCTTGCCTCCGGGTTGTGGAAGGGCGTCCGTGCCCCGTCGAGCCAGGGAAGGATGAGAATGCCCGTGGGAGACTGCTCCCGCTCCGGATCCCCCGAACGAAACGTCCGGTTCATCCACTGGAGGAACCGGGAGCCCGACGCCGTGGCCGCGCCGACGCGGAAGGTCCCTTCGAGGAGGGACATGCCTGAGACGAAGCCCGGAACCTCGGCAGGTCTCTCCGTGGTCAGGAGCAGGCTTACCGTGGAGCCGAAGACCACCACGCAGTCCCCCGGGAAAAAGGCCCTGGCCGCGGCCGCCTCCGCGTTGATGTCACAGGCCCCGACCGCCACGGGAATGCCTTCGGGGAGTCCGGTTTCCCGGGCCGCACCGGCTGTTGTCCTTCCCAGGACGGAAAGAGGCCAGCGGAGAGGGGGGAAACGGTCCGGATCGACTCCTTCGGCGGCGAAGAGGTCCCGGGGCCACTCCAGAGCGGGCCGGTCCACCAGGGTCGTCCCGGCGGCGGAAGGGTAATCCCAGGCCTGTTTCCCCGTGAGGCGGTAGGTGACGAAGTTGTTGGGTTCCAGGAAATAGGCGCTTTCCGCAAACACTTCCGGACAATGCTCCCTCAGCCAGAGAATCTTGGGAAAGACGGAATGGGTCGTGAAGGATCCACCGAGCCTGGCCGCCAGTTCCGGGCCGTATTTTTCGTTCAGTTCCTCAGCCTGTTTGACTGCCCGCCGGTCAATGCCGTACAGGATGGCGTTGTGGGTCTGGCGCCCTTCGCCGTCCACCGGGATGAAGGACCCGCACACTGAACTGACGCAGATCCCGGCGATATCCGACAGGGGAACGGAGCGGGAAATCTCCCCGCAGAGGGAAAGGAAGCCCCGCCACCAGCATGCTTCTCCGTCCACCTCGTACATTCCCGGAGCGGGAGAATGAGTCTCCGACGGGACCTTCGCCCTCGCGGCCGTATGGCCTTCTCCTTCGATCACACAGGCTTTGAGGGAGGACGTTCCCATATCCACTCCCAGAAACAGGGGCATAGGCTTCATCTCCTTTGAAACGGGCCGCCCGGAAAGATCTTCCGGCGGCCCGCGGTGTGCTGCTTTTCTTTCCCTTAAGGGATGTTATTCCGGCAGGTTGGTCCTGTCAATGAGAGGAGCGTCCATGTAGAAGATCTTCCGCCCTCCGGTGGCTTCCTCAACGGTTTTTCCCTCCACGGCGAGGGAATTCACCAGCTCGATGGCCTTCCCCGCCATGGCTTCGAAGGGCTGGGCCACCGTGGCGGCCATCTGTCCGGCGCCGATCCGCCGGAAGGTCTCCTGGTTGCCGTCAACACCGACGATTACTGCCTTCTTGTTCCCCCGCTCCTGAAGTACGTCACCTGCCACGTAGGCAAGCTGGTCGAAGGCGCACCACACGCCGTCGATCTGGTCGCCGAAACGGGTCGCGTAGGTCTCCATGGCTGCCCTGGTGTCATCCATGAACCGCTTGGTAGCCACCACGCTGTACTCGGCCAGGACCTTCACTCCGGGGTACTCGGTGAGCACCACGTCGAGGACCTTTCCCCTCCGGCGGGTGCCGTAGTGCTTCTCGAACTTGATGACGATGATGTTGCCCTGGCCTCCGATGGTGTCCATCAGGAAGGTGGACGCCTTCGCCCCCATGGCGAAGTTATCGGCCGTGATGTCCGCCACAACGCCGTCCACGTACCCGGAGTCAATGGTAATCACGGGGATCTTCGCCTCCACGAGCTTGTCCAGGGCGGGGCGGATCTCCTGGGGATGGGCCATGGCCATGACCACGGCGTCGACCTTCATTTGGTACAGGTTCTCGAGCTGGTTGGACTGGGTCTCGATTGACCCGGCCGAGTTGAGCATCTTCACGTCCCAGCCCTTGTCCTTCGCCAGCTTCTCGAAGGAATTGGCCACCCGCGCCTGGGCTTCCGCCGAGAAGTTCGTGGCGATGAAGCCCACCGAGATCTCCTTCGCCGCTCCGTACCCCGCCGCCGCGAGGACAACCGCTATTGCCGCCAACAGTACCGCCGTTCTTTTCATCGTTCTTCCCTCCCTGATGTGTGTTTCGTTCCAGAAAAAAGTGCTTCCCGGGCACGGTCAGTGCCGCGCCATCTTTTTCGCCTGAAGGGACGTTATGGTGACGGACAGCAGGATAATGAGCCCCTTCACGATGTCCTGGGTGTAGTAGGGCGCCCCGGCAAGGGTCATGCCGTTGTTGATGACCCCGATCATAAGGGCACCGACGAAGGTGCCGAAGGGATTTGCCCGGCCGACGCTGAGCACCGTCATGCCGAGGAGGGCCGCCGCGAAGGCGTCCATCATGAAGCCTGATGCACCTTCGGGGTTTGCCGAGCCGAGGCGGGACGTGAGCAAAATGCCCGTGAAGGCCGCAGCCAGGCCGGAGAGGCTGAGGGCGAATATTTTGCACCGGTCGATGTTGATGCCCGCGAGGCGGGAGGCCGCCGGGTTGGCCCCCGTGGCCTGCATGTACTTGCCGGTGCGGGTGCACGAGATCATCACCTGGGCCGCGGCGACCACGGCGAACATGATGAAGATCAGCGACGGCACCGGTCCCACGTTCCCCCTGCCGAGGGCGAGGAAGGACGGGGGCATCTGGCCGTAGAAGGAGACTCCCTTGGTGTACATGTAGACCATGCCGCCTGCGATGATGCCCGTGGCGAGGGTGGTGATGAGGGACGGGATGCCGATCTTGGTCACCAGCAGTCCCGCCGCCAGGCCGAAGGCGATCCCCACGGCCAGGGAGATGAGCACCGCCGCCAGGGGGTGCATCCCCCCGAAGATAAGCCCCGCCACGAGTGCCCCGGACAGGCTGGCGATATGGGGAAAGGCCAGGTCCAGTTCGCCCACGATGAGGCACATGGTGAACCCTTCAGAAATGACGGCAAGCAGGGCGATCTGCCGGAGGATGTTCATGATGTTCTCCCCGCCCGCAAAGCCGGGGACGGCGACGGCAAAACCCGCCGAGATGACGATCAGGGCGAGTATGGTGCCGAACCTCGTCAGCGACTGCTGGAAATTCAGTTTATCCTGGGACATGTCAGCCTTCCTCCCCCATCATGGTAGCGAGTATTTCTTCGCTGTCGCAGGGAGGACGGAACTCCCCGGCGATGCGGTTGTTTCTCATGACGATGATCCTGTCGGCCATGGCGAGCAGCTCCCGAAGGTCGGAACTGATGAACCACACGCCCGCCCCGCCCTCGGCGAGGTCCTCCATGATGGAGTAGACCTCCCGCTTGGCGTCCACGTCAATCCCCTGGGTGGGCTCGTCGAAAATCCAAAGTAAGGAGGGCGTGCCGAACCACTTCCCCACCG
>VSSQ01000456.1_pt1 | contig 27817 bp, 23 predicted proteins | sample 4763081 | NCBI WGS metagenome assembly VSSQ01 (sample SAMN12137344, study PRJNA551015) | bioreactor metagenome | isolation source: SDC9 anaerobic chlorinated ethene degrading culture | place: USA: Knoxville, Tennesee | collected 2015-01-01
GAAGAATCTCATGTTTTAATAAAGATGAGATCCTTCACTATCGTTCAGGATGACATAAATTGACATTTCAGTGCTTTAACAAATACTGTCTGTTGTCTGTACTTAAAGTTATTCCATTCGGCCCCATTTCATTTCAGTGCCGCTTTTATCATATTTTTTCCTTTTACCTGTAACATGTTCAATATCAATTCTCAAAAGATATGTAACATTGTAACTTACATCAATTGCTGCATCAAAAAACTCCATGTCACCAGGAGTGTATTTTTCACTTATGAGCCTAAGTCCCATAATTTTCTCGTTTTTATCTTCAACTATGCTCACATTTCCAAACACAACTGCAGATTCAAACTCAGTGGTGAATCTTGTCTCCAGAGTTTTCTTGATTTCCTGATTAGCATCTGTGTTTTCATTTAGTTCAACAGGAACATGCACGTCTCCTACAAATGACATACATACTTTTGGATTTCTCTTTATATTTTCAATTTTAGTTCCAAGTTTTGCAGAGTGAAAATAAATTTTATCATCTCTTCTCACAGGAGAAACAGGAATACAGTATGGACTTCCATCTTCATTTATTGTGGCCAAAGTTCCGAACTGAGATTTGTCAATTACAGCATATGCAAAGTCCTTGTCCATTTCACGGTCTTTTCTTCTCATTGGATTCATTAAATACACCTCTTTTCATATTTAATCCACTTTATTTATTCTTGTTTCAAATTTCCGGCAGAATCATCTTAAGTGGTGACTATATTGTATTATTAAAATATAAACTTTGCAATAAAAATCAAAGTTTAATGATAAATAAGACCTGCCGCTAATATTCTTTATGTTTGTATAATTAAATTTTCGTTTTATTATTATACTCTTGCTAAAAATGCTGTAATAATATAAAATATTTGTATTGCTGTATGAAAACATCAGTAGTCTGTGTATATACAGTTTCATTCAACAATGATTTAATTAATTTTTTCACCCTGTTTTTTCCATGGCATACCCGAATAATATAAAACGCGATAAATTTAGGAGAAATTATGAATAAAAAACTGCAAGTTTTGGTTGCTGACTTGGGCAAGGACACATACAATTATCCGCTGAGCATCGTTTTTATTATATTTTCCATTTTCTTAACAACTTTGATAGCATTTATGACGGGAGGAAGCAATTCATCCCTTCACCTTTTATATATACCGTTATTTTTTTCTGTCTTGGTTTTCGGAATCAAGGGAGGAATCATCACAGCTGTTGTTGCAGGTCTGGCAGTAGGGCCTTATTTGCCTATTAATTCTGCAAACAATATTATGCAGCCACCTGCCATGTGGTTGTTCAGGATTGGTATATTCATTGTCATAGTTGTATTTGTGGGATCACTCATTGAGCTGATTAAAAAAACAGAAGAACTCGAAAAAAGAAAAGCTTATGAAGACTTGAGGACCGGATATTACAACTTCAACAAGTTCAAGCTTGATTTGTGGACTATGGTATCAAGCTGCAAATATCAGGAAATATCAGTAATCATGTTTGAATTTCAGAATATTGATATGATCAAACGTTACGTTGACGTAGAAACAAGTCAGAAATCTTTTGTTGAATTGTTGGACAAAGCCGAAAAGTATTATGAAGACGGCACAATCTATGCAGCAACAAGCAAAAAAATAACTGTCATACTTCCTGAATGGGATGCGTGGGAGGCGGCTAAATCAGCCAAGGATTTCATTGCCACAACGAAAAACCCTGTATACATAGATAACTTTCCCATATCAATAGTGGTGAAGGGAGCTGTAATAAATTATCCCAAACATGAAACAGATGGTGACAGGCTGATTGTAAAGCTTGACAAGGCAATTGAGCAATGTTTGAGATGCCACAGCGAAGTTGTCATTTATGATGATATAATAGAAATAGAACAGGAAAAGTATTACAGCGGACTTGTTTCATTGTACCACTCACTTCAAAATGACATGTTCACATTAGCATACCAGCCGAAAATAGATTTGAAAAACAATTCAGTTATTGGAGTTGAAGCGCTTTTAAGGTGGAAAGACAAGGACAAGAAAAGTATGTCAATTTCAGAACTAATAAGAAGGGCTGAGGAAGCTGGTTTTATAAATCAAATAACAAGATGGGTTATAAAAAATACAGCCATGCAGATGAAAAGATGGGATGAAAAGGGCATTATCATGCCTGTATCAATAAATCTTTCCGCAAAGGAACTATCTGATGATACATTTGTTGAATATGTGAGGGAATGTTTAGATGAATACGGTGTAAATCCTAATAATCTGGAATTTGAACTTACTGAAAGAATAATCATACTTGATGAGAAAAACGCCCTTGAACAATTTAGAAAGCTGAAAAAAATGGGAATCAAGATGTCACTAGATGATTACGGATCTGGTTTCAACTCGGCAAAATACCTTATGGAATACGGCGAAATATTTGATTATTTAAAGATAGAAAAAAAGCTCATAGACAAAATTACAAATGAGAAAAATTTTGCAATAATAAAATGCATGATAAATGCAACACACATGTTTGGCATGAAGCTTGTGGCCGAAGGAGTGGAAACAATCTCTCAGGTTGAGTTATTAAAATCTGCAGACTGCGACTATATACAGGGATTTTACTACAGCAAGCCCTTATTTGCAGAAGAACTGGAACAATTCCTGCAAAAACAGAATCTGTAGGGGGAGAACCTCGCATCCTCCCATATTTATATTCCAACAAAAACAAAACATTTGCTCACCAAAACGTAGGGGAGGACTACTGTCCTCCCGCACTATATTCCAAAAAACCAAAACACCATGCTCACCAAAACGTAGGGGGGACTACTGTCCTCCCGCACTATATTCAAAAACCAAAACATCATGCTCACCAATCCGTAGGGGAGGACTACTGTCCTCCCGCATAAACATTCATTGATACAATAGCAACGGGCGTATACAAGATACGCCCCTACACATTGATAACATAGCATTTGTAGCGAATTCAGATACCCGGTTTAATTGATGAATCATTATTTTGTGGTGAACTACTGTCCTCCCGTATTAATATTCAAAAAACCTAAACATCTTGCTTTACCAATCTGTAGGGGAGGACCTCGTGTCCTCCCGCATTTATATTCCAACCAAAAAGAGACACCCAAAGGTGTCTCAAAACATACATTTAATTAATCTAATGCTTCTCTTAACAATGCAAGCAAGCATTCATAAACACATTCGCATCTGTTTCTGGTTCCGCCGCCAGGCCTTACTGATCCTGGTCTTTCGTGGCAAGGATGCCAGCAGTCATGATGGTCTTCTACAGCTTCAGCCAACAATTCAAACAAGCATTCATAAACACATTCGCAATCGCATCTTCTTAATCCAGTTTCGCCGCCTACATTACCATTGTTGCATTTTCTTCTGCAAGTATTACCAGCTACATTACCATTATTTGGTCTACCCATTGATAAAAACACCTTTATATATAAATTTGAGACAAGCTCATTCATATCATATTCCCATATACAGAATGTGTGACAAAAAATGTCGAAAAATAATTTATAGTAATTCTTCATAGAATGAACGTAATTCTAGCTAATCAAACCGTAGGGGAGGACCTCGTGTCCTCCCGCTTGTTAAATACAATATAAATAAATCCATAAATGTTATATATAACATCCATACCCGTTACAATTATCTAAAATTACATTAATCCAGAACATTATAATGAACTTATTCTGAACATTTCAACATACAGACATATTTTTGTTTGCTTTTGGCATATCCCATGTTATAATATATAAGCATAAATTAAATGCGACAAATTATTACAATAAATATGGGGGAACAAAATTGAAAGTCAAAAATGAAAAAGCAAAACAAGAACCTATTAAAATAAATTACGAAAACAAAAGGTTATCAACTATTTATTTCATGCCCCTTTTGTTAATAGCAGGACTCGTGCCTCTCATTGTATACGCAAAATATTTAAATTTGACAGGAACAACCCAGTCTCTTTATTGGACAGGCCAGCAGGAGTACTTAGATTTCTTCAGCTACTGGAAATCTCGCTGGGTAATGTCACTCACACTAATCGAATTAATTTTTTACATAATATTATATAAACAAAAAAAATTACCTTTCAAGAACCTCAAACAATATTACATTCCCCTTGGATTATATGGAGTATTTGTAATTATATCAACCATATTTGCAAAAGACACTCAAACAGCATTGTGGGGATTTGTTGATATGTACCAAGGTATGTTTGTGCTGCTTAGCTACGTAGTCATCACATTCCTTACAATAAATTTTGTCAACAACGAAAGAGACGTGAATTTGTTTGTAAAGGCATTCACATTTTTAATGATTGTTGAAGGCCTTATTGGTATAACTCAGTATTTCGGATTTGACATCTTCCAGTCAGAAATGGGCAAAAGATTGATAGTACCGTCGGACCTTAGGTCTGATGGGCTGTCATTCCCGTTCGGACCAAAGACCATATACGGAACAATGTTTAACACAAACTTCGTAGGAAGCTTTGCAACTCTAATGCTTCCGCTTTCCGTGGCATTCCTATTGACTTCTAAAACAAAAAAACAAAGAATAATATCAGCAATAACAGTCGTTTTGATGATATTTACGTGGATAGGGTGTAATTCAAGGGCTGGATACATGGGAGTAGCAGTATCAGCAGTATTTGCACTGTTTTTATTCAGAAAAAAAATCTTTAAACATTGGAAAATTTCTGCGTCACTGGTTGCAGTTTTAATTGCTGTGTTTATAGGATTAAATGCAATTTCTGGCGGAACAATAGTTGCCAGATTAAAGACACTAAATATTACTCAAGAGATAGAAAATATCAAAGCTGCAAATGAAGCCAGAGTAAAATTTGAAGAAATAAACCTTGGAAAAGATACATTTTCAATAGTTACAAGCAATGAAACTCTAAACTTCAAGATAGATGGAGATAAAATTTATTTCCTGGACGAAAATAACAAAGAACTTGTAATCACAAATAAAAGAAATCAAATTACACTTAACGATGCAAAATACAGCAATTATGTAATAACAATCCAAGAAAAATATCCTGGAATTTCAGTTAATGCATATGGTAAAGCAATAAACTTCTATATTGCACAAGATGGGATTAAAATAATTGGCTCTGGGGGAAGATTAACTGAACCTAAATCATCACCATTCTTTGAACCGCTGAGAGGATTAGAAACAATAGGTTCTAACAGAGGGTATGAATGGGGTGCAACAATACCAATGCTTAAAGATTATGTGTTTTATGGAGCAGGCCCGGATAATTTCCCTATAGCATTTAATCAGGACGATTTTATTGCAAAGCTGAATCTTATAGATTTTGATGCAAACATAGTAGTTGATAAACCACATAATATGTATCTTCAAACTGCTTTAACTACGGGAGTTATATCGCTAATTGCTTTCATAGCAATTGCAGTAACATATGTATTCACAGGACTGTTTTTATTTAGCAAGGTTGCTTTTGAAAACAGCGAGGAAATAATAGGCGGTACATGTCTGATTGCAGTATTAGGATATTTAGCAGCAGGTTTATTCAATGACAGTGTTACATCTGTAGCTCCATTGTTCTGGCTGATTTTAGGAATAGGAATAAGCATAAATATCAAGATAAAAAATAGAATTGTTAAATCTAATAATTAAAAATGAAGGACAATAGTAATGAGAGATTTAAAGAATTATAAGGGTTCTGTTAGTATTTTTATAACATTAACAATAATTACAATACAATCATTATTATTCTTTCTTACATGGAATTTAGTATATAATGATGAAATGAGATACAGCCCTTTTTACAACAAAGGGCTAATTTTATTGGTACTCATATATGCAATAATGTACATTACGTTTTCAAATGTTTATGGCGGGTACAAAGTCGGATATTTAAGAGTGTCCGATATAATATATTCACAAATAGTGTCATTGGTTTTTGTAAATATAATAACTTATGCACAAGTGAGTTTAATGGACAGAAGGCTGCTAAACCCACTTGCTTTTATACTAATGACAATAGTACAGGTTTTTTGCACAGTTATCTGGGCTTATACTTCAAACAGATTTTACTTCAAGGTTTTTCCGCCAATAAACATTGCAATTGTATTTGGTAATAAAAATGTAGACTCTTTTATAGATAAAATGGGCAAGCGATGGGATAAATACAAAATATGCAAGACAGTTGATGTTGGCATGGGAATTGAAGCTGTAATGGCTGAAATCGAAGGATATGACGGAGTAGTTATATATGACGTTGAATCATTCACACGAAACAGAATTTTAAAAGAATGTTACAAGAAGTCAATTTCTGTTTATATGACACCTAAAATTTCTGACATAATTATAGGAAGTTCCGATGAAGTTCATTTATTTGACACACCTTTATTCCTAAGCAAGAATACAGGAATGTCTTATGAACAGAAATTTTTAAAGCGTGCTATTGACATAATAGCTTCATTGGTATTAATAATACTTACTTCACCTATAATGCTTCTAGTAGCAGTATCAATAAAGTTGTATGACAAAGGTCCAGTGCTGTTTAAACAAAACAGACTTACAATAGACAATAAAATATTTGAAATATACAAATTTAGAAGCATGATAATAGAAGCTGAAAAAGACGGAATACCTTTGATGGCTTCTAAAGATGATGACAGAATAACAAAAATAGGAAAAGTTATCAGAAAAATCAGGTTTGATGAGTTGCCACAGCTATTTAATGTATTAATCGGAGACATGTCCCTAGTAGGGCCAAGACCAGAGCGCCCGGAGATAGCAAGTGCATATATAGAAATTATTCCGGAATTTGAATTCAGGACAAAGGTTAAGGCCGGGCTGACCGGTTATGCACAGATAATGGGCAAGTACAATACAAGGGCTTATGACAAGCTTAAACTTGATATGATGTATATAGAGAAATTTTCTTTGCTCCTTGATTTGAAAATACTTTTGATGACCTTCAAATACTTATTTACTCCAAGCAATGAAGAAAGTACAGAAGGATTTGACAGCAGTGAATTATCAGCAGAATATGAATGCAGCGTAACTAAAAAGGATTAAATATGGACTTGTCAATAATAATTGTAAATTACAATACCAGAGATTTAACTAATCAAACAATAGATTCAATAATCAAATACACAAAAGGTGTAGATTATGAAATTATTGTCGTGGATAATTCATCTGATAAAAATCAGCAGTGCAAATACAGAAATGAACAAGTAACAATTCTACCGGACATTGAAAATCGTGGCTTTGGACATGCATGTAATGTTGGAGCTAAGGTGTCAAAAGGAGAATTCTTGTTATTTCTTAATTCCGATACATTGATTCACGATAATTCATTGATGAAATGTGTTCAATATATGAAAAATGATCAAAGTATTGGCGTTTTAGGTGCAAGGATATTATTAAGGGATGGAACTCTTGACCACGGATGTAAAAGAGGATTTCCAACACCAAGTGCTGCATTTTACTACTATGCAGGATTTGATAAAAAGTACCCAACTTCTAGAAAATTTGGAGCATACAGACAGACTTTCCTGAGTGAAACAGAAACCAACGAAGTTGACAGTGTTTCAGGGGCATTCTTGATGATTTCTAAAGCATTGTTTGAAAATGTCAACGGCTTTGACGAAACATTTTTCATGTATGGAGAAGATCTAGACTTATGCTACAGGATAAAAGAAAAAGGCTACAAGGTTATGTATTATCCAGAAGCAGTGATAACGCATCTGAAGGGACAAAGCGGTCTGCATAAATCATCCAAAATAGTAATTTATCATTTTTACAATGCCATGATATTATTTTATAATGAGCATTATAAAAGCAAATATAACTTTCTTGTCACTATGATGGTTTATGGTGCTGTAAAGACTAAATATCTGTTGACCGTTCTAAAACACAGAGGTAGCAAATGATTGATATATTATTAGCTTCATACAACGGAGAAAAATATATAGCTGAGCAAATAGATTCGATTTTAAATCAGACATACAAAGACTGGTTCTTGTATATCAAGGATGATTGTTCAACAGACAACACTGTAAAAATTATTATGGATTATGAAAAAAAATATAAAGATAAAATAAAAGTTATTTTATCTGATAAACCTTCAGGTTCAGCTAAAAATAATTTCTTCAGTATGTTTGAATATTCCAATAGTGATTACATTATGACATGTGACCAGGATGATGTATGGTTACCTGATAAAATCAAAATAACTTTGGAAGGAATGAAGGAAGCAGAGCAAGAAAATAAGAACATTCCTATTTTGGTGCATACAGATTTAAAGGTTGTAGATGAAAATTTAAATGTTTTTTCTGATTCTCTCTTTAAGATGCAAAACTTGGACAATGAGAGATATAAGTTAAATTATTTGTTGACACAAAATATTGTAACCGGATGTACAGTAATGGCTAATAAGGCGTTACTTAATCATACTAAAATAAATCCAAATGATGCAATTATGCATGATTGGTGGATGGCTCTAATTGCTGCTTCTCTTGGCAAAATAATTTTTATTGACAAGGCTACAGTAATGTATAGACAACATGAAAGAAATAGTGTTGGAGCAAAAAATGTTAGGAGTATTAATTATATCAAAGTTAAAATAAGTAACATTGATAATATCAAAAAGTCTATTAAGGATACTTATATTCAAGCAGAGAAGTTATTAGAAGCCATTGGCGCATTTCTCAATAGTAATAATTATGATACTATTCAACAATATTCATTGATGAAAAACAATAGAAAAACAAAAAAAATATATACAATGGTTAAATATAAATACTGGAAAAAGGGTTTAATAAGGAATTTAGGCCAAGTTATTTTAGCATAGATGAGTAGTACTTTATATATAACTGTGTTTATATGGCTACTTATTGATATAAAAATAATGTTATGCTATAATATTTTTTATTGAACTTCCATAGAATGGACTGAAAATAAAAGCAATATCGCTTAATTGAGAAAATATATAAAAGGAGAATTTAAGTGAAAGGAATTATTTTAGCTGGTGGGTCTGGTACTCGCCTATATCCAATAACAACACCAATATGTAAACAATTATTACCTATCTATGATAAGCCAATGATTTATTATCCTATGTCAACACTAATGCTAGCAGGAATAAAAGATATACTAATTATTTCAACAGAAGTTGATACACCAAGCTTTGAGAGACTTTTTGGAGATGGCAGTGATTTAGGACTAAACATATCTTATGCAGTTCAAAAGGCACCAAACGGACTTGCGGAAGCTTTTATTATTGGAGAAGAGTTTGTGGGTTCAGACAAGGTAGCGCTGGTGCTAGGAGATAACATTTTTTATGGCAGAGGATTCACAAAGACGTTAGAAGCTGCGGCAGCAAATGATGATGGAGCAGTTATATTCGGTTATTATGTAAAAGACCCTACTTCTTATGGTGTGGTCGAGTTTGATTCTAATGGACATGCTGTTTCCATCGAAGAAAAGCCAAAACATCCTAAATCAAATTATGCAGTACCGGGACTTTATTTTTATGACAATGATGTAATAGAAATTGCTAAAAATATTAAACCATCAGCTAGGGGAGAATTGGAAATTACAACTGTCAATGATGAATATTTAAAAAGAGGAAAGCTAAAAGTAGAAGTGTTTGGAAGAGGAATGGCATGGCTTGATACGGGGACACATGATAGTTTGTTAGAAGCAAGTAATTTTGTTGATACAATACAAAAACGTCAAGGCCTGTATATAGCATGCTTAGAAGAAATTGCATTTAGAAAAGGTTATATAACTAAAGATAAATTAATTGAGCTGTCTCAACCAATGTTAAAGACAGAATATGGAAGATACTTGGTTGATATAGCAAATGGACTATAAATAATATTGGAGATAGCATGAAAACTGTAGGAAATTTCACTTTTATTGAAACAGATATTAAGGATGTATTTATAATAGAACCAAAAGTATATGGAGACAACAGAGGATACTTTGAAGAGACATATCAGTATGAAAACTTTAAAGAAGCAGGTCTGGATATGGTATTTGTTCAGGATAATGAATCTAAATCCAAGAAAGGTGTTCTGAGAGGTCTTCATTTTCAAACTCAATATTCTCAGGGCAAGTTGGTGAGAGTTCTTCAGGGAGAAGTATTTGATGTTGCAGTTGATTTAAGGAAAGATTCCGATACATATGGAAAATGGACCGGAGTCAAACTGACATCAGAAAATAAAAAAATGTTCTATTTACCTGAAAACTTCGCACATGGTTTTTTAGTATTATCTGAAGAAGCAACTTTTGCATACAAGTGCACAAATTTATATCATCCTGAGTATGACAGCGGTATAATCTGGAACGATAAGGAAATCAATATACAATGGCCTTTAGAAGGAATAGAAGAAATTCTTTTATCTGACAAAGATAAAAATCAACAAACATTTGAAGCATTTAATCAAAAATAAATCGGGGGTAACTATGAAAAGTATACTTGTAACTGGCGGAGCAGGTTTTATTGGAGGAAACTTTGTTCACTACATGCTGAAAAAATATAATGACTATAAAATAATATGTGTAGATGCACTGACATATGCAGGAAACATGGAAACCTTGGAGCCTGTATTAAGCAATCCAAACTTCAAATTTATCAAAGCAGATATATCTGACAGAGAATCGATTTTTAAGATATTTGAAGAAGAAAAACCAGATGTGGTAGTAAACTTTGCTGCAGAATCTCATGTAGACAGATCTATTGAAAATCCGGGACTGTTCCTTCAGACTAATATTCTGGGGACAGGAGTGTTGTTGGATGCTTCAAGGAAGTATGGTGTTGAAAGATATCATCAAGTATCAACAGATGAAGTTTACGGCGACTTGCCTTTGGATAGAACAGATTTATTTTTTACTGAAGAGACTCCTATACATACATCATCACCATATTCTGCGTCAAAAGCATCAGCAGATTTGCTGGCGCAATCATATTTTAGAACATTCAGACTGCCTGTTACAATTTCAAGGTGCAGCAATAACTATGGCCCTTATCACTTCCCGGAAAAGTTAATACCTCTGATGATTGCCAATGCTCTCAACGATAAGCAACTTCCGGTTTATGGCAAAGGTGAAAATGTGAGAGATTGGCTATATGTAGAAGATCATTGCTCAGCTATTGATATGATAATTCATAGAGGTAGAGTTGGAGAGGTTTACAACATAGGCGGACACAATGAAAGAACAAACCTGGAAGTTGTAAAAACAATTCTTAGAGAGCTATGCAAATCTGAAAGCCTAATTAAATATGTTACCGACAGACCGGGACATGATATGAGATATGCTATAGATCCAACTAAAATAAAAACAGAACTTGGATGGGAACCAACAACATTGTTTGATGAAGGAATTAAGAAAACAATAAAATGGTATTTAGAAAACAGGGAATGGTGGGAAAACATCATTAGCGGTGATTACCAAAATTATTATAAAAAAATGTATTACAATAGGTAATAGTATAAAGGTAAGGTGGGCTATTTGAATTTTTTTAAAAAAATTTTTTCAATGAAAAGATATTCGTTCATGTTATCACAATTAATTAAGCGTGATTTCAAGGTGCGATATAGAGGTAGTATTTTAGGAGTAATGTGGAGTGTGCTGAATCCCTTACTTAATATGATTGTATTAAGTATTGTATTTAGCCAGGTTTTTAAGGCTGTGGATAATTATAAAATGTATTTATTGTCCGGTCTTATTGTATTTAATTTTTATAGCGAAGCAAGTAACATTGCTGTATCGGCAGTCGTTTCAAATTTTGGGTTACTAACAAAAGTGTATTTTCCAAAGTTTATTTTGCCTTTATCTAAGGTTTTGTCTTCTAGCATAAACTTAATGATATCATTGGTTGTTTTCTTCATTCTAGGTTCATTCATGGAAGTTCATATTTGGTGGGGGTATATTCTTATACCATACATGGTAATATTTTTGTTGCTATTTACTTCGGGTATGGCGTTTATCCTATCAGCGATTCAAGTATTTATGAGAGATGTGCAACATTTATATGGTGTCATAGTAACAATTTGGATGTATTCTACGCCGATTCTTTATCCTATAGATATAATCCCGAAAGCCTTTCTTCCCATTTTTAAGGCAAACCCAATATATATATTTATTGATTTCTTTAGACAAATTACAATATATTCTTCCATTCCAAATATAGAAAGCTTCATAAGTTGTGCCTTATGGGGAATAGGAATGTTTATTTTAGGGGGAGTTATTTTTGTTAAAAATCAAAGCAGATTTATTTACTATTCTTAGTGTGGTGATATATAATGATTAAAGTTAAAAGTGTCGGAATGGAATTTGATTTAAATAGAGGAAAAGTAAGAACACTAAAGGAGAAATTATTTGCAAAAGTTGAAGATGAAATGTCATCTAAGCAAATGTTTAAGGCCCTCGATGATATTAGTTTTGAAGTAGAAAAGGGCGAAATTTTTGGTGTTATCGGTGGGAATGGTGCAGGAAAATCTACATTATTAAAAATTTTAGCGGGAATCATGAAACCAACTCATGGTTCAGTAGAGGTAGAAGGTACTATTGCTCCTATGATTGAATTAGGAACTGGATTTGATTATGAATTATCTGCATTGGAGAATATATATCTAAGCGGTTCAATTTTAGGATATAATAAAAAATTTTTAGATTCTAAAGTAATAGAAATATTCAATTTTTCTGAGTTATGGGAATTTAAAGATGTACCAGTTAAGTATTTTTCGTCAGGAATGGTTGCTAGGTTGGCATTTGCTGTTTCTACAATAGTTGTACCAGATGTTCTAATAGTTGATGAAATTCTATCAGTTGGTGATATGGCTTTTCAGAAAAAAAGCTACAAAAGAATGGTTGAGTTAATGAATAGCGGTACAACAGTTGTTTATGTTTCTCATGATGTAAAAACACTTGGAGAAATGTGTAACCGTGTAATGTGGATTGAAAAAGGCAAAGTTAAAATGATTGATGAAGCGCATATCGTATGCAGTAAATATATTGCTAATTTAGAGTAATATTGGAGGATAAAATATGAAAAAAGTTTTAGTAACTGGAGCAGGCGGATATATAGGTAGGCATGTCGTAAAGGCATTGTTAAATATGGGGGCTGAAGTAATTGCTACAGATATATATGTTGAAGAAATAGATGAAAGAGCAACAAAAATAAGAGCTGACATATTTTCTGGAGCAACAAATATTTATGAAGAACTAGGATCACCTGATGCTTGTTTACATATGGCATGGAAAGATGGATTCATACATAATTCAGATGCTCATATGGAGATGTTATCAAAACATTATGAATTTATTAAGAATATGGTTAATGGCGGATTGAAACAAATTGCTGTAATGGGAACAATGCATGAAGTAGGATATTATGAAGGAGCTATAGATGAGAATACTCCTTGTAATCCAAGCAGCATGTATGGAATTTCAAAAGATGCATTAAGGAGAAGCACATTATTATTACTTAAGGACAAGGATGTTATTGTTCAATGGCTTAGAGCATTTTATATTTATGGAGATGATAAGAGAAATCATTCAATTTTTGCTAAATTAATTTTGGCAGATGAAGAAGGAAAAGATTGTTTTCCATTTACAACTGGGAAAAACAAATATGACTTCATTACTGTAGATGAATTAGCATTACAACTTTCCTCGTGTGTTATGCAAGAAGAAGTAACAGGTATTATTAATTGCTGTACCGGAAAACCAGTAAGTCTCGCAGAGCAGGTTGAGGGATTTATTAAGGAAAAGGGATTACATATAAAATTACAGTATGGTGCATATCCGGATAGAGAATATGATTCACCAGCTGTTTGGGGAAATAATGAGAAAATTAAAAAAATAGTACATAATTAATTTTGAGGGATTATTATGAAAAGGTATAGGATTGCATTTTGTGGGGTTTTCGATTTGGCAAATTACGGTGATCATATTTTTCCGGTCATATTCAGTCATGAAATGGAGAAAAGAGGATTAGACTATGAATTATTATTGTTTTCTCCTATAGAATGTCAGCAAGCATTTAATAATTCTAAACATGTATATCCTTTATATAATTTAGAAAAAATGCATAAAGACAATCCATTTGATGTATTTGTTGTTGCAGGTGGAGAAATAATCCACCTATTTAAATTTATTCAAAAGTTAAATACTGATGAGAAAAGCTACCAAGAGTATCCAATATCACAAATATGGTTAATTCCAGCTATAGTTGCAAATAAGTATGGTGTTAAATTGTTATGGAATACTCCAGGAATTCCATTCGTATTTGAAGACTTGTTAAAGCCTACAGTTAAATCTATGTGTAGTTGTGTTGATTATTTAAGTGTTAGAAATATCTTTTCAAAAGTATGCTTGAAAGAATGCGGTATTGATGAAAATAAGATAAATTTAGTGCCTGATACGGTTTTATATCTATCTGAAGTAGTAAAATTTGATTATTTAATGAGTATAAGAGAAAAAGTCTTGCCTTTTAAAGAGCAATATATTGTATTTCATTGTAACAAATTCATAAATGACAAACAGATAGAAAGTGTAATAGAAATTTTAAATAATTTATCCGAAAAGGGTTACAAGATTGTTTTGCTCCCATTAGCTTATACACATGATGATGATATAATATTAAGTAAAATTAACAATATATCAAATAACAAATTTTTTAAGTTTAATTCAAAATTGTCTGTATTTGAAATGATGAGCGTTTTAGCTGGGTGTTTTCTTTATATAGGTGTTAGTTTTCATGGTGCAATAACAGCATTACAATATGGTAAAAAGGCTATTGCATTTGATTTTATGAAGAACAATAAAACTAGAAATCTATTTGAATATTTAAATATTCAGAAGAACTATACAACTACAGAACAAAATTTAAATGAAGTTATTAAGAATATCATTGGTACCAATGAAAACATAGATCTGGATAAGCCAAAATTAGAATTAAAAAGGCATTTTGACAATATATACAATACAATTACTAATCCAAATGTTAATTGTAATGAAAATAATAATTTTGCTTTTAGTATAGCAGATGGTATCACAGAATTTAATATTGAATTGAGTAAGTTGCAAAAATCCTTGAAGATTGAAAATGAAAAAAATGAATTTAAACAAAATCAAATAAACGAACAACAAAATTATGTTAATGCATTGGAAGAATCAATATCTTGGTATAAGAATGAAATAGCCAAACAAAATAATCTATATGAGTACAATAAAACAATAGAAGATGCTAATAAAAGTAAAGATAATTATATAAAAAACATAGAAGAAGCTAATGAGAAAAAAGAAGAATATATACGACATTTAGAAAATGACCATGGCAACAAAGATAATTATATAAAGCATTTAGAAGAAAATCAACTAAGTAAAGATAATTATATAAAGCATTTAGAAGAAAATCAACTAAGTAAAGATAATTATATAAAAAATCTAGAGGAAGCTAATGAGAAAAAAGAAGAATATATACGACATTTAGAAAATGACCATGTCAATAAAGATAATTATATACAACATATAGAAGCAGCGAGCAAAAATAAAGAAGAATATATAAAATCTTTAGAAGAAGATATAGAAAGAAAAATGAAAATTTTGATTGAGACTGAAAATTGCTATATTGATAAAATTAAAGAGCAAGAAGAAAAATTAAATAACTTACGAAAAAATATATTTGAAATGGAGCAGTCATTATCTTGGAAAATAACCAAAATACTGCGTAAGGGTAATTAGACATGATGTTAATAAATAAAGCAAATATAAAAAGGCTAGGCATATATTTTTTTTATGATAAAGACGGAATAGTAGATGACTATGTCACATATTTTTTAAGCGACTTTGTAAAAAATATTTCTGATTTAATCATTGTATGTAATGGTACACTAGACGAGTCAGGAAAAGCTAAATTACTTAAATTTACATCTAATGTTTTGATAAGAGAAAATAAAGGTTTTGATGTCTGGGCTTACAAATATGGATTAGAGTATCTGGGATGGGATAAGATTTATGATTATGATGAGGTTATCTTGTTGAACTCTACTATTATGGGGCCTCTTTATTCATTTAGCGAGATGTTTAACACAATGGATGAAAAAGATTTAGATTTTTGGGGGATTACTACATATCATCACTTAGATTTTGATCCATTTGGAAAATGTCAATTTGGCTATATTCCAACCCATATCCAATCACACTTTATTGTAATACGACAAGATATGCTTAAGTCTAAATTATTTAAAGAGTATTGGGAAAGTCGCCCAATGATAAATAGCTATGAAGAGGCAATTTGCTTTCATGAGGCAATATTTACAAAACTATTTGCCGATAAAGGTTATAAATGGGACGTATATGTAAATACTAATGATTTGTTAAAACATTCATACCATCCTATTATAATGTCTCCTTTAGAATTGGTTAAAAACAGAAGATGTCCAATTTTCAAAAGGAGAAGTTTTTTTCATTATTATGATGAATTTCTAAGCCTTAGTCTTGGAAATCAATCAGTTGATTTATTTGAGTATATTAAAAATAATACTAGCTATAACGTTGACTTGATATGGCAAAATATTTTAAGGACTCAAAATCAAAGTGATATTAAAAAATGTCTGCACTTAAATTATATTTTATCAAGTAAGAAATCTAATATCAAGCCTGGAATTTCGAATAATATTAAAACTGCTTTGATAATGCATTGCTACTTTGAAGATTTAGTAGAGTATTGCTATAACTATGCTAAGTCAATGCCTACTAACTGTGATATATTTATTACTACTAATACTGAGGAAAAAAAGTCAAAAATAGAAAAGGTGTTTTGTGATATACAATGTAATAATTTTAAAGTTATTTTAATTGAAAACATAGGAAGAGATGTTAGCGCATTATTAGTTGCATGTAAGAAATTTATTATGGATTATGATTATGTTTGCTTCGCTCATGATAAAAAAGTAAGCCAATTAAATTTAGGAATAAAAGGAGAGGCTTTTTCGTATCAGTGTTTTGAGAATATTCTAAAGAGTAAAGAATATGTTGAAAATATACTTAATGAATTTGAGGATAATCCAAGGCTAGGACTTTTAACTCCACCACCTCCTAATCATGCTGATTATTATCCTACAATAAGTTTTGAATGGGGATATAATTACGAAATAACAAAAGAACTGAGTGAGAAATTAGAACTAAGGGTAAATATATGTAAAGAAAAGGAACCAATTGCACCACTAGGTACAATGTTTTGGTTTAGACCGCAAGCTTTAAAAAAATTATTTGATTATGATTGGGAATATAATGATTTTCCAAAAGAACCAAACAATACAGACGGAACATTGCTACATGCTATAGAGCGTATATATCCATTTGTAGTGCAGCATGAGGGATATTATCCTGCATGGGTCATGGCAGATTCGTTCGCTCGAATTGAGTTCGATAATTTATATCATATGCTTAGTGAACTTAATGAGGTGGCATTTAAATTGTATGGATTTAACAGCCATTATGGGTTAGTCAGCACTATGAAGTATGCATTATCTCAGGGAGAAAAAGAGGGTACACCTGAAACTGATAAAATAATGCGAAGATTGTTAAAAGACAAGATTAGGAATATTCTACCTGAGTCTTTATGGAATTTTATGAAAAAAGTATACAAAGTTTTTGGCGGAAAAAGGTGGTTGAATTAATTTAACAATTCACTTAAGAATATGAACTTAGAAAGGATTTAGATCATGGTTTTTTCATCAACAATATTTTTGTTTTTCTTTTTGCCAATTACTTTAGCTGGTTACTATTTAATAAATCCAAAATTTAAAAATACATTTTTATTGCTAGTGTCAGTCTTTTTTTATGGATGGGGAGAACCTAAATTTATATTTGTAATGATGTTTTCTATTTTTGTTAATTATTTATTTGGGTTACTAGTGGATAAGTATAGACAATCAACACGAGTAGCTAAAATTTTGATATCATTAATGGTTATATTTAATGTTTCAATTTTCTTTATATATAAATATTTGAATTTTGCTATTAGCAATATAAATATTATTATAGGTAATAAAATACCACAAACAAATATTTTATTGCCTATAGGAATTTCGTTTTTTACATTTCAAGCTATGTCTTATGTTTTAGATGTATACAAAAATAGGGGTAAGGTTCAAAAAAATCCTCTTAATGTAGCATTATATATAATGCTTTTTCCTCAATTAATTGCAGGGCCAATTGTAAGATACGAAACTGTAAGCAATGCAATCAACAATAGAGTAGAAACATTGTATGATTTTTCAGAAGGTGTAAAACGATTCATTGTTGGGTTAAGCAAGAAAATAATTTTATCTAATTCAGTAGCTATAATTGCAGACAAAGCATTCGGATTTACGGATTTTAGCCAACTTGACATTAGCCTGGCATGGTTAGGAGCTGTGGCATATTCATTACAAATTTACTTTGATTTTTCAGGGTATTCAGATATGGCAATTGGATTAGGAAAAATGTTCGGATTTCACTTTGATGAGAACTTTAACTATCCATACATCTCCAGATCCGTATCTGAGTTTTGGAGGAGATGGCATATATCTTTATCAAGTTGGTTTAGGGATTATGTGTATTTCCCATTAGGGGGTTCAAAAGTAGATAGTAAAAGTAGATTAATTTTTAATTTGTTTGTTGTATGGTCACTAACTGGAATATGGCATGGTGCTAGTTGGAACTTTATAGTGTGGGGGTTGTACTATTTTATTCTGTTAATATTTGAAAAACTCTCAGATATTCCTAGAAGGTTAAATAGTAAGGTAATAGTTTTACTTTATAGAATTTTAACTTTGCTATGCATTATAATTGGTTGGGTTATATTTAGAGCAAACAATTTAACATATGCAATTGGATATTTAAAAAGCATGTTGGGGATTAGTGGAAATCAATTAACTAGTAACTTATTTATATTTTTGTGCAGAGAAAATGGTATTGTCTTATTAATTTCGATAATCTTTTGTATACCAATATCATTAAAATTAAAGACAATTTGCGATACTTATGTTCTAGCGAATAAAATATCATTTGTTATTTCACCATTACTATATATTGCCTTATTTGTTGTTTCATTAGCTTATACAATCACGAGTACTTATAATCCATTTATTTATTTTAACTTTTAGAAGCTAGGAGATGATAGTATGAAAATGAAAATCAAACAGAGTGTGATAATTATAGCATTTTCAATAATCTTAATTATACCCATTTTTTCTATAAACAAAGTTAGTGGTAAAGTTTCTGAAACTGAACAGAGATATCTAGCCAGTTTTCCAGAATTAATTGATGACAATGGCAAATTAATAATACATGGTTTTAGAAGTGGTTTTGAAGATTGGTTGAATGATAATATCGGGTTTAGAGATTTTTTTGTAAAAATTCATAGTACGGTCAGTTATAAAATATTACAAAAATCACCTAGCGAAAAAATAGAAATAGGGAAAGATGGATGGTTTTATTATACATTAAATGACAATATAAAAATAGCAGATGGTACGTATCCGCTAACACAAGATATGTTGCTAAATATTAAAAATAGTCAAGAAAAAATAGCAGATTATTATAACAATTTAAATATTGATTATGTTTTAGTCTTAGTACCTAGTAAAGTTAGTGTCTATCCTGAAAATATAAATAGTGGAAATTATGAAGTGGGAAAAACTCCTATTGATATATTAGAAGAATATTTGAAAAACAATTCTGATGTTAATGTAATTAATTTAAAAGATAGTTTAATAACTGCTAAAGATTTTGAACAGGTTTATTTTAAAACTGATACTCATTGGAATGAAGCAGGCGCATATGTAGGTTATCAAGATGTTATCAATAAGTTAGCTAAATTTGGTTATATAAACACAAAACCTGTTGCTGTTAAAAAAAATCCATCATCGCATAAGGGTGAATTTTCTGCCATGATGGGAGATGTTAATTTGTTGAATGAAGAAAATACAATATCCACTGAGATAATTTCTCCAAAAGCAGAAGTTTTAGATAATACTATAATGCAACAGATAAATGCTAGTTATGCTTATAAAAACAAATATATTGAAAGTAAAAAAGTATTGATGTATGGTGATTCTATGTTTGGACATTGGAATATTTCAAATCTTTTTGCTGAGAATTTTTCTGAATTCACTTTTATATGGTCGTACGGGATGTTAAAGGAAGCATCAAATATGTTAAAGCCTGATATTGTAATTTATGAAATAACAGAAAGGTTTATTAATAACCTTGAGGGGTTTAATGCTGATTTCGTAAATAATTTATATAATCCTCAAGCTGAAATAATTACACATAATACACCTGTGGTAATTAATCGGGATAAGAAATATGACGTTAATATTACAGTAAAGAATATTAGTGAAGAAAGTTGGAGTGAAGGAAAATTAGTTCGGTTGTGTATATGGCAGGATGGGATTGATTATGGGTACCGAATACAAATACCACTTGGAATAGAAATAATGCCTGGGGAAGAATATACTTTTACTCTTAGCGAATTTCAAGCTCCAGAATCAGATAGCACTTATTTAGAATATCAAATGGTTCAGGAAGGAAGAACTTATTTTGGTGAAAAAGAACGAGTTGATGTTAAAGTAAAATAAAGTTATTTCATACGATACGGAATAACAAATAATTTAAAAATAGTATTACTTTAATTTAGTTTTAATTACATGTGAGGTAGCAAATGAAAAGGGAATTGAAGGTATTTTTAATATTTTTATGTTGTTGTATTATGATTCCATTGATTTTAATAATTCTATTCAATTATGACAATGAAAAATTAACTTCATTAGGAAATATTTCTGATTACAATTTAACAAATGGATATATTACTATTATAGATGATGTACAACAAACAAAAAATAAAACTACAATCTACGGGTGTTCGCTTAAATTAGGTGAAAATTTAGATTATGTAAACAAGCAATATGTTCTCGTAGATGATGAAAATAGAGTAATTGGAATAAATACTGTAGTTACTGATAGAACAAGTGCTACCGAATATTTTAATGATGGATTTAATTATGACAAATCAGGTTTGAATGGACAATTTGCAACTAAATATATAAACAACGAAGTTAACTACAAAATCGGTATTTTAATAAAAGAGAAAAATGGTGCTACATATTTAGTTATTTCAGATAGGATCATTGGAGGTAAGAATTAATGATTAAAAGTTCAATAAAAAAAGTTACTAAAAGTTGCTACTTTCCAATGTTAATCTTATCAATTTCAATGTGGTTAATTCTGCTTAGAGTTGGATTAAAAGATGGTTCTGATGATACAGCACATTTAGCTTACTTAAGCCAATTTGGTGTAATAAAGTGGCTCTATAATAGAATTGTAACATGGCAACCTCGAATATTTTCAGACTTAACATATGCTATGTTAATTAATAATTTATCAGCTTGGAGAATAATAAATTCAACTTTGCTATCAATTTTGATGATTAGTATTTCGAAATTATCAACAGAAGGAAAAGAAGGACTTACTGATAATTATAAGTTATCAGTAAGTACATTTGCGTGTTGCTTATTTTACTTTATTTCACCATATGTTATTACTAGTGGAATGATTTGGTATACCGGAAGCTTTTATTATTTATGGCCGGTAACTGCAATGATGATATCTATAATTCCGTTTTATTATGCAGTTTCAGGAAGTACTACAAAATATAAAAATTTAAATATTGTATTTTATATAACTACTATTTGTTCGTGTTATAATGAACAAACTTTAGCAATTATTTTTTGCTTTTCTTCAATTTGTTTTGGATACTTAAGATTTTCAAACCGAAAGATTAGTAAAACATTAATAATTCAATATATTCTAATAATAGTAAATGGTATCATCTTTTATGCATTATCTCAGATAGCTGATAGAATAGTAATGGAAGTATTTTGGTATACTGGTTTCGATATGCTTTCATTGATAGACAAGTTGTTCCAGGGTGTAAACTGGACAAATTATCATTATATTAATTCATCAAATTTGTTGATGTTAATAGTAACAATAGAATTGTTTATATTAATTAGGAAAAAAAAGTTTGAAATTAAAACTATTAGTATGATTCCATTGATATTTTTTTTGTTAAGGGTTATACCTCTAAATACAATATTTAGTAGTTTTAATATAAATAATATTGATACTCAAGTTTATACAGGCAGCATAAGTCCATATAGCTTTGAAGAGTTATTGTATAATTATTTTTATAATACTACAAAGGTTATGTCAAGTAATATGCTTTCTGGTTCGATAATTGACTTTTTACCTTCATTTAGTGGATTTTTCATTATGCTATTTATAACTGTTCTATTATGGATAGCATTACGAAAAAAAGAGGATAAAATTTTAATGGTATCTCTATATTTGGCAGCATTAGCTTCAGGATATGTAGTTGGGTTTTCGCCAACAATTTTTGCTTCAAGAAGTCGCATATTCTTTGTAGGGAATATATTAGTTTTACTTATTGCAGTTAAATTGTTTTGTGAGATCCTATCATACGAAAATGTACATTTTCCAAGATGGATAAATTATATTTTCGTCGGGTTAGCTGCACTAATTTGGTTCCAATTTTTGTCGCAATTTGTTACAGGCATACTATGGCTATAAGTAAAAGATAAAGAGGGTTGTACATACTAATATTGAAAGGGCTGAATCTAAATGAATAACACACTTTACGTAGTTATTCCTTGTTATAATGAGGAAGAAGTTTTACCAGAAACATCAAAAAGATTATTTGATAAATTTAACAAATTAATTAATGGCGGTCAGATTGGGACAAACAGTAAAATTGTTTTTATTAATGACGGATCAAATGATAGAACATGGAGTATTATAGAAGAACTTCATCAAAAATCGCAAATTTTTAGTGGAATAAATTTAAGCAGAAATAGAGGGCATCAAAACGCACTATTAGCAGGTCTATTAACAGTTACTGAAAATGCTGACATGATAATATCAATGGATGCAGATTTGCAAGATGATATTAATGCAATAGATTTGATGGTTGATAAGTACTTGCAAGGATATGATATAGTATATGGAGTTAGAAGTAAAAGGGAGAAAGATACTTTTTTTAAGAAGTTTACAGCTGAAAGTTTTTACAAGCTAATTAATGCGATGGGAGGACAATTGGTTTTTAATCATGCTGACTATCGTTTAATGAGTAAACGTGCAGTAGAAGGACTAAAACAATTTAAGGAAGTTAACCTATTTTTAAGGGGAATTGTTCCAATGATTGGTTATAAAACCACAACGGTAGAATATGAAAGGAATGAAAGATTTGCTGGAGAAAGCAAATATCCTCTGAAAAAAATGATTTTTTTTGCAATGGAAGGTATTACATCATTAAGTGTAAAACCAATTCGTTTTATTTCAGGATTAGGATTGACTATTTTTGTGCTTAGTATATTTATGTTTATCTATATATTATTTCGCCATTTTTCAGGAGCTACAATTACTGGTTGGTCTAGTGTCTCAATTTCAATTTGGGCAATTGGTGGACTAATTTTATTATCTATGGGTGTAATAGGTGAATATATAGGTAAAATATACCTTGAAACTAAAGAAAGACCAAGATTTATTGTTGATGAATTTTTGAATGAAGATATTGAAATGAGTAAATCAAATGATAAATAAATTATGTAATAATCAAATAATTAAATTTATTATTGTTGGTATCGCGAATACAGTTCTAAGTGCCATTATTATGTTTTTTTTGTATAATTTTGCAAAATTTGGTTATTGGGGGTCGACATCTGTTTCATATGTAATAGGTAGTATCCTTAGTTTTATTTTAAACAAAAATTTTACTTTTAATAATAAGGGCTCTATTAGAAAAACATTATTAAAATTTATCATTAATGTTACAATATGTTATTTGCTAGCATACAGTATAGCGGAACCTTTCATTAGTTTATTGTTGAATGGCTTATCTATGTCAAAGAGTGTTACTGATCAAATTTCTATGTTATTTGGTATGATATTATATACAGGATTGAATTATTTTGGTCAAAAGTACTTTGCTTTTAAATGATTATATTCAAAATAGTAAATAAGTCTGCTCTATGAAGGATGATTTACGATAAATAATATGGCTTCAAACTAAAAACTAATTTGGTAGATAAAGAGTCATGTTAGTGATATAATAAAATTGTAGATAGAGACATAAATAATAGTAGATTATTGATGAAAGGTTGAGAATAATGAAAAAGATATTGGTAACAGGTGCTATGGGCCAACTTGGCAGGGCATTAAATAAACTGTTAAAAAATAATAATGACTATATGATATATAATACAGATACAAAGAAAATTAGAGATGCCAGTTTAGGAAATGTATACAGTTTAGATATTACTAATTATGAAACAGCTAATGAGATTATCAAAGATTTTAATCCAGATGTAATTATTAACTGTGCTGCCCATACTGCTGTTGATTTATGCGAGACAGATAAAGACAATGCATATAAAATCAATGTAGAAGGTCCAAAGAATCTAGCAATAATTTCTGAAAAATTAAATGCTAAGATGGTACAAATTTCTACAGATTATATTTTTGACGGTAGCGCTGCAATTCCTTATACGGAAGAAATAAAAGGAAACCCACAAAGCGTTTATGCAAAGACAAAGTATGAAGCTGAAAAGGTTGTTATGCAATATTGTACAAGAAGTTACATTATTAGAACAGGTTGGATGTATGGTGAAGGAAATAATTTTATAAAAACTATGTTAAAGCTATCTGAAGAAAAAAAGGAAATTAGTGTTGTAGAAGATCAAATTGGTACTCCAACTAGTGCAAAAGAAGTAGCTAGGTTAATTATATTTTTAATTGAAACTGACAAGTATGGAATTTTTCATGGAACTTGTGAAGGAAGCACAAGTTGGTATCAATACGCTGTAGAAATATTTAAATTAGCTAATAAAGATATTATAGTAAGACCTATCAAGTCATCGGATTATCATTCTGCTGCAAAAAGACCGACATTTTCAGTATTAGAAAATAAGAGACTAAAAAACGAGACTGAGTTTAGGTTTTCAAATTGGTATGATGAACTTAAAGTGTTCATGAAATCTATGAATATTTAGGAAAGTTTTTTTATTACCTTATTTTTTAATTTTGTTTTTGTAAACTTTAAGCAATTTAATTATTAGAATATAGAGGTGTTATCATGATCCTAATCACAGGTGGAACCGGCTACATCGGTTCACACACAGCAGTAAAGCTGCTAGAACAAAACGAAGATATAATAATAATGGACAATCTGTACAATTCTAAAGCAGAAGTAATAGACAGCATTGAAACCATAACCGGCAAGAGGCCTAAGTTCTATCATACTGATTTATTAGATATAGACGGTTTAGAGCAAATATTTAAAGAAAACAAAATCGACTGCGTAATTCATTTTGCTGGTCTAAAGGCTGTGGGAGAATCTGTTGCGCAGCCACTTAAGTATTTCAATAACAACATCACAGGCACAATCAACCTGCTTATGACAATGCAGAAATATAACTGCATGAAAATCATATTCAGTTCATCAGCAACTGTCTATGGTACAACACAAACTATGCCGCTCACTGAAAATTCTCCATTGGGCGTAACTAATCCCTATGGTAGGACTAAACTTGTTATTGAAGAAATGCTAAGGGATTTGTATGCTTCAGACAATGAGTTTGCAATAGTGCTACTTAGGTATTTCAATCCTATAGGTGCTCACAAGAGTGGTCTTATAGGAGAAAATCCTAATGGCATACCAAACAATCTCATGCCGTATATCTGCAAAGTTGCAAAGGGTGAGCTGCCTCAGTTAAATGTTTTTGGAAATGACTATGACACTGTTGATGGTACAGGTGTCAGAGATTATATCCATGTAGAAGATTTGGCAGTTGGTCATGTATTATCGTATAATAAAATTAGATCAACAAACGGAATTTATACTTATAATTTAGGAACAGGAAATGGTTACAGTGTGCTTCAGGTTATTAATGCTTTTGAAAAAGCTAATAACATAAAAATAAGTTATCAAATAGCTCCCAGGCGAGCAGGTGATGTAGCAACCGTTTATGCTTTTACAAAAAAAGCAGAAGATGAAATAGGATTTAAAACTCAATATGGAATAGAAGAAATGTGCATGGATTCTTGGAATTTTGCAAAAAGATCATGCTAAACGGACTCATAGAGATTAAATAAGATTAAATGAACATCCAGTGATTAATTATTTTGACTAATGTTTTACATTTAGAAACATTATGTAGCAAAAACAGTAAATTTCTTATAAATAATTACATAAAGTATTTACGAATGCAATATTTATCATAAGTACTTGATTTTAACATTACCTGTGCTATAATAATTATTGACACATTGTACATTTAATGAACAAATTTACAAATACTTTAAGAAATGTAAGTAATTTGAAAAAAGCAAACTAGTTGAAAAATTAGGACGCAAAGCTAAGAAGTCTACGGCAAATAAATTGCTATGATAGTTCGGCTGCTAAAAAATTATTTATTTATTTTTTAGTGGCTATTTTTATGCCAATTTATGGCATGGTAGTTATTAACAATTAAATATTGCACTGCTAAACAAATTATTATTAATAAAGAATAATAATTTAGTTAACATCTGTTGTGATATTCCAAAATTTAAAAAATTATTATACTTTATTAAGCAGTCTACTACTTTAATATTTCGTAAATAGTCAATAAAATTTTGGGGTACAAAAAATTTAATAATATAACTATCATGCAAAATAATGTCAAATAACAATAGGGGTATTGAAAAATGACTATTTATTTAAGTGCGTATTCACTTCTTAACAAGTATCGCAGATACATTCCTCTGCTAATAGATACTTGCATAGCTATGCTTTCTTATGTAACACCTTATGCCATCTCAGGCATAAATCCAATCAAAATTGAAATCATTCGTAATACAATCCTAATTTATACAATTATTTATATTGGAACATTTATTGCCTTAAAGACATACAGGAATATGTGGAGGTATACTGGCATAGTTGATTTATACCACTGTATTTGTGCTTCTCTTTTGGCTAATGCTCTTTTTTATTCTGTCACTAGATTTCTTGATATAAAAATATATTATTATGTATATCCATTTGCAACAACTTTATCATCAATGCTCTCTATAACTGCAAGAGTGGTATTCAGGTCCATACTGATAATTGGTAAAAATAAAAGCAAAAGTGAAGGCGACAAAGAAACCAATGTAATGATAGTTGGAGCTGGACAAGCAACATATATCATGCTTGGTGAAATCAAAGCTAACAACCATAATCACTATAATGTTAAATGTATCGTTGATGATGATATTTCAAAGATAGGAAGAAGAATTTATTTTGCCCCTGTAGTTGGAAATACAAACACAATCAAAGAGATGGCTAAGAAATATGATATTGAAAAAATAATCATATCTATCCCATCCATAGATAAAGAAAACAAGAAAAGAATTTTAAACCTCTGTGCAGAAACACAGAGCAAACTAAAAATCTTGCCGGAAATATACAGCTTAATTGATAACAGAGGTCAAAAGGATTTATTAAGTAAATTAAGAGATGTACAAGTTGAAGATCTCCTGGGCAGAGAGCCTATTGTCCTGGATTGTCAAATGACAAAAGAATACATAGAAAACAAAGTCGTGCTTGTTACAGGCGGCGGCGGTTCCATAGGTTCAGAGCTTTGCAGGCAGATAGCTTCATATTCACCAAAAAACCTGATAATACTTGATATCTATGAAAACAA
>VSSQ01000457.1_pt1 | contig 27788 bp, 29 predicted proteins | sample 4763081 | NCBI WGS metagenome assembly VSSQ01 (sample SAMN12137344, study PRJNA551015) | bioreactor metagenome | isolation source: SDC9 anaerobic chlorinated ethene degrading culture | place: USA: Knoxville, Tennesee | collected 2015-01-01
GGTCGATGGCAGTCACAAAGGCAAAGGATATGGCAGATCGCTGCTGGAGTATTGTTTGGCCGACGCCAAGGAAAAGGGAAAAGCAGGCGTTTGTATGCTCGGAGCAAAAAAGCAAAAAGCATGGCTTTCTGACCAATCATTTGCGAAAAAGTTCGGCTTTGATGTTGTGGATACTACCGATAACGGTTATGAATTGCTTGCACTTTCTTTTGACGGAACTGTGCCAAGCTTCGCCCAAAATGCTAAGGCTCTCAGAATTGAAAGCAAGGAGCTGACAATTTATTACGACATGCAATGCCCCTATGTCTATCAGAACATTGAAATGATAAAAGAATACTGTGATACGAATGGCGTTCCCGTATCTTTGATTCAAGTGGATACGCGGCAGAAAGCAAAGGAATTGCCATGCGTTTTCAATAACTGGGCTGTGTTTTACAATGGAAACTTTGAGACGGTGAATTTGTTGAATGTCGATTCCTTAAAGAGAATACTCAAGGTTTGAGTTTGAGGGTATGAATTTTGAAAAAGGATCGAAACAATAAAAATTTCTGGAATCGCTACGCAAAGATATATGATTTTGAGATTGACAGGTTTAACCGCTTGGCCTATTCAGAAATGTACAGACTTATATCAGGAGCACTAACAAAAGAGATGAAAGTGCTTGAAATTGCAACAGGCACCGGATTAATTGCAGTTAATATTGCCGATTCCGTTCAATCAGTTGTGGCTACCGATTTTTCGCCTAAAATGATAGAGACCGCAATGAAAAAAAGAGCACCTGTCAACGTGCATTTCTCAGTTGAAGACGCTGCCGCGCTCTCTTTTCCAAATCAAACTTTCGATGCTGTAATCATTTCAAACGCTCTTCACATCATGCCGGACCCGGTATTGGTGCTTAAAAACATCAGAAGAGTCCTGAAACCAAACGGTCTTCTGATAGCGCCCACCTTTTCACATGGTCACTTGAGAGATTCAACATGGAATCTAAACGCTTTTTTGCTTAAGATGATTGGCTTCGAAACCTATTCCAAATGGAAACCGGAAGAGTATGTTGACTTCATCAATCAAAACGGTTTTTCCGTACAGACATGGAAGGTGCTCAAAGCAGCCTTTCCCCTTGTTTATTTGGAAGCGAAATTACACGAGTAGCTAAACCACTTAATGAAGATTGGGTGAAAGAACTTTTGAATTTCGGGAGCCTGATTTGGAGAAATTATCCGGTTATATGAGCCTATTGAAAGAGTTCTATCCCATAAGAAAAGATAACGCCGTTAAATGATCGCCGTGCGAAGAAAGTAAAAATCAATTATTAATAACTGAGGTAATTGTATGAGCAACATATCCACGATCTTGTCATACTTATCGGATTTGGAACTACACAACGAGAGAGAATGGTACCATACACATAAAGCGCAGTATCAAGAAGCAGATTCAGCGTTTATTAATTTGTTGCAGCAACTCATTTTGGAAATCGGTAAAACAGATTCAAGTGTAATCAATAACGACCCTCATGATTTAACTTTCAAGTTGGTACGCGATACACGATTCGGCCATGACAAGTCGCCGTATACCCCTGCCTTCAGAGCTCACATTTCATCAAAAGGAAAGCTGCCGATTCCGGTCGGCTACTATATAAAAATTCAGCCGGGCAATCGTTCATTTTTAGGCGGCGGATTGTTTGCCGGTATGTTTAAAGACGCAACAAACATGGTCAGAGATTATATTGCCGAGCATGGTACCGAATGGCAGAGGATAATCGACGAAAAACCTTTTTCAGAGAGATTCCGTGTGAAGGGTGACTGTTTGAAAAATGTTCCTGTCGGTTACGATCCGCTGCATCCGCAGGCAGAGTATTTAAAAAATAAGTCCTGGTATTTGGAATATCCTGTTTCTGACGATCAACTTCAAAAGGATTCATTTATCAATTTTGCGGCAGATATATTTACACGCATGCTGCCATTTAACGCTTTCTTAAACAATGCACTTATTAGCTTTGAAATGCCAAAGCGATAGAGTTTATTGTGAGCATACCTTAACACGCTATATTATGCTGCGCGAAATGGAGGCTTAAATAATGTTGGAGAAAACACCTTCGGCAAATGAAATGGAACTGCTTATTGGGGAGGGCAGTTTCAAAGTCTGGACTGATCTGTGTGCGATGATAGACAGTATATACGATATGGAGCATCTCTGGAACAGCGGCGGAAAAGCATGGAAATATGAGTATAAATACCGCCGCGGAGGGAAAACGCTTTGCGCTTTTTATGCAAGAGACAATTCCGCTGGGGTTATGATCATCTTCGGAAAAGACGAGAGGGAAAAGTTTGAAGCAGACAGGCAGAATTATTCTCAGGAAGTTCAGAGGATTTATGATGAAGCAACAACTTACCACGACGGCAAATGGGTAATGTTTCTGCTGGAAGACGCCTCCATGCTTGAAGATCTGATAAAACTTTTGGCGATCAAAAGAAAACCGTCTAAAGTTAAATAATATAGCGGAAAGCCCACAGGAGCCCCCACAAATGCTTTCCACGAAAAACATCATGATTATCCTGTCTAATACCATAGGCGATAGATTGGTGCGGTTAATATGAAAAATGTATTTTTGATCGGTGGTACGATGGGCGTCGGAAAAACAACTGTCTGCCAGATTCTGAAAAGAAAATTAAACAGAAGTGTTTTCCTTGACGGCGACTGGTGCTGGGATATGAATCCCTTCCAGATAACCGACGAAACTAAGCAGATGGTGATGAACAATATCTGCTTTCTGGTAAACAGTTTTATCAAGTGCTCGGCCTATGAAAACATTGTGTTTTGCTGGGTCATGCATGAACAGCCTGTTATTGACGAGATTATTTCCCGTCTTGACGTAACCGGCTGCAAGGTACATACGATTTCTCTGGTATGCAGTGAACAGGCCTTGCGGGCTCGTTTGCAGAAAGACGTTGACGCGGGTATTCGTGAAAGTGATATCATCGGCAGAAGTATGGAACGCATACCCCTTTATAGCAAACTGAACACGACCAAAATAGATGTTTCTGAAATTATTGCGGAACAAGCGGCCGATGACATTATTCGAAGCGCGGGAATACTGAATGAAGTTTAACTAGACGGCCTGCCGTGGAATGTGTCTGAATTAAAGAACCGGAGAGGATGAACAACTCATGAAAATCGGAATGATCGGCGGAGTCGGGCCGGAATCGACCGTTGATTACTATCAGCGCCTCATAAAGCTCTACCAGATAAATATTAGCGGCGACGATTATCCTGAGATCATCATCAACAGCATCAATATGACGGCTATGCTCAAGCTCGTATCGGACAAAAATTGGGACGGTCTGGCAGGCATGCTGGCGGATGCCCTTCGTGCGCTTCATAACGCCGGCGCGGATCTCACGTTTATCGCTTCCAATACGCCGCATATTGTTTTTGAGCAGGTTAAGCGGGTATCGCCGGTTCCGCTCGTCAGCATCGTGGAGGCAACACGAATGGAAGCCGAAAAACTTGGATTTAAAAAGGTCGGTCTACTGGGAACGCTCTTCACCATGCAGAGTAGCTATTATCAGGCCGAATTTGACAAGTGCGGGATTGCGATGGTTGTTCCGAACGAGGATGAACAGCGCTACATTCAGCAGAAGCTGTTTTCTGAAATCGAGAACGGTGTATTTCTTGAAGAGACGCGAAACGGCCTTTTGAAAATCGTGAAGAGACTGATAACCGACGAGTCGATAGATGGAATAATATTGGGCTGCACGGAACTTCCGCTGATCCTGACTAAAAGTGAATATGGCATATCATTTCTCAATACGACAGAAATCCACGCGCAGCGAATTTTTGAAAAATACATGGAATTGAGCGGGATTTAATCACGGCAATCGCCAATTAAGGCTCGAGGTGCGATATGTTCAGTGACTTATATATCCAAGGGTTAAAAATACATAAAGATGCCGGGGAAAACGACAGCTATGTTTTTGGTTTGCCGGTCGTGAAAAACCTGATCCGAAAGGAACAACTGTCTTTCAAGAATAAGGTGACCTTCTTCGTCGGCGAAAACGGCACAGGGAAATCCACTCTTCTGGAAGCGATTGCCGTTTCTTTTGGCTTTAACGCCGAGGGCGGAACGAGAAATTTTAGTTTCGCCACCGCAGAGACTCATTCGGATTTGTGTCAATATCTGACCGTCTGTAAAGGTGTCAAAAGGCCGAAGGACGGTTTCTTCCTGCGGGCCGAAAGCTTCTACAATGTCGCCTCCGAAATTGACAAGCTGGATCAGATCAGTCCGCTGATTGATTATTACGGGGGAAAGTCGCTGCACAAGCAGTCGCACGGAGAGAGCTTCATGTCGCTTGTTTTGAACCGGTTCGGGGGAAACGGCGTGTACATTCTGGATGAGCCGGAGGCCGCTTTATCTCCATCACGGCAGATGACCCTGCTGACCGCAATCGATTCTCTGGTCAAAAACAATTCACAGTTTATCATTGCGACGCATTCGCCAATCCTGATGGCTTATCCGGACGCCGACATATTTGTACTGACAGATGACGATATCAGCCTTACGCCCTATGAGGAGACAGAACACTATACATTGACGAAACAGTTTTTGAATAACCCCCCAAAGATGCTGAAATACCTGCTGGAGGACAAGCCTGAACAGTGAATTTTCTTATCGTTTTAGGAGCCAAGTTATGAATACAAAACATTTCTATATCACAAATAAAGAGATCGGGATTCCTGCCATTTTATGGGGAGAGCAAAGCCCAAAATTACTGATTGAAGTTCACGGCAATCTTTCCAATAAAGAAGATACCGTGATTTCAATGATGGCTGAACGAGCCGTACAAAAAGGATATCAGGCTTTGAGTTTTGACCTGCCGATGCACGGCGAACGTGCAAATGAGGCTTATACCTGTAATCCCTGGAACTGCGTCAGCGATCTGACGGCTGTCTTTGAATTTGCCCGGCCATTTGCATCCGATATCAGCCTTTTTGCGTGCAGCATGGGCGCTTATTTCGGCCTGCTTGCTTATCACAATTTCGATATCAAGCAAAGCTTATTTCTCTCTCCGGTCGTAAACATGGAACGCATCATACAGAATATGATGACAGGCTTTCAGGTGAGCGAAGAGCGACTGAAGAAAGAGCGGCAGATACCTTTGCCGATCGGACAGACTTTGGATTGGGATTATTACAGCTATGTCAGGGGAAACCCCGTCGGTGATTGGAACATTCCGACCGCCATCCTGTACGGTTCGGACGACAATGTGACCGAGTGGAATGAACTCGCGGCATTTTCAGAAAAATACAGCGCAACCGTTAAGGTGCTTGAGCACGGAGAGCACTACTTTCACACAGAAGAACAACTGCGGGTGTTTGACGCCTGGGCGGACGAAAACCTGTTGTAAATTAAATATACTCTAGCTGTTATCTCGACAATCATTTTACAGTGAAAAGGATGAGCAGAACTGCAACGTCGGTTCTGCTTATCCTTTTGCCGTAAATGAAACACCAAAGCGCATCTCTTTACATTTCTTTAAATCTGCGGACAAGCCAGTATTAACAAGTGAAAAATTCGAATTGCAGCGGCGAATATGGTATAGTAGCCCTGTCAACGGTAGGTGTGCGCTGCTGCAGAACAAAGGAGGTAATTAATTTTGGTAGCAGGACATCTTCAAGAAAAATACGGCTACTATTATGCCGTGCTGAACTATACCGACGAAAACGGAAAGCGCAAAACAAAATGGATCGCCACCGGTCTGGAGGTCAAGGGCAACAAGAAACGCGCGGAAGCGATACTATTGGAACAGCGGCACTTGTTTGAGCAGAAGCTATCGGAAATCCCGGTCGTAAATAAGGATGACATTCTATTTGCGGATTACATGATCAAATGGCTGGGTATTGCTAAAACTTCCATCGCGGTTCCGACATACGCTTCGTATTCTCAGATGGTCAATAAAATCATTGTCCCGTATTTCAGGGCGCGGAAGATCACACTCAGGGAACTGAAGGCAAGCGATATTCAGGATTTCTATCTTGAAAAGCTGAAGCACGTCAGCGCGTCTTCCGTCATCCACTATCACTCAAATATTCATAAGGCTTTGAAGTATGCGGTCAAGACCGATCTGATTCCGGTCAATCCGGCGGACAAGGTGGATCGGCCGAAGAAGGAAAAGTTCGTGGGAAGCTTTTACGATGCCGAGGAAGTCAAAAAGCTGTTTGCGGCCTCCAAGGGCACCATACTCGAGATCCCGATTATGTTCGGCGCGTTCTACGGGCTTCGCAGAAGCGAAGTGGTCGGTCTAAAATGGGATGCTGTGGACTTTGAACGGGACACCATATCGATCCGGCATACCGTCACAAGCTGCACAATCGATGGGAAGGACATTATCTACGCCTCGGACACAACTAAGACAAAGTCCAGCAGGCGCACCCTGCCGCTTGCCCCATTTGTCCGTGCGCGCCTTTTGAGGCTGCAGGAGGAGCAGAAGAAAAACAAAAAGCTTTGCGGACGCTCTTACAACAAGGACTATCTTGAGTATATCTGCGTCGATGAAATCGGCGGGCTGATCAAGCCGGATTACGTTACGGACGGCTTCAGGAACTTTTTGCGGGAAAACGGTTTCCGGGCGATCCGCTTCCATGACCTCCGTCACACCTGCGCAAGTCTGATGCTTGCCAACAATGTTCCGATGAAGCAGATTCAGGAGTGGCTGGGACACAGCGACTTCTCAACTACGGCAAATATTTACGCGCATCTGGATTACAGCTCCAAGATTTCTTCAGCCGACGCGCTGATTGCAGGACTTGATTTAGAAGAAAAGCCTTGATCTGTGGGGCAGGACATTTGGGGAGGAAAATCAAAGGCGCAATTATGAATTTGTACTTTTGGTTTTCAAAAAGAAAAAAGCCCGCAAACCCTTGAGTTTACTGGCTTTTTGGCGGAGGAGGTGGGATTCGAACCCACGTGCCACTTGCGTGACAACTTGATTTCGAGTCAAGGCCGTTACAACCACTTCGATACTCCTCCATATTTATCTTCAACATCAGCCTCCGGACGTTTTCTGGAAAACGGGGAGATATGATGGGGAGATGACGAGAAAATATTTAGTTTTTAAAACCCGGTACCCCTTGATACGCCTAAGTTTTTTAGTGGGACCCGTCCGAAACGCCATCACGATTTCGAGTGCGGCTCGTTGCGACCACTTCGATACGCTTCCGTATATAATTTCAGCTCGTCAAATCAGCTCCCGGACAAAAGTGAGAACTGACAGTGAGAACTTTTTGAGAGGAACTTCCCGGCGATCCCCGGAAAAGGCTGTGGAACCTGGATTCTTGTCTTGAGGCGGCTCAATGGGCGCCCGACTTTCGAGTCGAGGCCGTTATGACCACTTCGATACTTCTCCATATTGAGTTTTTGCCCTGAAAAATACTTCAAAAACAGGGCGATGCTAGCAAAGTAACGCAGTATTTTCGGAAAAACGGTTTTTTGGAAAGCCGGGAAACTTTGAAAAATAAGGATTTCTGCTTTCACAGCTCACCAGAGCGTCAGAGTATTTCGAGTGCGGACCCTTCGACCACTTGGGTACCTCTCCGTATTGAGTTTTTTCAGCCCTGAAAATGCTTCGAAAAACAGGGCATTGCTAGCAATTGAATGCAGTATTTTCGGAATAGCGGTTTTAAAAAAGCCCGGAAAGCCTTGAAAACAAAGGATTTCTGATTTCACAGCTCACCAATGCGGCGGACATTTTCGAGTGAGCTCGTTGCGGCCACTTGAAAACACACATGGAAGAGTCGGCGCGCCCCGGTAAAGACCATGAGATCCCACTTGCGTTGGGACAACGCTCCAAATACACAGAGAACTTAATTAAGATACCCTATTTTTAGGAATTTGTCAATATTGCAGTATGGTCACTAAACCGATATAATAATATAGTATTCAATAAAGGAGGGTGAACCGTGAAGCCAAGAGTCCTGCTCTCCTGCTCTCCTAATGGAGCGGTCAACTATGAAAATGCCATCCTCTGTGCGGGCGGCACACCGGTCTCCATCTGCTTCCCGTCTGTTGTCGAGGAATATGACGGTCTGCTGCTGTGCGGCGGTGGAGACATCGCGCCCAGCTGCTTTCATCAGGAAAACCGCGGCTCCAAAGAGATTAACGCGCTGCGGGACGAGTCGGAGTTGGCGCTTATTTCTGCTTTCTTATCAAAGAATAAGCCAATTATGGGGATCTGCCGGGGCCACCAGGTACTAAATGTATCCTTGGGAGGCTCCCTCATTCAGGATATATCCCCCGAGCTTCATCTGTTCCATACCGTTGAGGAATGGGAAGCGGGCGACAAAATCCATCCTATACGCACTTTATCCGGCTCGCTTCCGGCAAGACTCCTCGGTCCCGTCTGTGCTGTGAACAGCAGCCATCATCAGGCTGTGGATGCGATCGGGCGGGGCCTCAACGCGACCGCTTGGTCGGAATCGGGTCTGGTGGAGGCTCTGGAGCACGAGAACCTTCCGGTGTTCTCCTTCCAGTTTCATCCGGAGCGTATTTCTTATTACAGACGGCGGCCCGATGCCTGCGACTGCGCTTCGATCTTTGAACACTTTATTGCCCTTTGCGGCGGAGGATGATATGCCGTCTAATTTACGTGAAATTAACCTGGAAGAGGGTAAACCTCTGGCGGACGCCGCGGTGAGGCGCCTCACTTTCGAATTGCATCAAAGCCGCCGTATGGGAATATCCGTTTTGAAAATCATCCATGGATATGGCTCTTCCGGCACGGGCGGACGCATCCGCCTGGAGGCTAGAAAGTATTTAGCCAGGCTGAAATACACGGGAGAGATTATCACATTTATCCCGGGAGAAGAATTCTCCATTTTTAGCGAGGATACCCGGGCGGCATTCCTGCGCTGCCATGATCTCCGGCAAGACCGGGATTTAGATCGCCATAATAACGGCGTGACCTTTATTATACTGAAATGAGAAACAGGAAAACGAGGAATAACCAATGGATTTAGCGAAACAGATTAAAATCGTAAATGAAAACAATGTTTTTATGACTTATAACGGGATTTCTGTTGTTCACCTGGAACCCGATAAAGCCGTTTTGGAAGGGGCAATCACCCCAAACAGCAGAAACATTTATGGACGGCCCCACGGTGGCCTTTATTTTACCATGGCCGACTGCGCGGCCGGAGTTGCTGCCCGCACCGATGGCAGGGCATATACAACCGTCAGCAGCAGCATGAACTTTGTCCGCACCGCTACGGGCGCAACGCTCCGGGCGGTGGGTATCATCCGGCACCGTGGCCGTAGCCTTACCACTATCGCAACGGAGGTCACCGATGAGGAAGGCAACCTGATTGCCGAGGGCCTGTTCACGATGTTCTGTCTGGGCGATCTGCCGGAACATTTAAGATAATTCCTGCTGAATAAACCGCACCGCGCAAATTACTTAAAATTGGTTGAATACAGCCATTGATAAATAATAGACATTGATGTGCGTATTTTGGCTGGGAGCAGGTGCCTCCCGTCCAAAAACCCTGGACATGACTTAGTCATGTCCAGGGTTTTTATTGTATCAGAGCTTATTTTTTTAGCGCGACGGCCTGCTTCGCTTTTTCTGCGATAACCTTGGCGGTGAGTCCATAGGCGGCCATTACTTCTTTGGCCTTGCCGGAACGGCCGAACACGTCTTCCACGCCGTGGCGAACCACAGGCACGGGGCAGACTCCGGAGAGGTATTCCGCCACAGCGCCCCCAAGGCCGCCGATGATGTTGTGCTCTTCCGTAGTCACTATGGCGCCGGTTTCCCGTGCCGCTTCCAAAACCAGTGCCTCGTCCAGGGGTTTGATCGTGTGCATATCAATTACACGGGCGTCCACGCCTTCGGAGGAAAGAAGGTCCGCTGCTTCCATGGCCATCTGAACCATCAATCCGGTGGCGATGATGGTCACGTCCTTTCCGGGGCGCAAAATAACGCCTTTGCCCAGTTCAAAACGGTAACCGGGGATGGAGTCCGTGACCGAGTCAACGGTCAGGCGCCCAAGGCGCATATAGGCGGGGCCGTCGTAGTTAAGCAGCGCCTGGGTGGCAAGGCGCATTTCTGGCCCGTCACAGGGACAGACCACCATCATGCCGGGGATAACCCGCATGAGGGCAAAATCTTCAATGCACTGGTGGGTTGCGCCGTCCTCTCCCACCGAGAGGCCTCCATGAGAACCCACTACCTTGACGTTCAGGCGGGGATAGGCAATCGAGTTGCGAACCTGCTCATAGGCGCGGCCCGCGGCGAACATGGCGAAGGTATTGATAAAGGGCTTCTTCCCACAGGTAGCAAGTCCGGCGGCTACACCCGCCATATTGCACTCGGCGATGCCCATATTGAGGAAGCGGTTTGGCCATGCCTTGGAAAAGTCCTTTGTCATGGTGGCGCCAGACAGGTCGGCGTCCAGCACGACCAGCTCGGGGCAGGACTCCGCCAGCTTCACGATGGTCTGGCCGTAAGCGGTTCTGGTTGCAATGTTCTCCGCCATGTTACTTTCCCTCCAATCCAGAAAGCGCCGCGTCCAACTCCGCCCTGGCCTTCTCGTACTGGGTGTCGTCTGGGGCCTTGCCGTGCCAGCTGGGGTCGTTCTCCATAAAAGAGACGCCCTTGCCCTTGACTGTTTTTGCCAACAGCACCGTGGGAGCTCCCTTCAGGGTTTTCGCCTTGTCAAAGGCGGAAATGATGGAACCAAAGTTATGGCCGTCCACGTGAATTACATAAAACCCGAAGGCTTTGAACTTCTCGTTGAGCGGTTCGCAGGGCATCACGTCGGCGGTCTTGCCGTCGATCTGAAGGCCGTTCACGTCCACAATGGCGCAGAGGTTATCGAGCTTGTACTTGGCTGCGGACATAGCTGCCTCCCAGACCTCACCCTCCTCAAGCTCACCGTCGCCTAAAAGGGCGTATACCCGATAGTCCTTGGCGTCCATCTTGCCCGCCAGCGCCATGCCGACGGCAGCGGAGATTCCCTGACCCAGGCTGCCGGTGGACATATCGACGCCCGGAACATTCCGCATCTCTGCGTGGCCGGACATATGGCCGTTAATGGCACGGTATTCCGTCATCCGCTCCATGGGAAAATAGGAGCGCAAAGCCAGAATGGAGTAAAGCGCGGGAGTACAGTGCCCCTTGGAGAGAACAAACCGGTCTCGGTCGGGGTCCTGGGGCTTTTCCGGATCAATGCGCATCGTATGAAAGTAAAGCGCGGTGAGAATGTCCATGGCGGAAAGAGAGCCGCCGATGTGTCCCGAGGCGGCCCGATGGACAAGTTCCAGGGCTAATATCCGGCCCTGCGCCGCCGTTTTGGCCAAATCGCCCCAATTGGTTTGCTGCATGGAATCCTTCCTTTCTAAGCTATAATACTAATTTTCATTTAGAAAGTAGACAAGGTCTACTTTCTAAAACTCGCCGATGGCGAGCTGCAAAAGTGCCTGCACTTGTGCAAAATCAGTATGGAACGGCTTTTACCGGCGGCTTGCCGCCGCCCGCCGCAAAATACGGCAGTATTAATCGGTAGATTGTATCCACGGATTAAAAGGAAAACAGTATTAGTCCATTCTTTGATAGTTTATCACGAAAAAGGCCACGGGTAAACCCTTGCCTCTTATATTATTTTCTCATTGACAGCCAGATATCTTTTCTCTATACTGAAAACAAAGAGAATAGCGGGCGGATGAAGGCATCGAGAGAGAGCGGGGATAACCCGCCGCCGAAGGGGAACTTGCAAAAAGCTCTCAGGCAAAAGGATCGATGTCCGACGCAACCTTGGAAAGCAGGATTTTCCTGCGCCGAAGAGGCAACCCCGTTGATTCGCGGGGGAATCTTTCAGGTCTGAGACAGGGGTGTGCAGCAGTTTGCTGCACGCCCTTTTTTATATCTGATTTTATTTTCTATCTGCATATAATAAAAGGAGGACGACAGAATGGAGCGGAAAACACCCCTTTACGACCGGCATGTGGCTATGGGCGGACGGATAGTGCCTTTTGCGGGCTGGCTGCTCCCGGTACAGTATTCCGGCGTGATTGCCGAGCACATGGCGGTGCGCACAAAGTGCGGGATCTTTGACGTGTCCCACATGGGGGAGCTGATTTTGCGGGGCGGGGATTCCCTTTCAAACGTGAACCGGCTGCTCACCAACGATTTTTCCGGCATGTGCGTGGGGCGGGCCAGGTACAGCCCCATGTGCAATGAAAAGGGCGGCGTGGTGGATGACCTTATCGTCTATAAGATGAGCGATACCTGTTATTTTATTGTGGTTAACGCCGCGAATAAAGATAAGGACGCCGAATGGATCAGAAATCACCTCACCGGCGAATGCACCATGGAGGACGCCTCCGATCGATACGCCCAGATCGCGCTTCAGGGACCCAGGGCTGAAGCCATCCTCCGGAAGCTGACAACTGAACTCCCAGCAAAGAACTACACCTTCCTTCCGGAAGGTACTGTAGCAGGTTTCACTGCTATCGTCTCCCGGACGGGGTACACCGGCGAGGACGGTTTCGAGCTTTACTGCGACTCCAAGGACGCCCCTGCCCTTTGGGACGCACTTCTGGAGGCAGGGAAAGGCGACGGTCTTATCCCATGCGGTCTCGGCGCCCGGGACACCCTTCGGCTGGAAGCTGCGATGCCTCTCTACGGGCATGAGCTTTCCAACGATATCAATCCCTATGAGGCTGTTTTGGATGTATTCGTGAAGCCGGGAAAGCCCGATTTCATCGGTAAAGCAGCCTTGGAAAAGGCAAAGCCGGTCGCGCGGCGCCGGGTTGGGCTGGAGATGACCGGCCGCGGCATTGCCAGGGAAGGATGTCCGGTCTACAACGGGAAAACTCTCATCGGCCGTGTCACCTCCGGGACCTTCTGTCCCTATTTGGGTAAGGCCGTGGCGATGGCCCTTCTGGATGCAGACCATCAGCAATTGGGTTCCGCCGTCACCGTGGATGTGCGCGGACGCAGCGTGGAAGCCAAGGTAATCCCCCTTCCATTCTATAAACGAGCCTGATCAGATAAACCAATAAAAATTAAGGAGAGATGATTATGAACATTCCTGCCGATCTGCTCTACTCCAAATCTCACGAATGGGTAAAGCTTGAGGAAACCACAGCCACTATGGGCCTTACCGACTATGCGCAAGAGAAGCTTGGAGATCTGGTCTTTGTAAATCTGCCCGCTGTCGGGGACGAGGTGATCGCCGGAGAAGCTCTCGGGGATGTGGAGTCTGTCAAGGCCGTCTCCGACGTATACTGCCCGGTAAGCGGCATCGTGGCCGCCGTCAACGAGGACCTTTTGAACGCGCCCCAGGTCATCAACGAGACTCCTTACGAGGCCTGGTTTATCCGGGTGGAGGGCGTGAGCGGGCAGGAGGATCTGCTTTCTGCGGAGGAGTACGAAGCCTTCCTGACGAAACTCGAAGAAGAGGAGGAATAAGCCATGGGAGGATTTCTGCCCGCCACGGCGGCAGAGCGGCAGCGTATGCTGGAGACCCTTGGCCTATCCGCTCCGAAAGAGCTCTACAAAAGCGTGCCGGAGAGCGTTTTTCTGGATAAGCCGCTCCCTCTGCCGGACTCCAAGTCTGAGCTGGAGGTGCGGCGGCTGATGGAGGGGTTTGCCGCCCAGAACACTGTCTTTTCCACCATCCTGAGGGGCGCGGGGGCGTATTATCACTATATTCCCGCCGCCGTGGGGCGAATTGTCTCTAAGGAACCCTTCGTCACCGCCTACACCCCCTACCAGGCTGAAATCAGCCAGGGAGTGCTGCAGGCGATCTTTGAGTTTCAGACCCTTATCTGCGAGCTCACTGGCATGGACGTATCCAACGCCTCGGTCTACGACGGGGCTACCGCCGCGGCAGAGGCCGTCGCCATGTGCAAAGAGCGCAAGCGGACGGTCGCCGTTGTCTCCGCCGCCGTCAATCCGGAGGTGCTTTCCACCATCCGCACCTATTGCTTTGGGGCCGGCACGCCTCTTGTAGTTGCCCCGGAGAAAGACGGCGTGACCGATATCGAGGCGCTGAAGACACTTCTGAATGATACCGCAGCTTGCTTTTATCTCCAGCAGCCCAACTTCTTCGGGCTGTTGGAGGATGCGGACGCCATCGCCGGTGTGGTTCACGGTGCGGGCGCCAAGCTTGTTATTGGTGTTGACCCGTCAACCCTTGGAATACTTAAAAGTCCCGCCGAGTGGGGGGCCGATATCGCGGTCGGAGAAGGACAACCCCTGGGACTTCCTCTCTCCTGGGGCGGGCCATATCTGGGCTTTATGGCCGTTAAAAAACCCATGCTCCGCAAGCTGCCCGGTCGTATCATCGGCGAGACCACGGACAAGGACGGTAGGAGGGCATATGTCCTGACCCTGCAGGCGAGAGAGCAGCATATCCGCAGGGAGAAAGCAAGCTCCAATATCTGCTCCAATGAGGCCCTCTGCGCGCTGACCGCTTCGGTGTATCTGAGCGTGATCGGACCCGGCGGACTCAAGCAGGTTGGTGAGCAGTGCTGGTCCAAAGCCCATTGGTTTGCAGGCGAGCTGTGCAAGCTTCCGGGCGTTTCCAGAAGACATCGGAGCGAATTTTTCTGCGAATTCGTTACTGATTTACCCGTTCCTCCCGAAAAGGTGCTGGAAGCGCTGGAAGCTAAGGGCATCCTGGGCGGTCTCCCGCTGGGGGGCGGCATCTTATGGTGCGTTACCGAGATGTGTGCGCGGAAAGAGCTCCAATCTGCTCTTGCCGTGATAAAGGAGGTGTGCGCATCATGGAACTGATCTTTGAAAAAAGCGTTGCCGGCCGCGGAAACGACATTTTTCCGCCTCTGGACGTGCCGTTTTCTCCGGTCCCCGAGGGCATGAAACGTCAGTCCCCCGCAAAACTGCCGGAGCTCTCCGAGAGCGATCTCTCCCGCCATTACGCCGCGCTGGCGCGGCGCGCTTTCGGCGTTTGCGACGGATTTTATCCTCTGGGCTCCTGCACTATGAAGTATAACCCAAAGCTCTCCGAGGATATGGCTGTCTTGCCGGGTTTCACAAACATCCATCCTCTCCAGCCGGCTCACACCGTAAAGGGATGCCGCGCGGTCTATGATCTGTGCGGGGAGTTTTTAACGCAGATCACCGGTATGGACGCCATAAGCCTGCAGCCCGCGGCGGGCGCTCACGGCGAGTTCACCGGCCTGCTGCTCATCAAGGCTTACCATGAGGCCAGGGGCGATACCGGCCGTACCAAGATCCTCATTCCGGATTCCGCCCACGGCACAAATCCGGCTTCAGCTGCGATGGCGGGCTACACCGTGGTGACAATCCCCTCCACGGCTGAGGGCCTCGTGCATCTGGACGCACTTAGGGCGGCAGCGGGAGAAGACACCGCCGGCCTCATGCTCACGAATCCCAACACGGTGGGGCTGTTTGACAAGAACATTCTGGAGATCACTAAAATTATCCACAACGTCGGCGGGCTCAACTACTATGACGGAGCCAACCTCAATGCCATCATGGGGGTCGTGCGGCCGGGCGATATGGGTTTTGACGTACTCCACCTCAACCTGCACAAGACCTTTGCCACCCCCCACGGCGGCGGAGGGCCCGGCAGCGGCGCGGTGGGCTGCAAAAGGGATCTGGCCCGCTATCTGCCCGTCTCCGCGCTCGGGGACCCGGCAAGCCCCACATCGATTGGACAGGTAAAGGCCTTTCACGGCCACTTCACCGTGGTGGTGAAAGCGCTTACCTATCTGCTTTATCTGGGCGGTTCCGGCATCCGCGAGGCGGCGGAAGGCGCCGTTCTCAACGCAAACTATATGAAGAAGAAGCTGGTTGACGGCGGCTATTACGATCCTTTCCCCGGCCTGTGCATGCACGAGTTCGTGGTAAGCCTGGAGCGTTTTAAGCATGAAACGGGCGTGTCCGCCCTGGACCTGGCCAAGACAATGCTGGACTGCGGCATCCATCCGCCCACGATGTATTTCCCACTCATCGTCCACGAGGCCCTCATGTTCGAGCCAACCGAGACCGAGTCGCCCGAGACGCTGGATAAAGCCTGCGCAATGCTGCTGGAGCTTCTCCAGGCGGCGGAAAAGGACCCGGAGAGCACCCATTCCGCTCCCTGCACCACCGTGGTGGGGCGGCCGGACGAGGTTGTCGCGGCCAGAAACCCGATTGTCCGCTATGAATTTTAATCCGTTAATTTTTAGATTCGGGAATAAAAAGCAGACCTTTCCGGTTATAGGAAAGGTCTGCTTTAGTTCGTTATAGTTATAAGCTCCCGGAATCTGCCGGATTGTGACTGATGAAAATGTTGATCGGGGGGGCAGCGAGGCCGTATTGACGGCTCTCATCCACCAGGATTTTTGCAAAAGGAGCCAGAAAAACCGCACTTTTATGCCGGAGGTAGGTAGGATTCAGATCTGAAATCCGCACCCGGTCCAGCCCATCGGCATCCTTAAGAAATTTAGCAAGTTCAACGCCCCGCTCAAAATCAAAGGGTCTGTATTCTTCCACCGTTGACTCCAGTTTGGAGTCCGGGCGGGAATGGGCGGCTACCGCCCCCTGCACCATCTTCAGTTCCTCACCTGAAAGACCGGTAATTTCATGAATCCTTGCGGCAGAACGCGTGCCGTGTTCGGTATCATAAGTGTCGTTAATGCGTCCAATATCGTGATAGGAAGCGGCGTAATAGAGCAGCCGGATATTATCCGCGGAAATTTCCTCCTTCCAGGCGAGAAGCGCTGAGAGAAGCAGAACCCGCTGGATGTGGTCCCGGCCATGTATTTCGCTCTGATACAGCACATCATCCCTGAGGCCGCTCAGCGCCTCGATGAAGCTCTTATGAAATTGCCAGGTGCGGAAATCGGAAAGTAAACTCGTAAACTCTCCCCAGATATCCGTGTCCAGCAGCCTTGGAAAGGTCATATCGGACATTCCTTCATGATGCATGAGGCAATCCCCCCTATTTCCACATAGTAGCGGGAAATGGTCGCTGTGTCAATCTCATATTTTTCTCGCCAAACAGGTGTTGACAACACGCAGATAGTTTGGTACAATAACTTTCGCTGCGAACAGGCGAGATGTGCTGGTGTAGCTCAGTCGGTAGAGCAGCTGATTTGTAATCAGCAGGTCGGGGGTTCAAATCCGTCCACCAGCTCCACCAGTTTACCTGGCAGCACAAATAAATATGGAGGAGTTCCCGAGTGGCCAAAGGGGGCAGACTGTAAATCTGTTGTCTTCGACTTCGGTGGTTCGAATCCACCCTCCTCCACCAAAAAGAAAAACCTTACAGCCAAACGGCTGTAAGGTTTTTTTTATACTGATTCAAATTTAGCCGAATAAAAAGAATCTGGCATTTGTTCAAGGTTTTTGCTTGGCCGGACATAAAATGGAACACACTTCTGTGCTGTGCTTCGCGCTCAATCGTATGCCCCTTATATAGTAATATCTACATAAGTATAAATTGCAGTATTCTTTCAATAATAAAAAGGATAAAAATCTAAATCCCGGAAAGGAACAGTATGGATAATAATAAAAATCGAAGAAAAGACAGACCGAAAAGCAACCCGGAGCTTCGAAAAATGAAACCGAGAGAATATTCAAACGCAGGCATGACAGACGGCCAAAAAATTGGTCTGCATGACGGCGGACATGAAAAAATGAGGGGGGATAAGAAATGAATACGATGTACTGCAATGTTTCCGGAATACAAAACAAGGAATGCAAGACACAGATTAAAAATGCGCTCAATAAAATCGAAGGAATTAATAAGGTAGGAGTCAATCTGGAGACCGGTACTATAGAGATTGAATATAACGAGCCAGCGCGGGAAAGAGATATTAAAAAATGCATCGAAAACAACGGCTTTAAAATTGTATTTGAATAATCTCAGAGTTCAGAACGAGGAGAATTGAAATGAGCGCTCAAAAGAAGAAACAAGGAGAAACGAAGGAGAAGTTCCATTCAAAACACATCAAACACGACCCCAACGGGGAAAGCGCCAGAGCCATCTTCGGGCTTAAGGCCACCGATACAGAACGCAAAGGCACAGGACGCTGAAGAAATCTACCGGCAGATGGAGCACCATCTGATTTGTGACGAAAAGCCGTCCCGTTATCTTGATAAACTATGTACTCAGCTGGAATTTAAGCAATATCCATTTGCCTTGCTGTTCAGGCTGCGCATAACCGAGCAGTCGCCCGTCCACCACCCGGAAGGAAACGCCTGGAACCACACTTTACTGGTTGTGGATGAGGCCGCAAAGCGGAGGAACGAGAGCAGGGACGCCCTGGTCTTCATGTGGGCGGCGCTTCTTCATGATATCGGCAAACCGATTACCACAAGAGTGCGAAAAGGGAAAATTACGGCCTACGATCATGACACGGCCGGCGCCAGGCTCGCAAAGGATTTTTTGTCCGTTTTTACAAAGGATCAAAACTTTATTTATAAGGTAGCCTCGCTGGTAAGATACCACATGCATATTCTGTATGTTGTAAAAAATCTGCCCTTTGCGGATATCGGGGGAATGCTGCGGCAAACGGATATTCACGAAGTCGCTCTTCTTGGATTATGCGACAGATTGGGAAGAGCCGATGCGATGCAAACCGAAGAAGAAGAACAGGTGCGTTTCTTTATTAGGCAGTGTATTGAAGATATAAACAGAAAGGATAAAGCAATGGCAAAAGCAGGAATGAGAAGGCCCGACCCCAAAGACCCCCACGGTACGGAGAGCAACCGAAAGACACATATTCCTAAGAACACCGCCGCGCCCGTGCCGGAATTTCAGGGTAATGTCAAGAGCGGGAAAGAAAAGGCAAAGCCAATTTTGTATGAATAGATTGAGATTTATTTCGCAAATTAAAATGAGGGAGGATCCTCTATGTCGAAAGCAAGCGCCTATTTTACTGTAGGAAATATCGATGGAAAGCACGATGTAAAAGAACTCAAGCGCGAGCTTGATACGCTTCACGGAGTCCTTTCCGTGAGTGTGAATGAGCGAACGGAAAGAATTGCGGTTGATTTTGACACAACAGGAACCGAGCAGGAGCGTATTCAAAAGAGGATTGAGAAACTTGGTTATCACGTTTCGGAAGTCCAATTTGAAAATCATGTTATGTGATTAATTTTCATTTGGAAAGTAGAAAAGGTCTGCTTTCTAAACTCGCCAATGGCGAGCTGCAAAAGTGCTTGCACTTTTGTAAAATCAGTATTGAACGGCTTTTCCCGGCGGCTTGCCGCCGACCGCCGCAAAATTCGGCGGTATTAATCGGTACATCTGCCGATTAAAAAGAAAATAGTATAAGGAGAATAACCCATGCCAAAGGACAGCCAGCCGGACAACAAGACAGCACGGAAAGAAAAAGCAAACGGACAAGCTCCCATTACGAGTGAAAATCAAAATCAGAACAAAAATGCGAAAAAACAATCCATAAAGAACAACGACGTATAAGTATCAGCTCGGAAAGGGGGCGTCTCAAAATAAAATGAGACGTCCCCTTTCGCCGCTCTGAGGCCGAAAGTCACAGAACCTTTGCTTCCACTTTTAAGACACCCCCTTCAGGCTGTCGGAAAACCGTATTTTTCGGCAAAACGGGAGAAGACTCGCGGCCAATCTATTTGATCGCAAGCTCAGAGAACTTGCCCTGAAATAAAACTTTCAGCGAATCTTTCGGAGGGCCTTCCAGGAGTTTTCCTTCAACTGAATATCTTCCGCCGTGCGCAGGGCAGTCCCACGATTTTTCCGCGCTGTTGAAGTTCAGCTCGGTGGACATATGCGTGCAGGAAATATCAAGGATCGTAACAGTATCATCAAAATCCCGGTAAATTCCCGCTTTCTGCCCTTCGAAGTTTATAGACCTTCCTTCTCCCTGTTTCAGGTCGCTGCAGCTTTCTGGAAATTCCAGTTTGGATTTTATGAGCTCTCCGACAGGCGTCAGAACAGCGGAGATTGTTTTCCCGATGGAACTTGAATAGTCCTTCCGCTTTCTGGAGTAAATCTCTTCATACCGGCAATTACCGTTCAAAATCAATTCGGATATCATATTTCCGGCAAGCGTACCGTTCGTGAGGCCCCACTTTCCAAATCCCGAAGCAACATAAATGTTTGAGTTGTCCGAGATCCTTCCGATATAAGGGAGCTGATCCGGCGTATCATAATCCTGCGCCGACCATTTGGCGAGTACTTCCTTTGCTCCCGCTATCTGATCAGCAAATTGAACCAACGCTTCATAATGAAGCTGCGTATCCTGCGCTCCGCGCCCTGTGGGATGTCCTTCTCCCACGACAATCAAGACTTTTTTCCCGTTTTCCACATGGGTTCTGATGGATCTCGACGGCTCCCCCACGTTAATGAAATTTCCTTCCGGCCAGTCATTTGCGGTGCTGACCGCAATGCCGTACGACCTTTTTGCGTAAAGGCGCGTAAAGAACAGGTTGGGACCGTCGTAGAAGGGATACTGGGTCGCCATGACAAGATGTTTCGTTCTGATTTCTATGTCTTTTTCACAGAAAATTCTTATTGCATCGTCTTCCTTTTGGAGCTTCACCGCTTTGGTATCGCAATAAATAATGGCGCCATTTTCTGCGGCCGCCGCCGCAAGAGCGTTTACATACCGGACCGGATGAAAGGCCGCCTGGTCTCTGAACCCAAGCATCCCCATGTTTCCCGGCGGGAAGCCGGGAATTTCCGTGAATTCCGCGTCGATGCCCAAATCCCTTGCAATCTCATACTCTGCCTTAACCTGGTCCTTTTCCTCTCTTGTCTGCGCATAAATATAGGAGGTCGTATCGGCCAGCTGACAGTCGATGGACAGCTCCTTTACCTGCCGTCTCACAAAGTTGAGGGCTTCAGTCTGCGAGTCGGCATACCCCTGCGCAAAGTCTCTGCCGTGTTTTTTCAGAAGATTGCTGTAAATAATATCATGCTGAATGGTTACCTTACCTGTCGTATTTCCCGTTGTGCCGTCGCACAGTCCGCCCGCTTCAATGACGATTGGCCGGGCGCCGTTGAGGGCCAGACAGTACGCGCAGGTTATCCCCGTGATTCCGCTTCCGATAATCAGAATGTCTGTCTCAAGGTCTTTCGGAGGTTGGGGATATTGCGTTTTTTTCACCGTCTTATTCCAAAAAGATATTGTTTCTCCGCTCAAAACGTTTTCCCTCCAAATGCTTTTTCCATTATTATGTTCATTCTCCGACAAAATAAAAATCCGCAGGCAGCGTTTGCCTGCGGACAAGATATAAATCACATTGCCGGTGTTCCGGATACGCTGTAAATTTCCGTATAGGTGAGTTTCCCGCCCAGCCGTTCCGATTTCATCAGACTGATTTTCGAAACCTCGGTGCTGATCGTGTTTATCCCACGCGAAAACGCTGCCCTGTCAAAATCCGCGCGCAGCCTGACTTCGCGCGCGAGGGTAAGGTGCGGCTTGAAATTTCGTTTTTCCAATTCAAACCCGGCAAGGGCAATCTGGCTGCTGAGCCTGCTTTGTAACCCGGTAAGGCTTCTGCCCGCGTCGATGCCCGCCCACAGGATATCGCCGCCATTACGAGAGAAGCTTCCCACACCCCTGATGCTCAAACGAAAGGGTGAGAATGCCGCATTGTCCATGGCTTTGCGGACTGCGCCAACCCGGCTGGCCGCCACCTCGCCCAGGAACACGAGAGTTAAGTGCAGATTTTCATAGGTGGAGAAATTTCCGCCCAGAGAATTTTCCCTGAGTCCTTCCTGTAGTTCGACGAGCTTTTGTTTTACTTCTCCGCTGAAGTTTATCGCAATGAACAAGCGCATTCTTAACCCCTGCCTTATCATTTCTGCCGGACCAGCGCTTCAAAAACGCCGACGGCCGTGGCAATGATCCTGTCGTTGAAACTGAAATCTTCGGTGTGCAGCTGCGGATACTCTGTCCCGTCACCAATCCCGTACATCGCGCCTTTTGCATCCTTCAAATAATGGCCGAAATCTTCCGACCAGCGGAATGGCTCCGGCGGCGCCTCTGTTTTAAGACCGAGCTTAGCGCAGGCATCCGCCACTTTGCACAGGCAGGACTCGTCGTTTACCGTCTCGGGAAATTCCTCGCAGAAGGCAAAGGAAACTTCTGCGCCATCCCTTTCCGCCGCCTGCCGGGATATGCTTTCAATTGTGCTTTGCAGCTTATCGAGGTCTTCCTCATGCCATGCCCGGAGTGTCAAATATACTTCGGCCTTGCCCGCCGCAGTCCCAAAGGATTTTGAGCCTATTTCAGCGCCGACGAGGGTCGAGAGCACCATGCCGCGATACTGCTCGGATGTAAGCAGCCCGGGTAACGCCGCGATAAGTGCCGCCGCGGCGAAAGCCGGATTGATTCCCGCTTCCGGATATGCCGCATGGGAAGGCCTGCCTTCAAAGCGTACGGTCATTCCCCTGGACGAACAGGCGAACGTTCCGGGGCGCAGCAAAACGCTGCCTTCCGGCCATCCGGGGATATTATGGTAGGCATAGATCTCGTCAATTTTATTTTCCATGATAAAGGGTCTGCAATCGGCCCCGCCCAACCCTGTTTCCTCGGCGTGCTGGAAGAGCAAAAAAATATTTTTGCCCAGCGTTTTACCTTCCAGGAGCAGTCCGAGCCCCGCGAGCGTCGCACTGTGGCCGTCGTGTCCGCACAGATGGGACGCCTCGCCCGAAGGAAGCGTGAGGGCGTCCATATCGGCGCGGAACGCGATGTTCGGAAGAAAATCTCCCTCTTCGTGCGCCGCAAAGAACCATTTGCCCTTGTCTGCCAACCGCAGGGTGGTGTTTTCTCTCAGAAACCGCTCAAGGATTTCTTTCGTCTTCCGTTCCTCTCCCGAAGGCTCCGCGGAAGTATGCAATTCTTTGCGAAGTGCCATGATTTTGTCAAGTGTTGTCTGATCCATGCCAAGTCCTCTTTTTTAGATTTCATGCAGATTATATCATAGCAGAAAGTTGATTTCTACATAAAAGCCGCCGGGGCCCGCTCGTCGGCCATGTCACAGAAAAGGTTTTTTATCATAGAATGAGTACAGAGGGCTTTGAGTTGTTTTATCCTCAAACCACTTATAAATCTTGAAAAGGTGATTAATTTGAGTTGTGAAGCTTTTCCGGCGTTTGCGACGAACGGAAGAAGGCAGCCAGGCAGATTGGTACAGCTTAACGCTTCAACGGGAGGCGCCGGGCCTCTGCCGATTATCACGACACTGCTCGCCAATCCGATTAACGTTGTTGATGTGACAATCGATGCCTCCGGGATGAGAAATCCCGTAGTTTTACTGACTTTCACCAGTGTGGTTTGTCTGCCCGTCGGAATCTCCGTAACCCTGAACTTTGAAATCAGGAGAAGCACCAACGGCGGCTCGCCGGTCAACATCGGCCCGACCAATACGTTCTCAACGCTGGTTACTGCCCTGGAAGCGGAATCCTTCAGCTTCCAGTACTTTGACAATAATCTGGCTCCCGGCGTGTACACTTACTCCATCCAGCTGTCCACAAATTCTATCATTGACGTTACTCCGGGACTAACGGTCAACAACGCCACCCTGAGCGCCCTTGCGGTCGATAACGATATATTTTAACAGACAACATGGTGCAAATCGGAAAATGTAAATACTCTTTATGGACCTTGGCCGGATCAAAAAGACACAAAGCTGCCTCATTATCATGAGGCAGCTTTCGTTCTCTGCTGAAAGAAAGACGTTTTCAGGAAGTTTTCCGCCGCACAAAGTCAAATTGCAGATTTGGCATTCTCCTTGCCCCCTGTTCCTCAAGGAGCTTTTTCATCGGCTCATACTTTTCATAAAACATAACGATCAGGTCGCCCGGTAAGGCTCTTGACAAGGCCTCCGTCAGAGCGTCCGTTTCCCGGCAGTCAATGAAGACATTTTCTTCGGGGAAGCCTGTATCTTTTACGGATTGATACAGCAGATCGGCGACTTCGCCCACCTTTCTCCCGCGCAGGTCGCAGTCCTCCTTAATGACGATAAAATCAAAATAAGCCCCGCACAGCTCCCCAACGGATTTTATGGAGGAATCCATCCGGTCTCCGGGCATGCCGATCACACCGATTAGCCTGTTATAGTCCAGTTTTTTGCAGGTTTTTAAAACCTGCTCATATCCGGCGAAATTGTGGCCGTAGTCAAGCATCACCTCAACTCCGTTTACCTCAAAAAGGTTGAATCTTCCCGGATTTTCCGTAAAACTCATGAGCCCGGCGGCAATGGCGAGAGCGGGGACGCCCAGCATATAAGCGGCCGACGCAGCCGCTAGCGCGTTTTCCACGTTGCATTCAATTTTTCCGCCCAAGGTGATCGGAATATCCGCGATCCGGGCGACGCGGACCGTTTTCCCCCCGTCCATGATCATCAGCCATTCGCCCTCGGTAAATACTGCGACATCCGTACAAGCCTTAAATTTCTCCACCGATTTTCTGCTCTTCCCGAACAAAACCGGTTTCACTTTCACCCGTTTGAGCACCTCGGGAGTCGATTCGTCGTCCGCGTTGAGGACGGCTGCTCCTCCGTCCTTTACCGCTTCCGCCACCAGTGATTTTACAAAGATCAAATCCTCTGTCGTTTCGATACCGTCGAGGCCCAGATGATCGTTTGCGATATTGGTGATCACCCCGACATCCGCGAGGTCGTATCCGAGTCCTTCCCTCACGATTCCGCCCCGGGCGGTCTCCAGCACGGCTGCGTCGATACTTTTATTTGACAGTAAGGCTCTTGCGCTTCTTGGGCCGGAATTATCGCCTCTGGAGATACATTTGGAACCGATAAACGACCCGCTTGTGCTGGTCATGCCGACCGCCTTTCCCGTGGCGGCAAGAATATGCGAAATGAGCCGGACTACGGTCGTTTTGCCGTTTGTGCCGGTAACCGAAACAATGGGAAACCGTTTCGATTCGTCATCCGGAAACAGCAAATCGACAATGTCTTTGGCAACATTGCGGAGTGTCCCCTCAGAAGGATAGAGATGCATCCTGATTCCGGGCGCGGTGTTCACCTCGACAATAACCCCGTCCGTATCCAATATCGATTTTGAAATATCCCGGGTCACAATATCGATTCCGGCAATGTCGATGCCGATGGCGTCTGCCGCTCTCACCGCGATGTCGGCATTGTCAGGATGGATTTCATCCGTTCTGTCGATCGCTGTGCCGCCGGTACTCATGTTCCCGTTTTCCCTCAGCATGGCGATTTTCCCGGCTTCCAGAATATCGTTCGGTTTCAGCCCATTTTTCTCCATAATATCAAGGCTGGTCTGATCCAGCCTTATTTTCGTAAGCGGTTTTTCGTGTCCGTCCCCTCGGTTCGGGTCCTGGTTCACGATCTCGATCAGTTCCTTCACCGTATGAGTGCCGTCGCCTGTCACATGGGCCGGAATCCGTTCGGAAACCGCGCACACCCGATTTCCGACCACGAGCACGCGGAAGTCCTTGCCCGATACATATTTTTCTATGATGATTCCGTTGCTGTACTTCGATGCGTCTTCAAAAGCGGCTTTCACTTCTTGATAGCTGTTCAGATTTAAGTGAACGCCCTTGCCCTGATTCCCGTTAAACGGCTTGACAACCACCGGCAGTCCGATCTGACGGGCGACCATCTGCGCCGATATCTCCGAGTAGACCACTTTTCCGTAGGGCACCGGGATCTGATTTTCATTTAAAATATATTTTGTGAGCTGCTTGTTGCAGGAGATATCAGCCGAAATACAGGGGGTAACATCGGTCAGAGTTGATTCGATCAGCCTGCTGCGTCTCCCGTAGCCAAGGCGGAGAAGGCTCTCGCTTCCGATTCTGGTAACCGGTATTCCCTGCTTTTTCGCTTCGTTTGCGATGGCGCTGGTGCTGGGCCCCAGATCGGAATCGAGGGATACCTTCCTGAGATATTCCATAAAGCCGGTAACGCCCATATCCCTGCCCGTCAGCAGATGATTGAGGATAAAGACCGCCGCTTTCCCGCACTCCAGCCCGCACACCTCGTTTTCATACTCATAGACGAGGTAATAGAGCGACGGCTCCTTTACCGTTCTGGTCTTCCCGTACTTCACCCGGTACCCCAGCTGAGACTGCATCTCCAGGATGACGTGCTCCAGCACATGGGCAAGATAGGTCCCGCATTCGAGTTTTTCAAGAAAGCCGCCTGGGTAGCCCAGCCCGCAGCTGTTTTCCCTCAGGCCGGGAAAGAGCTCCAGCAGTTTTTCGTTGAAACCGTCAATCTCTCTGGTGGGGATTGTCCCGTACTCCCCGATGTCAACGGTCATCTTCATGGCGCTCCTGTGGCTGTATATATTTCTTCCGCTGTATATGGTCAAATCGCATATATGAATCTGGTCAGCTTTCATTTTTTAAACGTAAAACCTTTCTGTTTTTCAGATCGAATCCATATCCCTGAGGCAAAACATGAATGACGGCTCCAATCACGGCCAGGATCTCGTTCTGATTGAGCTCCGATACATTGGAGCTTTGAATCGTTCTGCCGTCCATGATGGTGACCGCGTTGGTCCCGATCACTTCAAAATGCAAGTCCGGGTAGAGCTTTATCGCGGTATCTTCGTCAATTCCCAATCCGAGCACGTCGGGGTTTTCGGCCACGCCGCACAGCAGCCTGCCGAACCTGCCCCGCTGCTCGAAGTGCTGGTCGATGATGACTCCGCCGATGAGCCCAAGTCCCGGCGCCATTTTCAGCGTGCATTTTTTCGCCGGTTCGTTATCCAGGCCGTTTACAATCATGGTGGAGCTCATGACCGAAGCTCCTGCGCTCGTCCCCATGACGACGCCGCCCGAACGGTAGAGATTGATGAGATCATCCCAGGCTTTCGTCCCGCCCAGGATACTGGTGATCCGGAGCTGGTCCCCCCCCGTAAAGAAGATGCCGCTTGAATTTCTGATTTTGTCGCAGTATTCGTCGGAATTGGCGTCTTCCCGCGTATTAATATTCAAAACCTGCAGATTTTTTATCCCTAGATTCCGGAAAATCTCAAAATAACTGTGTCCGACTTCCTCAGACTTTTGGGTCGCTGTTGTGAGAATCGTTAAAATGTCCTTGCCAGAGAGCATTTGAGAAGCCTGATTCAGGATTACCCGGTTCCCGGTTTTATCCTCGGCACCTCCGATAATGATTAAGGTTCCCCTGGAGTCCATTTGTTCTCCTCCGTTAAAAAATCAATTTATCCCATGTGGTTTACAAGAGGAGTCCCCCGGCCAAAGTGTCACGTTTTTCAGTGAAGTTAACATACATTGCCCTGCTTCACTCCATGCGCCGCCTGATGGTTAGTCTTTCTTATTTCTTATCTTTTATCGGGCGCTAAAATTGGTAATGGTTGTGTGGCGTATAAAAAAGACGGGGTACTATTGCACAACAAGAACCTCATGATCCGCAGTCCCACAGCCTATCGAAAAGCCCGGCTAATACCGGGTTTTTCGACAGGCTGGGGGAGGTCCTTTTTAAAACGCCGCTGTTTCTATGAGATATACAGAATCGGCATGCCTCCCAGCCGCTGGGCCAGCTTTTCACGCAGGAACGCCTCGGCCTCACCTCGGATCTCCGAACGATAACAGTATTTGCCCCGGCCGCGGCCCGTCATGAGCGCAGGGTCAAAGGGCTGTAAGGCATTTGGGAACGCCTCGGTGTTGATGGCGTTTTGAACGTAGCTGTACGTCATCAGGATAATCTCGATGAACCCGCCGCGCTTTACTTTTTCGCTCAGAGCGTCCGCCAGATGATCGATGAGGTCTTTATAAAGCTTTTTCCAGTTCCCCAGCAGTATGACCGGCGCGATAAGGAGCCCCA
>VSSQ01000460.1_pt1 | contig 27582 bp, 28 predicted proteins | sample 4763081 | NCBI WGS metagenome assembly VSSQ01 (sample SAMN12137344, study PRJNA551015) | bioreactor metagenome | isolation source: SDC9 anaerobic chlorinated ethene degrading culture | place: USA: Knoxville, Tennesee | collected 2015-01-01
TGAATTATCACTATTTTTGCTGCATCCTACAAAAGATGATGATATTAAAAATAATGATGATAAGATAGCAATAGATTTCTTAAGCTTTTTCAATTTTATCACCTCTTGATAAAAATTCTTTTCTATTAGCAATTAATAGAAGAGTTAAAACTGTTACAAACATCAAAGTTGAAAGAGCATTAATTTCAGGTTTAATTCCTCTTCTCGCCATAGCAAATATTTCTATAGAAAGGTTTGTAACTCCAGGTCCCGCAGTGAAGAAACTAATTACAAAATCATCAATAGACATTGTAAAAGCCATTAACATACCAGCAAAAATTCCAGGTTTAATTTGAGGTAATATTATTTTTCTTAATGTATAAGCTGGAGTAGCACCTAAGTCCAATGCAGCATCTTCTATGTTTTCAGGTAACTGTCTAAGTTTAGGTAAAACAGCTAAAATTACATAAGGAATATTAAATGTAATGTGAGCAAGAAGCATAGTAGTAAAGCCAAAATCTAATTTTGTAAGAGGTCTTATAAATATAAATAAGCTCATTAAGGCAATACCAGTAACTATGTCTGGATTTAATACAGGTAAATAATTAATATTTAATAAAAGAGCTTTTTTAGGTCCCTTCATTTTATTTATTCCAATAGCTGCTAAAGTACCAATTATAGTAGCTATAACGGAAGAAATTATTGCAATAACAACAGTAAAGAATAAAGCTTGAAGAATTCTTTCATTTTGGAATAGGTCAGCATACCATCTTAATGTAAAGCCAGACCATTTTCCCATGGTTTTTGAATCATTAAAGGAGAAAATAATTAATGCTAATATTGGAGTGTATAAAAATATAAATATAAGTAATAAATAAGATTTCTTAATAAAGTTTTCAAGTTTCTTTACCATAACTGATTTCCTCCTCCTTCTTTAGCATCAGAATTATCAAACTTACTCATTATAGCCATAGATACTAATATTATTATCATCATAAATATAGAAATAGATGAACCAAAATTCCAATCACCCATCATAGTAAATTGTTGTTCAATTAAATTACCTAAAAGCATATATTGTCCACCACCAAGCAATCTTGAAATTACAAATGTAGAAACAGCCGGCATAAATACCATAGTAATTCCTGAAATAACACCAGGCATGCTTAAAGGTAAAACTATTTTCCTAAATATCTCACCCCTATTTGCGCCTAAATCGGCAGCTGCATTTAATAAATCTTTATCCATTTTTGTTAACACAGTATATATTGGAAGCACCATGAATGGTAAAAAATTATAAATCATACCAAGTATTACAGCGCCATCATTATATAAGAAAGTAAAAGGACCAAAACCTAAGTAACCAAGAATATTATTTACAAAGCCATTTTTACCTAAGATAGGTAACCAAGCATAAGTTCTAAGCAAAAAGTTCATCCACATTGGTACTATAAAAAGCATAATTAAAATATTACCTTTTGAAGGTTTCATTTTAGAAATTATATATGCAACAGGATATCCTAAAATTAGGCACCATAATGTTGATAAAAAAGCAAGCCATAAACTTCTAGTAAAAACCTTTATATATTGAGATTGAAGTAGTCTTGTGAAATTTTCTAATGAAAATTTATAATCTCCTTCAGGTGTTAATATAGTAAAGCCGAAGAATAAAACTATTATTAAAGGAATTATAATAAATAAAGAACTCCAAACTATGAAAGGAGATGCAGCAAAGTTTTTATTAATATTTTTTGCCTTACTCATTATTTGAAACCTTTCTCATAATATGAATATCTTCTGGGTAAATATCTAATCCTATAACAGAATTTACTTCTGCAAATTTAGTATTATGAATTATCCATTTATTATTTCCTTCTTCAACTTCTATTTCGTAATGAACACCTTTAAAAATTATTGATTTTACTGTACCTTTTAACATTCCCTTGTCAGCAGCTACAATTTTAATATCCTCAGGTCTTATAACTACATCAATTAATTCATTTTGTTTAAACCCTTTATCAACACAAACAAAAGTATTATTGCAGAACTCTACTTTAAAATCATCTAACATAGTTCCATCTAAAATATTACTTGCACCTATAAAGTTAGCAACAAATGCATTAGCAGGTTCATTGTATATATCTTCTGGAGATCCCATTTGTTGAATTTTACCTTTATTCATAACTATAATAGTATCAGACATTGTCAATGCTTCTTCTTGATCATGAGTTACAAAGATGAAAGTAATTCCAAGTCTTTGTTGCATTCTTTTAAGTTCAATTTGCATTTCTTTTCTAAGTTTTAAATCAAGAGCTCCAAGAGGTTCGTCTAAAAGAAGAACTTCTGGTTCATTAATTAAAGCTCTAGCAATAGCAACTCTTTGCTGTTGTCCACCACTTAGGGATTCTACGCTTCTTTTTTCAAATCCTTCTAAAGAAACTAATTTAAGCATTTCTTTAACTTTTAAATCTATTTCATTTTTAGGAGTTTTTTTAATTTTTAATCCAAATGCAATATTTTCATAGACATTCATATGAGGGAATAAGGCATATTTTTGGAATACAGTATTTACCTGTCTTTTGTATGGAGGTAAAGATGAAATATCATTTCCATTAAATAAAACTTCACCTTTATCAGCAACTTCAAATCCAGCAAGTATTTTTAATGTTGTTGTTTTACCACATCCACTAGGACCAAGTAATGTTAAAAATTCATTCTTTTTAATATTTAATGAAAGATTATCTAAAACGCAATTACCATCAAAGGATTTAGAAATACCTTTCATTTCAATTATGTTTTGTTTCAAAATAAACACCTCTTTCTATAGATTTAAAATGACGGCGGAGTACTTATCCAAATTACTTTAGCTTGTGTTTTTCCACCATTTGAAATATAGTGATTAGATCTAGGTTTAAAATAAAAGCTTTCACCTTTTTTCACTTTAAATTTCTTTTTTCCTAGATGTAAAATTATAGTTCCAGATAAAACAAAACCAAATTCTTCACCTTCATGAGGTTCTTCTTCTATATATCTTCCATCAGGTTCAAGAGTTATCATTATTGGTTCCATTTCATTTTTTTGTGCATTAGGTATAAGCCACATTAGCTTATATTTTAAATCATTATTTTCAGTTTCAAACATATCTTCATATGTATAAGTAACTTTCTCTTCACTAGCATCACTAAAAAATTCTGTGAGATTTGTACCGAGAATTTCTAGTATGTCAATTAATGTTGCTATTGATGGAGAAGTCAAGTCATTTTCAACTTGTGATATAAATCCTTTAGAAAGTTCACATCTATTGGCAAGTTCTTCTTGAGTCAATTGTTTTTCAATACGAAGTCTACGAATTTTTTCTCCTATTTCCACAATTACACCTTCCATCATATAAATTTTATAATACTAAACTAAAAGTTTAAGATTACTAAACAAACAATAAATATTATAAATATTAATATTATAAAAATCAATATTTTTTCAAATAATATATAAAAAAAAGTTTTTTGCCAAAGCCTCATTATATATATACTATATGATTATTTATATAATTAAGTTTAAGAAAACAGTCATGAAAGTTTAGGAATACTAAGTAAAATAATAAAAGTGAAATAATTACAATATATTTAAAAACATTAAGTTAAAATTAAATACTAGTTATATTTCTTGATAAAAGCTGAATTTTATGAGATATTAAACTATATATTATCTGGAAGAATAAAGAAATATTTATAAATTTCTTGTTATAGGTGATGAAATGAATAATAAATTAAATTTATATAGGAGAAATGGTAAAAAGGTTTATATAAGGCAACCTAAATTTACTGAGCTATCTTTTGTAGAATCTTTGTGGAGTAATAAAGAAAATATGGGGGAGATAGGTAAGACATATTCTTTTCCAAAAGAAAAATGGGATATGTTTTATAGAAAAATGGTACAACCAACAGATGGGAAGAATTTTTATTGTCTTATATATTCTTTAGATGAAAAGGCAATTGGAGAAGTTAGTTTCCATGGATATAATTCTGCGACTAAGGTAGCTAGAATAAATATAAAAATACATCATATGCATAGACGCAAAGGATATGGAGAAGAAGCATTAAAGCTACTTTTGGAATATTATTTTTTTGAATTTGGTGGAGAGGCAATAATAGATACTGTAAGTACAAAAGAATCCAGAGAACTATTGAAAAAAATAGGTTTTGAAGAGATAAGTAATTTTAGAAATCAATTTACTTATAAAATAACTAAAAAGAACTTTTTTAAATGTAAGATAAATAATAAAAAAATTATAAATATATTAACTTATGATAATATTAATATAATGGAATATTCAATTCCTTTTAATATATTTAGTAAAGCTAATGAAATTCTAAAGGAAGATTACTTCGAAGTTCATCCCATATCCAATAAATCACAAATAGAAACAGAAAATATAAATGTATCTGTTAAAGATATAATTAATAATAATATATATAAACCTAATATGATTATAATACCAGGAGGAAAAGACGTAAAATCAGCGGCTAAAGATAGTGTTTTAATGAATTATTTAAAATTTATTTATAGTAATTGCGATTATATAATAACATTTTCTAACGGAATATATTTTCTTAATGAATTTAATGATTTAGAAGGAATTACAGTACCAAAATCAGAATGGAGAATAGAGGGGACAATTCAAATAAAAAAAGCTTTTGTTGATAATGGTAAATTAATGTTTGCATCAAATATGATTGGGATAATAGAACTATGCACAGAGATTGTTAAAAAGCTAGCTGGTGAAGAGGTAAGTGAAAGGTTATTAAAGGAAATAGGTATATATAATTAAAGGAAATAGGTATATATAATTAAAGAATATAACATATTAAGCTAATAAGTAAATTACAAGTAGTTAAATAAAAATAGAAATTTGCAATAATAGACTTTTCAGTATATACAAATTATAATGAATAAGACAAGGTAAATTTAAAGTTAATTTCCTAGATAGAGGAGAAGATAAGTATGGTAAATGGTAGAATTCATTCAATTGAAAGTATGGGTCTTGTTGATGGACCAGGTATAAGAGTAGTTGTATTTTTTCAAGGATGTAAATTAAGATGTCTTTATTGTCATAATCCAGATACTTGGAGTGACAATGGAGGAACTGAATATACTGCTGAAGAATTAGTTAAAAGAATAAAGAGATTTAAAAGTTATTTTACAACTTCGGGTGGAGGAGTAACATTTTCTGGGGGGGATCCATTAAGACAGCCAGAATTTTTGTTAGAAGTACTTAAGGAATGTAAATCAGAAGGAATACATACATGTCTAGATACATCAGGTGTTGGATTTGGAGATTATGATGAAATACTAAAATATACAGATTTAGTTTTGTATGATGTTAAGCATTTATCAGAAGAAGGATATGAAGAAATCACTGGATTCAAAATAGAAGAAACAAATAAATTCTTAGAAGCTTGTAAAAAAGTAGGCACTAAACTTTGGATAAGACAAGTAGTTATTCCAGGCAAGACAGATAGTGAAGAATATATGGAGGGCCTTAAAACATTTATTAATAATTTAGAAAATGTTGAAAAGGTTGAGTTATTACCATATCACTTATTGGGTGTAAATAAGTATGAAACTATGGGAATACAATATAGATTAGATGGAGTTCCAGCAATGAATAAAGATATTTGTAAAAGTCTTAAGGATAAATACTTTGGAGAATATTAAATTTTACGAAACAATTTTCTAGTGCACAATTAACAAGGCACAGTTCATAATAAACTATGAACTGTGCCTTGTTAACTGTGCACTGAATGAAATTTATTTATTAAGTAATTTAGAAAAGTACCCTGCAGGTATTAGTCCCTTCTTCATGCCTTGAATCACTGTTAAATAAGTAGCAGCTGTGTCAAATCTAGCATCATGATAATTTCCACTACCTTCAAATAACTCATTTGCTTTACTTTCAATTTGTTCTTCTGTTATTTGAAGAAAATCTATAACTTCTGACAGCTTAGGATTTTTTATATTTCCAGCTGGACTTGGTAAATTGCAAATAGCTTTGTAATATGACATAGTACAGAAAGTATTCTTAGGTTCCCATGTTGTATCTATAAGACCAGCTTCCCAAAGCTGCTGTAATTCATGCTTTAAGAATTTTATATCAAATTGGACATTATGACCTATTATAAAATCAGCATCAAAAAAGTCAGGCATAAATTCATGGACAAAATCTAAAAATTCTTTCCCTTCTGAAAGATCATATAATTTTTCAAGTGAAAATCCATGAACTGCTTGCGCACCTTCATCCATACTATCAACTGTAAAGAAGAAGTTTTTTCCTATTGTTTTTTGCGGCTTACAGGAAGCGTCTATAATTATATAACTTAATTGACATATGTTTCCAGGTTTTATACTAGTGGTTTCAGTATCGAAAAAAAGTAATTTCATTTTATCCTCCTAAGAATATAATTTACTATTATATAAACTTTAATAGAAATAGATTTAAATTTGTATAGTGTTTATCGAAACACATATATATAATAACATAAAAACTAAAGATTTATAAAATCAATTTATAAATTTGGAGAACAAAAAATAACTAATAGGTTACTATTAGTTATTTTAAAATTTATTTTCCTTCAAAAGCCTTTGATATAACTTTTAATAATTCAAGACAAGTTTCTAATGTTTTTTTATTATCATCTAAGTTAGGGTTAAATTCAACAAAATCCATGGCCCTTACTAATGAAGTACTAATTATACTTTCAATTATTTGTTTTCCTTCGGAAAAAGTTAATCCATCTTCAACTGGTGTTCCTGTTCCAGGAACATAAGTAGGATCTAAACTATCAATATCAAAGCTAAAATGAATGTTTTTCACATTGTTTCTATTTATAGCTTCTAAGAATTCTTTTAATACAAGTTCTATGCCCTTATTTTTAATATCTTTCATGGTCCATACGTTAAGATTATTTTCCTTGATTAATTCAAGTTCACCTAAATCTAAGTCTCTGCAACCTAATAAAAATACATTTTCAGGTTTAACCTTTTTACTAGAGGAATAAAGGTTGGTTAAAACTTCATGACCAATTCCCATAGAACTAGCTAAAGGCATTCCGTGAATGTTTCCAGATGGGGAAGTCTCGTGTGTGTTTATATCACCATGAGCATCCACCCAAACTACTGCAAGATCTTCTGCAAAAAATTTACTTGAGCCAGCAACACTTCCAATTGCTAATGAATGATCTCCGCCAATAACTAAAGGAAGATATGAATTTTTTAAGGACTCATAAACTTTATCAGCTAGTCCAACATTTGATCTCACAACTTCATCTAAATACTTCATTTTTGCGTTAGCTGCGTATTTATCATTTGAAGAAACATTTTTTACATGAACTTCGCCCATATCACAGACTTGGTGGCTTTTATTAAAAATATCTAGAAGGTTGTTCTCTCTTAAAATTTTTGGCCCATTTTCAACTCCAGGATTATCACATCCATAGAATATAGGCATATCAATAATACTAATATTCATAAAACAAACCTCCGATTTGGAATAAATTTTTTAGGGCAATAAATATATATTAATAGCTTAATGTAAATAAGTAAATAAAAAAATATAAAAAATTTATTACAATTTTATATTTTTAAATTTTATATAGAAAATTTAACTAAATACATATTATATTTATACTATTTTGTCTTAAAATGTGAAAAAAAATCAAAATAGAAAGAAAAATATAGATTCTATTTTGATTTATATAATTTATTTATTCCCTTAATAATTTATGTTATTCTATATATTAATAAATTAAAAAGGAATTTCCATATAATAGAGAAATTTAAATAAAAAGTTAATAAAAAACTGCCGTATAAACGTGATAGAGTCAAGTTTATACGGCAGTTTTAAGACTTAAATTATATATATAATTTAAGTAAAGTAAATATTTTAATAATTAGGAAATCATTTCGCTTAATTTTTGTAATGCTTCATCCTTTGTATCAAATGAGAATTTATTTTCTTTTATATAATTTTGATCTATTTCTGGTAAATTAGCTAGTGGTTTTGAATTTGAGTAAACCTTTTTTTCAGATTCTATTATATTTCCATTTGAATCTGTTTTAAATAAGCTTATATATCCATTTTCTTCACCTAAATAATATTTATTTGATTCAAATTTATTAATATCTGTAGATGAATCACGGGTGTAAATTAATTTATTATTATCCCATTCATAAAGAGCGTATCCATCATCAGAAAGTTTCTCTGATAAAGCCTCTTTAGTAAGATTATCATCTAAATTTAATTTTTTCTTTAAGTTTAGTAAGTTTTCTGACATATCTATATTATCATTTGTTTTTAAAGTAATATAAATATTATCATCTAAATATTTATCATTTTCACTATAGACAGTTTTATTTTCGGCTTCTTCATTATTAATTAATCTATTAGGATTAGTAAAATAATCCGTTATAAAATAGCTTAGGCAAAAACAGATAGCTAATAAAGAAATAAATGAAACTAATATAGCAGCTTTTTGCTTTTTATTTAAATTTCCACTTGTGGATTTTGAATTTAAATTATTATTTGAATTATCCATATTTATCACTCCTTGTTACTATTATTACCAAATAAGTGTAAAATTAAACTATATTAATGAAATATTTCATTTTTTATAAAGTATTTTTATTTATATAGAGTAAATAATTCATATAAAGTAAATAATTAAAGTAAATAATTGAAAAACATATAAAACATATAATTGTTATATATTTGTAACAATTATGACAAATAAATTTAGTATAATTTAATGGATATTGTTGTAAGAATATAAATCTTAGTTATATAATAGTAAGGTAAAGTAAAGGGAGGAATTTGGATGAGCGAGAATGAGTTAACGAAGAAGAGAAAAAAATCTAAGAATAAAAAGAAAACAAGAAATAAAATTATATTAATATCAGTATTAAGTGTATTAGCAATAATAATAGCAACAGCATTATGGTGGTATAATAGTTTGAGAAATAGAATTTATGTGGAATATAAGCCTGAAGTTAAAAAGGAAGCAAGCTATAATGAAGTAGATGGAATTACAAATGTCTTATTAATAGGAACTGATGGAAGAACATTAGATGAACCAGCAAGGTCTGATTCTATTATTATAGCCACTTTAGATAATAATAATAAAAATGTTAAGTTAACAACAATAATGAGAGATACATTAGTTGATATACCTGAATATGGCGAAAATAAAATAAATGCAGCTTTTGCTTTTGGAAGTTCTGAGCAAGATGATAACGGAAAACTTCGTGGAGCAGAAGGTGGAGCGGCCTTACTAATGGAAACTATAGAACAAAACTTTAATTTACATTTAGATAAATATGTTATAGTTAATTTTTGGGGATTTGAAGCTATAATAGATGAAATCGGTGGAATAGAAGTTGATATTAAAGATTATGAAATAGAGGAAGTAAATAAATATATAGGTGAATCAACAGGTGTAAATTCTCCTCCAATTACTGAAACAGGACTTCAAAAGGTAAACGGACAACAAGCTTTATCATATGCAAGAATTAGATATGTTGGTAATGGTAATTTTGAGAGAGGCGAGAGACAATCAGCAGTATTATATCAAGTAGCTTCAAAACTCAAAGAAGTTAATCCTATTAAGTATGTAGGAGTAGCTAATACATTATCACAACATGTAAAAACCAATATAGATATACCAGAAGCTTTAAATTTAGCTTATACAATTTACAAATTGCCTAATTTAAATTTTGAGAGATTACAAATACCACAAGCTGAACTTATAGCAAGAGATAATTTATATAAGGATAGAGGATGGTGTTTATTAATAGATCTTGAGCAAAACTCAAAGATACTTTATGACTTTATATTTAAGAATAAATCACCTAATCCAGAAGAATTTGATTTATTATCAGTAGAAAATGCAGCTGCAAGATATAATGCAGAGGAAGCAAGATATAATTCATTATATAACATAAAGCCAGAAGATTATAATGATAAAAATGAAGAAAAGGTAATAGATCCAGTACCAGATAAAGATGTTGTTAAACCACCAACAGGAGGAACAACGAATCCACCGACAGATGGAGGAACAACGAATCCACCAACAGGAGGAGGGACAACGAATCCACCAGCAGGAGGAGGAACAACGAATCCACCGGCAGGAGGAGGAACAACGAATCCACCAACAGATGGAGGAACAACGAACCCACCAACAGGAGGAGGAACAACGAATCCACCAACAAATGGTGAAAATAATGTGAATAATTCTGATAAACCTCAAAATTAATAAAGTTTTAAAGAGCTTTACTTCTAAGTAAAGCTTCTTTTTATTAAAAAAATGTAAATATAAACTTTGCTTTAATAAATATGATATAATCATAAAAAGAATAAGGAGGAGTAGAATGATGGGAGTAGATTACTTATTAAATAAGATATTGGCAGTGCCAGCAATATTAATAGCTTTTGTAGCACAAGGATATGCAAAAGCTAAAGTAGCAGATAAATTAGGCGATAAAACACCAAGATTTCAAGGAAGATTAACATTAAATCCAGCAGCTCATATAGATTTAATGGGCTTTATAATGATATTATTAGTTGGCTTTGGATGGACTAAGCCCTTAGATACTAATCCAAGAGCATACAGAAGAGGACAGAAGGATGCAATAAAGGTAACTATGGCAGCACCTCTTGCAAATTTGTTAGTAGGATTTATTGCTACATTCATTTATATATTATGGGGGATAATAGCATACAAGATACTTCCTTCATCAACATATAGTATTATAAGTATTGCTTTATTATATATGGCTAAAATAAATATAAATTTATTTATATTTAATTTAATACCACTTCCTGGTCTTGCAGGATTTGAATTATTTAAGGAGCTAAGTCCTAAAAACTTTTATAAAGTTGCAGATATTCTTTATCAATATCAAATGTTTATTCTTATGGGGGTAGTTTTATTAGGTCAATATATACTAGCAATACCTTCAAATCTAATATTTACTTTATTTAGAAATGTAGCTTTTGGAATTTTAGGATTATTATTTTAAAAATTTTTATATAAAGATATTGCTGTATTTAGTAAAAGATTAATATTTAAACTTATAAGTATATAATTACTAATTATGAATTATTATATATGCCTTTTATGTTGACAATAAAAGTTTTGTTTATGTATAATGTTTATATTAAAATAAAATAAGTATTAATATCAATGAAGAGAAGAGTACTATATTTGATTCTTTAAGCGAGTAAGGGGTTGGTGTAAGCCTTATAAGATAGAGTATTAGGAAGAGAGTCTTGGAGATAGCTACTGAAATTTTATTAGTAGGATAGTTCGTATTGCTGCGTTAAAGCATTGAGTGGCATTTTATGCAATCAGAGTGGTACCGCGGAAGTTTTCCGTCTCTTATTTAGTTAAGAGACGGATTTTTTATTTTTTAATTAATAGTGAAACTTAAGGAGGATATAATAATGGATTACAAGAAAAAAGTTGCGCAAGCAATAAGTAAGCATGTTGATATGGATATTGAAAGTATAGAGAAATTAATTGAAATTCCACCAAAGAGCGATATGGGAGATTATGCATTTCCATGTTTTCAACTAGCAAAAGCTTTCAGAAAAGCTCCTAATATGATATCAGAGGAATTAGCAAGTAAAATAAGTAATGAAGGATTTGAAAAGATAACTAATATTGGACCATATGTTAATTTTTTTGCAGATAAAAGCATATTTACTAAAAATACAATAGAAAAAGTATTAACAGAGGGAGATGAATACGGTTCATCTAATATTGGAGAAGGAAAAACTATTTGTGTTGAATATTCATCACCTAATATAGCAAAACCATTTCATGTTGGGCATTTATTTACAACAGCTATAGGAAATTCTCTATATAAGATCTTTAAAAAAGAAGGTTACAATGTTCAGGGAATAAATCACTTAGGAGATTGGGGAACTCAATTTGGAAAACTTATATCTGCATATAAAAGATGGGGAAATGAAGAAGCTTTAGAAAAGAATGCTATAGATGAACTTTTAAGAATATATGTTAAATTCCATGATGAAGCAGAAAAAGAGCCTTCACTTGAAGATGAAGGAAGAGCTTATTTTAAAGCATTAGAAGATGGTGATAAAGAAGTAGAAGCCTTATGGAAGAGATTTAGAGATTTAAGTTTAAAAGAGTTTGAAAGAATATATGAAATTTTTGATGTTAAATTTGATTCATATGCAGGTGAGGCATTCTATAATGATAAAATGGATGTTGTAGTAAATGAGTTAAAGGAAAAGAACTTGTTAGTAGAAAGTAATGGAGCGCAAGTAGTTATGCTAGATGAGTATAATATGCCTCCGTGTATAGTGTTAAAGGGTGATGGAGCATCAATATATGCAACTAGGGATTTAGCAGCAGCCATGTATAGAAAGAAAACATATGATTTCTATAAGAGCATATATGTAGTTGGGACACCACAAGCTTTACACTTTAAACAAGTATTTAAGGTTTTAGAGCTTGCAGGACATGAATGGGCAAAAGATTGTGTCCATGTAGGTTTTGGTCTTGTAAAGTTTGCAGATAGAAAACTTTCAACTAGAAAGGGCGAGGTCATTCTATTAGATGATTTAATTAGAGAATCTATAGATAAAACTTTAGAAGTAATAAATGAAAAAAATCCAGATTTAGATAATAAAGAGGAAGTAGCTAAGAAGATAGGTGTTGGTGCTGTAGTATTTACTTATCTAAAGAATTCAAGAGAAAAAGATATAGTATTTGATTGGAAAGAAATGCTTTCATTTGATGGTGAAACAGGTCCTTATGTTCAATATTCATATGCAAGAGCAAATAGCATATTAACAAGAGCTGGAGAACTTAAAGGAAATGCAGATTATTCTAAACTTACATCAAAGGAAGAGTTTGAATTAGTAAAAACTTTAGAAGGATTTGCAAAGCAAATACATTTAGCAACTGAAAAACTAGAACCGTCAATTGTTACAAGATATGCAATTGAGGTTGCCAAAACATTCAATAAATTCTATAATGCACATTCTGTATTAAATCTAGAAGATGAAGAATTAAAAGAAGCAAGGCTAGGTTTAGTAAAAGCAACATGTCAAGTTATTAAAAATTCTTTAGCCTTATTAGGTATTGAAGTTGTAGATAAGATGTAATTTAAAATGGCTTAATAAAATTTAATTAAATTTTATTAAGCCATTCTATCTTTAGTTTTTCTTTGCCAATTTAATTCCGTTTGAATTATCTTCATACATTGGACAATGGTCAGAACAGGTACCACAGTTACAGCCACCACCTTTAGAAGATTTCTTTATAGATTTATATATTGTAGTGCCGGCAAAGGCTACAATAATTAAGGTAATTAATATTTCCATGAAAACACCTTCTTTTTATAAATAATATAATTATGATAGATATTATAAAAGATACTTTGTTTATACAGATAAAAAGATATTTTTAGCATCTTTTTTCCTAATAGCTAAATCAAATCCTCTAAGATTAACTATTATTGGATCACCAAGAGGTGCAACTCCTTTAAATTGAATTTCCGTACCTTCAATACAACCAAGGGCTAATAATCTTTTGGCAAGCTTGTCATCACCATCAATATATTTTATTATAGCTTTTTCTCCTAATTTTAAATCACATAAACTCATACTGTCACCTCGTATTGAAAATCATTATCATATAAATATAATAACAAAATGTGAAAAAGTAGTCAATGCTTTTAAGAATTTATTAATTATAATCATTAATTAAAAATATTCTTTTACAGATTATAATTATAAGTATAAAGAACATATAATAAATTACATAATATTATATAAGTAGGAATATTTAAATTTATATAAGTTGTAATAAGTATTTTATTACGGTAGTATTTCAGTGACTTATATAAAAATTTAAAAGGTATATGAGTTCAATTTTGTTATTCTATGTAGGCAAGGCTATTAACTTAAAACTTATAATTATGTAGATTATTAATTGAAACACATATATTTGTTTTTATATTGCTATAAAAGGTGATATAATATTATAAGATAAAACAGGGAATTTAAAGGTGATAATGATAAGGAAGAAAGAGTGGTAATGTGATTATTAGAGAAAATATAATAGAGGTTGATTCTTTAGCAAGAGATTTTATGCTAAAAACAGATTCAATAAATAGATCTCCGGAGGAATTAATATTTTTTGATTTAGAGCATTATGTGTATAAAAAACCAAAATGTATAGGTGTCTTTGGAGCGTGTATTTATGAAAACAATAAATTGTATGTAACTCAGTATATGATTGAAAATAAGGGAGAGGTAATACAGATATTAGATTTAGCAAAAAGATACTTTGTTAATATGAAAAGAAAAGGGAAAAAGGCAATTGTTACTTTCTCTGGAAATAACGACTATACTGTGATAAATTATTTATTTAAGAAGTATAGAATAGCATTTAATTTTTCGAAGGAATTTGAAGATATAGATATTCAAAGAGAATATGAAAAGGAAATGGGGCACTCAATAGGGCTAAAAAATTTAGAGAAAGACTTTAATATTCATAGAGAAGGAGATCTTATAAGTGGTTCCAATTTAGCAAAGACATTTAATAAAGTGCTAAAAGATAGAGAATATATTTTAAGAATGCCTAGAGAAAAAATAGAAACAATACTCCTATATAATGAGCAAGATGTAACCAATTTATATAATATATATATGCTTTGGAAGGCATATGTAAAGAAGGCTGAAGAAGAACAAGTAGAATCAATACACGAAACAGAAGAAATAGATGTATCAAAGGTTAATGATACTGGAGAAAATACAATTAAACAAGAAGAAGAAATTTTAATTAAAGAAGAGCATACAATAGAAGAAGTAAAATAATTAAATATTAATTTAAGAATAAATTCTTAAATGATAGATGCTCCTAATTATTTAGGAGCATCTATCATTTCAAAGAATAACCATCTGATTTTATTAAAATATTTCCATCTAAATCAGTTTGATAAATAGTTAAATCTTTTAACCTAGATAAAACTTCCTGAGAAGGATGACCATAACTATTATCTTTTCCGACAGATATTACTGCGATGTAGGGATCAACAGCATCTAAAAATCTTTTTGAAGTTGAAGATGAAGATCCATGATGTCCTACCTTTAGTACATCGCTTTTTAAATCATATCCTTGCGTTAAAACTTCTTTTTCAGAAAGCTCTTCTGAATCACCAGTAAATAGAAAAGAAGTGGTTCCGTAGGAAATCTTTATAATAGAAGAAAAATTATTTAGATTTTCATATTCATTAGATATAGGAGAAAAAACATCAACTTTAGTATTTTCACCAAGATCTATTGACTTAATATTTGGCTTTAGTACTTTAATTTTTAAATCTTTTATCACAAGAGATTCTACCATGGTTTCGAATGCTTTTGTATTACTGTTTACTTTAGGGGCATAGAAATTTAAAACTTCAAAGTTATCAATTATATAGCTCATGTTTCCTATATGATCTTCATGAGGGTGAGTTGCTATTATATAATCCAACTTAGAAATCTTTAAAGAATTGAGATATTTTACTAATTTATCTTTAGAAGCACTTGGACCAGAGTCTATAAGTAAATTTTTCGAATTAACTTGAATTAATATAGAATCTCCTTGACCTACATCAATGAAATGAACATTCATTCCTTTAATATTGTCAGATACAATATTTTTATTAGTTTCAATACTACATTGAAATAATATTAGTATTAAAAGAAAATTTAAAGTTATATAAATAATTTTCTTTTTCAATTGTTATCTCCTTAAAAATAGTAATATATTTTATAGCTGATACATATATTATAGACTTAACAAATTAAAAATATAATTGAAGAAAAAATTATATGCATTTATAATAGAGAAGAAAAGTAAGATTTGGTGGTGAAAGAATAGTGAGTTATTTTAAAATAATTAGTTACGGTATATATATGATATTTATGCAACTTAAAGCTGTTAAACGATGGTATTTAGAAAAAACAAAAGGAGAAAGAGCAGCTATAGATTATAGTGGAAAAGTAGGAGAAGATTGGGCAAGATATACGATTCATAATGCATTAGGAATGAATGTTACAATAAAGGGAAAAGAGAATATTCCGAATGTACCATGTTGCTATATAGGTAATCATACAAGTATATTAGACATTCCTATATTAATAGATTCAGTTGGAAAGTGTATGGGGTTTGTAGCTAAAAAGGAAATGGTTAAAGCTCCTGTATTAGGATATTGGATGAGCAAATATAATTGTGTTCCTTTAGATAGAGAAAATGCAAGGGAAGCTATTAAAGTAATAAAAAAAGGTTCAGAGAATATAAAAAAAGGATACAGTATGGCTATATTTCCTGAAGGAACAAGAAGTAAAAATGGTGAATTAATGGAGTTTAAAAAAGGAAGCTTAAAGCTAGCAACAATGGCAAAAGCTCCAATTGTACCTGTTACTATAGATGGAGCTTATAGAGCTTTTGAAATAGACCGTAAATTTAAGGCTATAGATATAACAATTACATTTTCAGAACCAATATATACAGAAAACTTATCAAGAGAAGAAGAGAAATCTTTAATGGAAAAAGTAAGATCAGAAATTGCAAAAAATTTAGAGAAATAAATATAGAACAAAAATAGTAAAAAGCTATATTATTGATATTAAGTCAATAATATAGCTTTTTACTATTTACAATTTATTCCTTAACTGGTGGAAGATTATAAATTACAATAAGGCATATCATATATATAATATGAAAAATAAGATTCGAACAAGATAGAATATTTACTCAATATTTACAAATATAGTTCGCAAATTTATCAATTATCAAAAAAAACCTAAATGTATTAGTTTGGTTACGTTTTCTTTCAGAAAAAATATTTAAAAATCATAATAATTTTGAAAAATGAAAAAATAAACTTTAAAAACTTGCATAATATATGTTATAATAGAAAAAAATAAGGTCAAAATGAAATTTTCATCATACACATAATTCACAAGGGGGTTAATTTATGCGTAAAGAGTTTTCAATAAGCAATGATAAGGTATTAATTAATTTTACAGCTAAATACTGTAGTACATTTGAGGAACTAGTAGAAAGTTATGGATTTAAGAGAGTAATAGAAAATTATTTGAAGAAATCTAAGAAAAAGGTAACATTAAGCTGGAGATATTTAAGGCAAGGATTAAAAACAGATGATATAGCTCAAATATCTAAAGATTTATCTAAAATATTTAAATATTGTACAGTTATGAGTGTTCAAGAAATAGTAGAAGCCAATGAGATGTATGATGATTTATTTTCAGATAAAGATAAATTTATAGCATTTATAGAAGACTTGTATTTATTCTGGAGGGGGCTAGAAAGATATACAATAATTCATAATAATAGACGTCAGGATGGATTATCAGCAGTAAGTTTTACTCAAGCAAATTCATCATTATCTAATTTAATTTTGAAATTATATAGAAAAATAGAAAAGAATGTTTTGGGATATAAGCCAAATGTATTTAGACAAATACCAGTTGGGGGAAATGCCTCAATAATAATTAATAGAGTTTTATGGCCATTACCAAAAGGATATGAATCATTAGAAGATATAGAATTTATTGACAGTATATTATTAGAAACACCATTTATAACATACCCTAAAAAGAATACTAGAAGTGGAATGTTTACAGAAGTAAGTACTAACCCATTACAATATGCTTCATTAAATAAAGATCATTGGTTTTGCTATCCAGCAAAAGTAGGAGAACTTATAGCGTTCATATATTTCCATAGAGATTTCATGCAACATGGAATAACTTTATGTAATTTATTTGAAATGGCAAGGTGCGAAGAATATAGAGGTAAAAAGCCAGATTTAGTTTATGTATTTGGTGCAACAGATAATGAAACGGATAAGAAAACAGTATTCTATGATGATAAAGAAAATGATATCATGTTAGGATATGTAAATCATTCTGTTGACATTGATTATTTTGGATATATGAAGAAAATGACTCTTACATTACACAATTTAGTAATGATTAAAAGAGGATATTTACCAATACATGGTGCTATGGTTAATATAGAGCTTAAGGATGGTAAAGCAGCAAATGTTGTTATCATGGGAGATAGTGGAGCAGGAAAATCAGAAAGTTTAGAAGCCTTTAGAACATTAAGTGAAGATCATATAAGTAATATGACAGTGATATTTGATGATATGGGAACATTTAAAGAAATAGATGGAAAGATAATTGGATATGGAACAGAAATAGGAGCATTTGTTAGATTAGATGATTTAGACCAAGGATATGCCTTTAAAGAAATCGATAGAAGTATTTTTATGAATCCTGATAAAATAAATGCTAGATTAGTAATGCCAGTTGCTCCATATAAAGAAATAGTAAAAGGATATGAAGTAGATTTATTCTTATATGCTAATAATTATACATCGGTGGAAGTGGGCGAAAATGCTATAGAATATTTTGAAAATACTAAAGATGCTATAGAAATATTTAAATCAGGCGCTAGAATGGCCAAAGGAACAACTTCAGAAAAAGGATTAGTAGAAAGTTATTTTGCAAATCCATTTGGACCTGCGCAAAAACAAAAAGAAACAGATATATTAATAGAAAGATATTTTAAGGCTATGTTCAATGGATCTGTTAAAGTTGGGCAAATAAAAACTTGTTTAGCTATAGATGGTCAAGAAAAAGAAGGCCCAAGAAAAGCGGCAATAGAATTATTTGATATTATTAAAGAAATGAAATAAATAATTAAGAAAACCTACTTCAAAAGTAGGTTTTTTAGTTATACAATATAAATTACTATTAGGTAGTAAAACTTAAATTATTTATAGGGGTATAACATTATGAAAAAAACTTACATAATTTTCTTAGTATCAATTATTTTTATAATAAGTTTAAATCTGATTGGGTTTAATTTATTAAAGAGTCATAATTTAAAGAAGAAGTATTATAATACAAAAGGAGCAAGGGTTGTAGAAGAATTAAAGTCCAAAAATGTAAATGAAGAAGAAAAAAATAGTTTTAAAAGAATCCCATATAACTTATCATTTTATTTAAAAAATAATAAAATGAATTTTAATAAAAACATATTATACAAGAACAATAGATTTTATATTCCGTTATCAGAATTTTTAAGTTATTTTGGGAATAAAGAAGAAGTAGATAAGGACGATATAATAATAAAAAATCTTGCGAATATTGATCTAAATAAAAAAACTTATGAAGAAGATAATAAAATTACCGATTTAAGAGGTGATATATTAAAAGAGGATAATGAATATTACATATCATTTTTTGATTTGTGTGAAATCTTAAAATTAAACACCTATTGGGATTATGAAAAAAATAGTATATACATATCTAAAAAAACATTAACAGAAGTAGACAAAGAGAAACCAATAAAAAGAAATAAAAAGAAAAAAGCATTTATAAGATTTGAAGATTTTACTGCAGGAGATGTATATATTACTAAAGGTGCTCTAGAAAAAGTAAGAAAAGTTGCAGATTATATGAATGAAAACAAAGAAAGCTTTAGTGTAGCATGGGTACCTAGATATATAAATAATACCTATAATATAGATAATGATGTATCAAAAAAAGATTCTATTCAAAATTCAAATTTCATTTTTACTTTAGATTATCTTTTAAATAGAGGTGGAAATGTAGGGTTACATGGATATACTCATCAATATAAAGATACTAATAGTATTTCAGGTTTTGAGTTTGGCGATGATGGATATAAGGATGAAAAGGAAGTTAGGACAAGGGTAGAAAATGCACTGAAAATTGCAAATAAAGTAAATATACCAATTAGCTTTTGGGAAACACCACACTATAGGACAACCCATAAGCAACAAGAGATTTTTGAAGAATATTTTAAGATAATTTATGAACCTTCCATAGGAATATATAATAAAAATATAATTACAAGTAAAATAAATAAAGTTACAAAATATATACCAACTCCAATGGGATATGTAGATGATGATGATGGGAAAGCAATTCTTAGTAGAATAAGAAATAAAAGAAATAATGAAGAGTTAAGCTTATTTTATCATCTAAGTGTTGAAATAAAGGATGTAGATATTTCAATAGATAAAAACGGAGAAATAAATTATAAGTATAATGAGAACTCTATATTAAAACAAATAGTTAATTGCGTAGAATCTTTAGGCTATGAATTTGGCAATATAAAAGATTTATAAAAATTAAGAAAGTGTGGATAACCACACTTTCTTAATTTAAATTTAAAACACTATATTATTTTAGTCATTAGAACCAAGAAATTTATCTTTAGCAAAGAAGGATAGTGAATAGATTCCAGCTATACCAACTAAAGCATAAATTATTCTGCTAAATGCAGTCATAGTTCCAAATAACGTATCAACTAAGTTAAATTGAAAAAATCCAATTAATCCCCAGTTAATAGCTCCAATTATAACTAATATAAGTGCTATCGAATCTAAAACTTTCATTAAAAACACTCCTTTTATAATAGGTTTACAATTAATAGTATAACCACAGGAAAGTTTTTTATGTATTTTAAATAGTGATATTTCTATCGATTGGTTGATCTAAAGATATTATAGTATCAGTTCTTTGAATACCAGTAATAGTATTAATTTTATTAAGCAATATATCTTGAAGATCAGTAATATTCTTACAAACTACTTTAGCAAAAATAGAATAGTTACCTGTTGTTAAATGTAATTCGACAACTTCTTTAATTCTTGATAACTCTTCAAAAACTGAATCAAAGGAAGATGTTTTATCTACATATATACCAACAAAACAACATACGTCATAACCTAATTTAGGTAAATTTAAAAGAATTCTTGTTCCCTTTATTATACCAAGCTCTTCCATTTTTTTCATTCTCACATGTATAGTTCCACCACTTACATGACAAATTCTTGCTATTTCTAAGTAAGGAGTTCTACAATCTTTTATTAATAAATCTAGAATTTGTAGATCTAATTCATCTAATTGATATGTTAAATTTAAACTCATAGAATCACCTCTTATTAACATTTTATAATTTCTTACTATATTCTATCAAATAATTTATTAAAATAGAAGGGAATTATAATAAATTTAATAAATAAAATAGGAAAAATTAATATATTAGTAATAAATACTATTTATTGGGTTCATAGTGTACAATTCACAGTTTACAGTTTTGGTTTAACGGAAGATCTACTACGCATTAATGTTGTTGGTTTGTCTGAGTGCAGCGAGTTTAACCAAAACTCTTGGCATAGTAGTTCTCGCGCCTAGTACTTCTTTGCGTAGCTATTTAGCTTATGAAACATATCTATTTATCGTAGCCTTTATATTCGCAATTTATTTTAAGTATTAACCTGATATGGCTTGAAAATATGAAGTATTTCTTTTAATATAATAATAGAAGCTTTTAAAGGAGGAATTATATCGTGCAAATACTTATTACTATATTATATTTTGCAGTAACTATAGGATTAATGATTTTATTATTTAATTTAGGAAAAAAATATGTATTTTCAAAAGTGAGAATAAATAAGTGGATTCCATTAGCAATAGCATTAGTTTTATTTGTAGCTCAATTTTTCTTTAAATTAAGTAACATGTGGTTAAATATGTTGCTTACTTTAGTAATAGTTTGGTTCTTTTTATGGTTTTTTGATATTCAAAATACAGGTGGACCAAAGATGAAGGAAAAGAAAATTGAAATAAGACCAAAAGCAAAACCTAATAGAGCTAAACATATACAAAATCAAAAAAAGGAAGATTAGCATATAAGTAGGACATATATTATAAAGTATTATAATATATGTCCTACTTATTTTATATTAAATATATTTTATAAAGGGTAATACATTGAAAATAAACTTATATTTTTAAGTTAGTGTCATTTATAAAAATAGGAGAACTAAATGCGATATTATCATTTTCTTCAAATACCTTTATTATATACCAGCTTTCATCTTCTTCCCTTTTATGCTCATATAGATATTTGATACTACTTAAATTTATATTTTCTATAGTCCTTATAATTTTGCCTTTGTTAGTTATGATTTGTATTTCTTTTATTTTATATTTAATATCCTCTGTAAATATCATAAATTTAAGTTTATCAGAAGTAATAAAAATTTCTTTTCCCATGAAATTATCATTTATAGTAAAGTATAATTTTAGATAGCGTGATTCAGTAGAATAAGTCCGTCTTTCTCTAAAAGCAGATATAATATCTTCAGTAGATAAACTATTACAAATGCAAACAGTTAAATTTTCGGAGTCTCCAAAATTCATTTTATGATTATCTTGGCCATTGATAGCACCTAGTTTCCAACCATCATCTAGCAAGCTAAAGTAGTATTTATCATGTCGTGTATATTTGTGAGAAGGATTGCCATTTCCAACTTCTATAGATGTTATTAATTTATTCAATACAGGATTGTAGGGTAAAGCTTTTATATTTTTATGGGGATGATTTATAGAAATAAATGCATCAGGATTATTCAACATCCATAAAGCTAAAATTTTCAAATCTTTAACAGAGCCTGTAAAGAAACTTGAAGAATTCATTATATTTAAATCTCCATAGAGATAAGTTTTACATTCAAATCCAACTAAAGGTAAGAAATCATCATATTTTTTTCTTACTTTAGCTGCATAAACCTTAGTACCTTGAAATTTAGAATATTTATCGTCTTTAATTGATATTTCACTAGATAAAAAAGAATTATGATCTGTTATAAACATAAAATTTAATCCAGATTTATAACCATACTCATAAGCTTCTATGGGAGAACCTTTGCCAGTTGAAAATTCAGTATGACAGTGAGGAATACCATAATAAAACTTCATATTATTTTCATCAAAATCTTTTATTTGTTTATGTTTTTTTCTTCCCAAAATAAGCTCCTTATAAATTATTACTTATTCTATATATAGTATTGAATATCTATAAATAATGACAATAATATTCACTAATGATAAAATAACTTTAAGAGAAATTAATTGGAGGATTATAAATGATAAAAGAATTTAATAATAAAAAGCCCATTATAGATAAATCTTGCTATATATCAGAAAGTGTTGATATAATAGGAGAAGTTGTTATTGAGAAGAATGTTAACATTTGGTTTGGAACTAGAATAAGAGGAGATATGAATAAAATTTATATTGGTGAAAATAGTAATATTCAAGAGAATTCAGTTGTTCATGTGGACTCCCATTGTGAAACTAATATAGGAAAAAATGTAACTATAGGACATGGAGCAATAATTCATGGTTGCATAATTTCTGAAAATGTTTTAGTTGGTATGGGATCAATAATATTAAACGGAGCTAAAATTGGCAAAAATACTATAATAGGAGCAGGATCTTTAGTGCCCCAAGGCAAAGAATATGAAGAAGGAGTTCTTATTCTGGGAAGTCCTGCTAAAGTTATAAGAAAACTGACAGAGGATGAAATTAAGGGGATAGAAAGATCTGCCAATAATTATGTTGAGTTAAGTAAAAAATACTTATAAATCAGGAGGAAAAATGATTAATATAGGAAAATATAATACTTTAGAAGTTAAAAGAGAAAAAGAATTTGGGTTTTATTTAGGTGATGAAGGCAAAGTTGATGTACTATTACCTAAATCAGTAGCAGAAGGGAAAAGTATACAAGTCGGAGAAAAGGTAGAGGTCTTTGTGTATAGAGATTCTAAGGATAGACCAATAGCAACATTTAAAAAGCCTTTGGTTACTGTTGGTGAGGTTGCATATTTGAAAGTGGTATTTCAAACAGAATTTGGTGCATTTATTGACTTTGGCTTAGATAGAGACATTTTTGTTCCAATTAAAGAGCAAAGGTTTAAATTACATACTGGAAGCAAATATTTGTTTTATGTGTATTTAGATAAGACTGGAAGAATAGCAGCAACTACAGATGTTGAAAACTATATATTAAATGCAAAAGATGAAGAAAAAGAATTTAAAGTTGGAGAAGAAGTTATAGCTCAAATTTATTCAAAAGGCCAAAGTGGAACTATCCATGTAGCAATAGATTCAAAATATAAAGGCATGATATTACCAAATGAGTATTACATAGATTTTTATCCAGGAACTGAAATGAAATTAAGAGTAAAAAGAATATATGAAGATGGGATAATAGGATTAACACCAAGAAAAACAAGGTTAAATGAAAGAGATCAAATTCAAGAAGATATATTAAAATATTTAAAAAAGAATGGCGGATTCATGCCATTTAATGATAAATCAAATCCAGATGATATTAAAGCTACTTTTAATACAAGTAAAAATTATTTCAAAATGGCTTTAGGTGGATTAATGAAGGATGGGAAAATAGTTCAAGAGAAAGAAGGAACTAGATTAAAATAAAATATTATTATAAAGAGACAGATTAATGCTGTCTCTTTTTGTATATATTTATTTATTAAGAGAAAAATATATACAAAATATAAATGAAATTTATAATAGAACTTCAATATTAATAGTAAATTTCATTAATTTAAATATTTGAATATATTTAAACAGGAGATTTATATGAAAAATATATTAAATAAAATAAATTACTCCATGTTGTCAGTAATATTATTTTTATTAATTAGTATAATAACATTATTTATTCCTCCAATAATAGGTATGGCTGATAATGGAGATTACTATAGAATTATTAGTCAAAATGATTTATATCATTTACCTAAAGAAAATGAAGATATATTTTTTGGATATTTTAATAAAAGCTATGGAATATATAAATATAATAATGAGTTAGAAACAACTCTTATTTCCACTCAATCTACATTTATAAAACTAGCTATATTTATAGATAAGTTAATAACTAAAGATGATGTTTTTGATATAAGGTTTTTATCAATAATATATATAATTATACAAGCAGTAGCACTTTATTTTATTAGTAGAGTATTGCTAGAAGATATAAATAATAAAAAATATAAAGTTATATTAGTATTTTTAATTACAATCATATTTTCAGATACCGCATACATTGCTTATTATAATTCATTTTATGGTGAATCAGTAAACATATGCTGCTTTTTATATAGTATAGGAATATTTTTGTATATGTGTAAGTTTAATAAGTTTAATATAAATAATTTAATTTTATTTGGAATATCTACATATTTGCTTTTAGGATCAAAACAGCAATTATCACCAATAGGAATACTAGCATCAATACTTTTAGTAAGAGTGATATTTCTAAAAAGGGATATTAAGGTAAGAATAGTATCTATAATTTTAATAATATTTTTAATAACAAATTCAGTATATTTCTATAAATCCATTAAGGGAGATTTTGATTATATAAATAGATATCATGCTATAACAAGAGGTGTTTTATTATATGAAGAAGAACCAGATAAAATACTAAATAACTTTGACATATATAATCAATACTCACTTCTACAAAATGAAATATTTTTTGAGAAAATACCAATGGTAAACCCAGACGATGAAAGATTAAAAGAAGAGTTTTATAGTAAATATTCTGTCTTTAGTATTCTTTTATATTATATTAAAAATCCTAAGGCTTTAATAAAAATGTGTGATTTAGCTTTTAAAAACTCATATTCAATAAGACCAAAAGTTATGGGGAACTATGAAAAATATGAGGGAAAGGCTTATGGAAAAAGGTCTAATTTTTTTGTATTATGGAGTTCATTTAAAGAAAGTATTATGCCAAAGGGTTTTATTATATCAGCAATATATATTTTTATATATTTAATTTTTTCTTATAAGAAATATATAAAAGAATTTAAGTTAGGCAATTTAGAAGGGTTACTATTTGAAGAAGGGTTATTATATGCACTAATAATAGGTTTATCTCAAATATTTATATCAATAATAGGGGCAGGAGATGCAGACTTATCAAAACATGTATTTATGTACAATTTAAGTTTTGATTTAATGATAGTATGTTTATTAAGTAATATCATTAGTAAAAAAGATTCTAAAGGGAGGATAAAATAATGAAAGATGAAAATCAAAGAAAAGCAGTGGATTTTTATATTAATCTATTAATAGCATATTTTTTTATTCTTTCAATTATAATTACATTTCTAAATTTTCAAGTAAATTTTGAAAACTATATTATGCTAACAATATTAATGATAATTGCATTAATTAGTTACTATTTTAATGTGACAATATCTTTAGTGATAACTTTAATAATAGATTTCATTTATGGAACATATAACTTATATCAAAACATATCAACAGGAATATCTTTAAATAATGAAGTTTATTTGTGGATAGTTTTCATGCCACTAACAGCTGTTATTGTTTCATTAGTTTCAAGGAATATACTATTACTTCAAAATAAGGTGGAAGAATTAGAAGACTTAAATGAGGAACTAGTTATGATAAATCCATTAACAGGAGATAGAAATATAAAGGCTTTTACTAACGAAATACCAATATATATAAGTATGAACAAAAGATACAACATACCAATAACAATTATGATTGTAAAGTTTAAGTATGGAGATAGATTAAAAACTATAGTGGGAAGAGATTATTTTAATAACATATTAATAAAATCATCAGGAGTATTAAGTGAGTCCTTAAGAGTAGAAGATAGAAAATATATATTAAATGATAGCACTTTTGTGTACATATTAATTTCTGATAATTCAGGTTCAAAGGTAGTTGAAAATAGATTGAAAGAAAATATAAAAAATATAGAAATGAAGGATAGAAAATTTAATAAAAATATAAACTTAGAAATTCAAGTTGGATCTTATACCTATGAAGGAGATATACAGGATCCATTGGAACTTCTGAAAAAAGCTGAAAAGGAATTAGAGTATGACGTATAAAGGAAAATCAATACTAATTATAATATCTTTTATACTATCATTTAATATTCTCTCTATAAAAAATTATACTAGTGCAAAAGAAAAAAATATACTTATAACATATGATTCTTATAAAGCTTATGGAGAAAAACTTAATTTGCTAAATGAAGTAATAAAATCATCATTAAATTTAGAAAGTAACTTAGAGGTTATTAATTTAGAAGAAATAGAAAATATAAATTTTAATAGCTATGATGAAATAATTTTACTTAAGAATAAACCAGAAGAATTTAAAGAAAATATTATTAATATATTAGCTAGTTATAGTAATAAAATTTTGCTAATTATAAATAGTGATGAAGAAAAAGAAAATTTATTTTACAAAGAAATAAGTGAAGTTATAAGAATAAAAAACTTAGAAGATTATGATAAAAACAAAACTGTAAGAGAAGCGATATTAAGAATGTCAAAAAAAAACAACAAAATATTTTTTATGTTAGATGAAGCTTATCCATTTGATGATTTAAATGAGTTATTAAAAAAAATAGACTATTTATACAATAAAGGAATACCATTTATAATATCATCTATGCCTATATTTAACAATCAAAATTCTGAGGCTATGAAAAGATATATGGAGGTTTTAAGATATGCTGAGAGCAGAGGTGGGTCTATAATATTGCACTACCCATATATATATCAAAAAGACAATGTAAGCGCAGATATAAAAGAAATATC
>VSSQ01000463.1_pt1 | contig 27469 bp, 27 predicted proteins | sample 4763081 | NCBI WGS metagenome assembly VSSQ01 (sample SAMN12137344, study PRJNA551015) | bioreactor metagenome | isolation source: SDC9 anaerobic chlorinated ethene degrading culture | place: USA: Knoxville, Tennesee | collected 2015-01-01
ATCGAAAACGCTTCCATGGCGGCGGGCGTTCTTCGTCTCCTCGGAGAGAAGGACATACCCGGCCTTTTCACAGGATTCTGCGGACTGCCCCACAGGTGCGAAATAGTCGCGGACATCGGGGGGGTTCTCTTCATTGACGACTCCAAGGGAACGAACGTAGCCTCCACCTGTACCGCCCTGACCTCCATTGAAGGTCCGAAGGCCATCATCCTTGGGGGGCAGGGAAAAGGCGAAGATTACGCCCCCCTGGCGGAAACGGTGCGGAAAGAAGCTCTCGCGGCAGTGGTGATGGGGGAGGAGCGGGAAAAAATCGTCAGCGCTCTCAAGAAAGCCGGGTACGGAGCGATCATTGAAGCCGAGGGGATGGAAGATGCCGTGAAAAAGGCCGCTTCAGCCCTTCCCGGGAAAGGCGTGGTTCTCCTTTCCCCTGCATGCACCAGCTGGGACATGTATCCGAATTACAAGAAAAGGGGAGAACACTTCAAGAGTATCGTTCTGTCCCTGGAGGGAAGCTCATGAGAGAAGAATCTATGCTTTCCGCAGAAGTTCCTGCCGGACGCCCCCAGGGTGATCCTTTCCTCTGGATCATCCCGCTCCTGCTTGCTATTTTCGGCATCCTCATGATTTTCTCCCTTACGTCCCATACATCCCTTGAAGAGTACGGTTCACCCTTCACCCTCGGGATGAAACAGGTACACTGGCTGCTGGTCGGAATAGCGGGGATGCTGGTGATGTACATGATCCCCCTTTCTTTCTGGAAAAAAGCCAGCGGGACAATCTGGCTCTTTTCCCTTGTTCTCCTCGTTCTGACTCTTATTCCCGGCATAGGCATCAAGGCTGGTGGTGCAAGGAGATGGATAGGCTTTGCCGGGCTCCGCTTTCAGCCCATAGAATTCCTGAACCTGGCCCTGGCGGTACATCTTTCAAGGCTATTGACCACATCGGAAAAAAGAGGACTATCGGCGTTTCTCACCATCACGGTCCCCGTCCTCTTTCTTTCGGTGATTCCCCTTCTCTTCCAGCCGAACATGGGTGGAACCATCCTTATTTTCACTTTATCGATGGCGATTCATGTCCAGTCCAGGGGATGGAGCTGGCCTTTCATCGCCGGTGCTGCAGGATTTCCGTTTTTTTTCATGTTTATCATCAGGGAAGGATACCGTCTCAGAAGATACATTGCTTTTCTCGATCCGTGGGAGCAGCCCATGGACAGCGGATTCCAGGTTATCCAGGGACTGGTGGCCTTCTCCAACGGCGGTCTCTTCGGCGTAGGAGTGGGGAAGGGACTTCAGAAACTGAATTACCTTCCCGCAGCCCATACCGACTATATTTTCGCCACCGTGGGAGAAGAGTTCGGCTTTATCGGCACATTCTTTATCCTCTTCTTTTTCCTGTTATGGACGATACGGGCCTGCTCAGCCTACAAAAAAGCCGAGGGATTCAGGGCGACTCTCATCTGGGCTCTTACGGTCTCCGTCCTTATTCCGCTGTTCATTAATCTCGGTGGAGTACTCAAGCTCATGCCCCTCACAGGAATTCCTCTTCCCTTCATCAGCTACGGAGGAAGCTCGCTTCTCTTCATGTGGGCAAAAATCGGACTCCTTATGCGGGTCTGCAGGGAGGCATCACTCCCATGACCAGGCTCTGCATCGTCGCCGGAGGAACCGGAGGTCATATCTTCCCCGCTCTCGCCTTTGCGGAATGGCTGCTTGCCTCTGAAGCAGACGTGACACTCTCCTTTGTCTGCGGGTCACGCCCCCTGGAACAGGAAATTTATGCCTCCCGGGGGATTGTCCCCTTCTGCCTGCCTCTTTCAGGTTCTCCTTTCGGAGCACCCGGCATCGGCCCCCGGATTGTCAGGTGGAAGGAAACCCTTTCATCGTTCTTATCCTTCAGGACTTATTTACGAAAGGAGGAATGCGATTGCTGCCTTCTTTTCGGCGGATACGTGTCCTTCGTGCCGCTGCTCGCATGTCATCTTGCCGGAGTGCCTGTCATCGTTCATGAGCAGAATGCAGCAGCAGGAAAAGTGACCCGGCTCGCTTCCCGGCTGAAGAAGAAAATTGCCACCGGGTGGAGCGAGTGTCTTCCCTTCACTCCCGGCACATTCGTTCCCACCGGAGTCCCCGTTCGCTCCTTTACAGCCCGGGATCCCAGGGATGCCTGGCTGAGACTCCAAACAGGGAGAACTTTTCCAGAAAACAACATAATCGGAGTTTTGGGCGGTTCACTTATGAGCGAACGGCTGATACAATTATTGAGTTGTGTGGTAAGAGACAAGGTATTACAAAAACATACCTTTCTTTTGCTTGGAGCGTCGCAGCAGCTTCAATCAGTTCTTTTTGCCGGGGATTATCCGGAAAACGTGATTTTTGTAGAGAAGCAGTGGGATATGACCGACTTTTTTTCCGTCATCGACGGAGCCGTAGCTCGGGGAGGGGCATCGACGCTTTCCGAGCTGATGCTTTGGGGGATCCCTGCCGTTATTGTTCCCTGGAAGCAGGCTGCGGACAACCACCAGCAAAGAAACGCCGAATGTTTTGAAAAAATTGCCTCCGGAGAAATCTGGAGAGAAGATGAACCTCTGGAATTCTTGAAAGAAAAGATACTGCGCGTCCTTCGAAAGGCACAAACCGTCAGGAAAGAATTTTCGGAGGGAGATGAGTCTGAACGTTTATGGCGGCTGATCTCGTCCAGTATTGGAAGGGAGATTACGAATCTTGGATAATTACATCGCAAGCTTGAAGGGTATACGCCGGATTCATCTTATGGGCATCGGAGGCGCAGGGATGAGCGGACTTGCTCTTCTTCTCGCAGAACTTGGCTACGAGGTCAGCGGCTGCGATATGAGCCACACCTCCTATGTCGATAAGGTGTTGAAAGAAGAAATCGCCGTTGTGCTCGGGCATGGAAAGGCCCATATGGATAAATTCCTTCCTGAGCTTCTCGTTTACAGCAGCGCCATCCCCGAGGAAAACGAGGAGATAGCCGCGGCAAAGGAGCGCGGAATTGCAGTAGCCAAAAGGGGAGAGGTCCTGAGCTGGATCTTCGATTCCCGGTTCGGCATAGGCGTTGCCGGAACCCACGGGAAAACAACCACATCCTCCATGATAGCTCTCATCCTGGAACAGGCCGGGCTTCATCCGACCCTCGCCATTGGGGGAGAACTGTGCGACATCGGCGTAAACGCGAAACTCGGTGACGGCCCATACATGGTTGCTGAACTCGACGAGAGCGACGGCTCCTTCGAAAAATTTCATCCCAACATTGCAGTGGTCACCAACGCCGACTGGGACCATGTCAATCATTACCCCACATTTGAAAGCGTTCTTGAGGCCTTCACACGATTTACATCCAATCCGAAGGACGGAGGTCTTCTCGTGCTCTGCGGAGAAGACGCCGGCCTCGGCAAAATCATGGCTGCAGGATCGCTCCCCAGGGAGGCGGTAACCTACGGCTGGGGGATGGGATGGACATGGGGGGCCTTCGACGTGAAGCACAATCATGGAGGAGGAGTCAGTTTCTCCATCGCCCACAAGGGGGTCCATATTGACGACATGGAACTCTCCGTTTCCGGAGACCACAATATTCTCAATGCCCTGGCCGCCTGTGCCGTAGCCCACACTCTGGGGATTCCCTTCACCATGATCAAGAAAACCCTGAAAGAATTCAAGGGCGCCAAAAGACGCCTTCAGCACCTGGGACAGATCAAAGGAGTCGAGGTTTATGACGATTACGGACACCATCCCAGGGAGATCGCGGCAACCCTGAGCGCCATCGACAGGATGTTCCCTGAAAAACGGCTTCTCGTCGCTTTTCAGCCTCACAGGTTCACCAGAACGCTTGCTCTGTACAGGGATTTTGCAGCGGTTCTTTCTTCGGCGGATTCCGTTGTGCTTCTCCCCGTGTACCAGGCGGACGAAGAGCCGATCGAAGGGGTTTCCTCCGCACTCATCGATGCTCTCCTGAACGAAAACGGATATTCAAAGAGCATTATGTGCGGCTCTCTTGAAGAAGCGGCCTCGGAGCTCGAGAAACAATGCCTGCCGGGGGATATCGTTTTGACAATCGGTGCCGGAGATATTTCAAACGTCGGGGAAATGTTCATTGAGAAGGCAAGAGTGGAGGTTGTCCACGCCTGACCGGTATGAAAGGGGATGCCGGACGGCCTTCAGGTGCCGTTTTTTTCCCTCCGTTGCCGGGGTAGCGATTCCATGGGAAAATTTCTTTTTTTTCTTCTTGCGTGTTCCCTGTTTCTCGGCTCACTATTCTCCTACGAGGGGTATACCCAGTTTCTGAGCCTTGACAGTGTTTCGGTTCGAACAGGGGATCCCGAGGCGGAAGCACTTTTCTGGAAAAACCTTGGCCCCGAAGAATTGCGTTACTGGCCGGTTTTTCTTTTCAGGTCGGCAGACCTGAAGAAACAAATCGAGTCGCAATCTCCTCTTCTCATTTCCATGAAACGGGAGAATTTTTCGGATTTCTTTATCGAAATAGAACCTTTACAGCCCTGGCTCACACTGCGGTGGAAAAAGACAGAATTTTTTCTCACCCGTGACGGACGCATATGGGAATCAGGCCACCCCCTCAATACACGGCTTGCGGGAATCCGGCCGCCTTCCACTCCGACCTTTCTTCTTTCCGACACACTTCCGTCACCGGCAGGCATTCCGGAAGAAGGAATCGTGGTGATGAACAGCGTTTTTCCTGTCACGTTCTTTTCTGAATGGGTCAGTGGTATTGAAACAAGCGGCTGGATGCCTCATACTCGTACCGTGGAAGTTTCCAGGAGGGAAGGAAACTACCTGCTTAAGCTGAATCTGAATGTCAGGGACAGGGCCGTGCATATCCTCCTCCGGGGTGACCAGGCACGGTGGAAAGAAACAGCCTCCGCCGTCTCTCAGATTCTTCACCAGTTACAATTTTCTGGTGGAAACCTTATAATAGATACCACGTACACCGACAGAATCATTGTCCGTAATGTGGCCGGCGGCGGTCAGGAAGGGAGCGGGAGATAAGTGTACAAAGAGCCGGAAATTCTCGTTGGGCTGGATCTCGGCACGAGCAAAATCGCCGTTGTAGTGGCGGAAAGAGATTCCCGTTTCCAGGAAGCTCAAATAATCGGTGTCGGGTTCGCTCCCTCCCAGGGAATACGAAAAGGCCTGATCATAAACCTGGAGCAGGCGGTCCGCTCTGTACGCCAAGCGGTCAAAGACGCTGAAAACATGGTGGGGTTCGAAATAACGGAAGCCACCGTCTCTTTCAGCGGCATCGATGTTGCCTCCGTAACGTCCCGCGGGATGATTTCCCTGGGCAGAACACCCCGCCAGGTTTCCATCTCGGACGTGGAAAGAGTCATCGAGGCGGCCCAAAGTGAGCTGTCCATTCCTTCAAACAGAGTTACCCTTCATACCATACCGGTTAAATATTCCATCGACGGCAATTCGGGAATTGACGATCCTCTGGGGATGACTGGCATCAGGCTCGAAATGGAGCTTCAGTCCGTTATTATACCCACAACTGTGGTTCAGAACATCATCAACTGTGTTGAAACCGCCGGAGTGGAAGTGAACGGACTTGTAATCAAATCGCTCGCGAGCGCCCTTGGTGCGCTGACAGACGAAGAAACGAGAGCAGGAGTCATTTCCCTTTGCATCGGCGGAGGGACGACGGGTGTCGCTCTTTACACCGACGGGCGTCCCGTCAAGCTTTCCATCATTCCCATCGGAGGAGATCACATAACCAACGACCTTGCATACGTCATGAAAATTCCTATAAGCAAGGCAGAGGAAATTAAGAAAATGGTCTCTCTCGCCCCGGATGATGACGAGGAACAGGAACTTGACGTCGACGTAAGGGGAAGAACGAAAACCTTCAACATTCATGAAGCCTCGGAAGTAGTGAACTGCCGGCTCGAAGAGCTGTTCGGAGAACACGTGCTCCATCAGCTCTCCGAATACACCCTGCACATGTTCCCCGCAGGCGTCGTCCTTTCAGGAGGTGTCGCCAAGACACCGGGAATCGAGCTTTTCGCTTCCGAGCTTCTCAACCTTCCCGTACGCATCGCGGAACCCCTTGACATGTACCAGATGCCTCCGGGAAGAAATGACTGCGAATATACTACTGCCGCAGGAATTGTGCGGTATATGACCAGCAAGGAAAGAAATCCGTACCGTTTCATCGAAACCCCCGTGTCCCAGCTCCGTTCCGGCACATCCATCATTTCGCCGGGACTTCCCGGGACAAAACCTCCCAGAAAACAGGGGAATTCCCATGGAGAGGGGTTTCGTGGTCTCATGGAATACCTTAAAAAATCCGTCAAGGAACTTTTCTAGAGCCGCATTCCGCAATCGGGGAGGACAAGAAAATGGAGCATGTATTTCAGGTTAATGACACTCCGAGGCCCCACCGGGAGGAAATCAAGGTCATCGGCGTCGGCGGCGGCGGCGGAAACGCCCTGAACCATATCATCAGAAGCGGTGTGTCAGGAGTTCACTTTATCTCAGCCAATACGGACGTGGGTGCTCTTCAGCTCTCTCAGGCCACGACGAAGATAACCCTCGGAGAAAAACTGACCAAAGGGCTTGGAGCGGGTTCCGATCCCGAAGTCGGCATGAACAGCGCAAAGGAATCGATCGACAAGATACGGGAAGTCGTCACGGGGGCCGACATGGTCTTTCTCACCGCAGGCATGGGAGGCGGTACCGGAACAGGGGCATCGCCCATAATCGCGGAAGTTGCGAAGGAAGCGGGAGCCCTCGTCGTTGCGGTGGTTACCTTTCCCTTTTCCTTCGAGATGAACCGCCGGAGAAAGCAGGCCATGACGGGAATAGCAACACTCAAGGAAAAAGTGGACGCCCTTCTCGTGGTTGAAAATGACCGCCTCCTTGAACTGACTGATGAAAAAACAAAACACGCCGATGCCTATCGCCTTGCAGACGAAGTTCTGCGCCAGGCAGTTCAGGGAGTGACCGACCTTATTCTGAAACCCAGCCTGATCAACGTCGACTTTGCTGACGTGAGAACGGTAATGCAGAACGCAGGTTCCGCAATCATGGGAATCGGCTCCGGAGAAGGCGAAAACCGGGCGGAAGCGGCCGCCAAGACGGCGATCAAATCGCCTCTCATGTCCATCCCGATGAAGGGTGCCAAGGGAATACTCTTCAACATTACTGGAGGATCGGACCTCGGCATTCATGAGATCCGGAAGGCCGCACAGATCATCACCGAAACTGCGGACGAAGATGCCATCGTCATTTGGGGACATACCGTCTCGGAAGAAATGTCGGACAAGATTCAGATAACAGTCATTGCCACCGGGTTTTCCTCGGAAAGGGAAAAAAAGACGGTCACCAATTTTACCAAGGCGGCACCAAAGGCCAAAACTGCGGGAGTGGTGCTGGAAGAAACAGAAGTTCTTCCCGCACAGGATGAGGATTTGTTCACCATGAGCGGAGTGCCGAAAAATCCTTACGATATCCCGTCCATTCTCCGCAGAAGCCAGAAGAACGGGAAATAAATATCTTTCCCGTACAATCCTTTCAATAGATTCCTCGGGCCGGATTTTCTGTTCGGTCGAAAATGCTGAAGGCAGGGATCTTGACCAGGATTCCTGCCTTTTGTTTCGGATATGTTGTTTTTCGGGAACAGAGAAGATGGGGCTGATTCTGTTCCTGCCGCTTTACAGGCAAAGGAGGGATTTGAATGTCCACGAGAGAGAGCAGAAGACTCAAGGAAAAACGCTCCATGATTCCTTTCGGGGATATCATGCTCCCGGTCATCGGCCTGGTGGCTGTCGGACTCCTGATAGTCGGAGTGAAACTTTTTTTCCTGTCGGGACCGAAAACTCCCGGGTATTTGCCCATTTCACCCTCAGTACCGTCACGGCAGCAGGAAGCGCGTCCTGCCGCCGTGCCGTCAGACACAAGGGAAACACCGTCTGAGGATACTCCTCCGTCTGCTCCGGAAAACCGGCCGCTTCTCGCGGCTCCGGTAGGTGGGAGCCGGCCTGTATCTGCTGTTCCGGCCCCTTCCGGAGCGAAAAGTTCGCCGGTGGCGGCTCCTCCTGCAGCCCAGCCTGTCAAGAAAGCTTCCCCCCCTTCCCAGGCCAGGCCTGCCGTTCAGAGTCCCGCACCTGCGGCCGCCAACAGCAGATGGGGAGTCCAGATCGGCTCATTCACCGCGCGGGATGGAGCTGAAACGGTCAGGCAGCAGGCCGCCAAGGCTGGTTTTTCATCAGTCATATCATCAGCTCTTGTCAACAGGAAAATGTACTACAGGGTCACCGTCCCTGCAGGAAACAACAGAACGCAAGCGGATGACCTTGCCGAAAGACTGAAAAAAGCAGGATTCCCGGTGTTCGTCGTCGGCATGCGCTGATACCGAATTCAGAAGGAGCGTTCATACTATTGGCAGGTTTTGTCGAAGCCCTCATTCCAAGAGAAAAAGCCCTTTCTTCTGCAGCGGCCGCCTTCGGTTTTCCATGGCGGGGAGGAAAATTGTCCGTTCCGGCGGATTCCTGCTCCGGAAGGATTCTCGTGCCTGTGACTGCCGGTGAAAATTATCCTCCCTTTTCCCGAAGCACACGGGACGGATATGCCGTATCCAGCGCTGATTGCCTCGGCGCCGCTTCCGGCAGCCCCGCGTATCTTACCCTCGCGGGAGAAATTCCCATGGGGGCGGCCCCGTCCTTTTCCATAGCACCGGGACAGTGCGCCCTTATCCATACCGGAGGCATCCTTCCCGAAGGAGCAGACTCCGTTGTAATGGTGGAGGATACAGAAAGGGCCGGCAACTGGATCGAAGTAAAAATGGCCGTTCAAAAGGCGGAAAATACGATACGGCGGGGTGAAGAGTTTTCCGTTGGAGATACCATGCTCAAGGCCGGGCAGAAGGTTGACTTCAGAACAGCCGGTCTTTTTGCGATGGCCGGCATCAGGCATGCCGTCATTGCCCGGTTGGCGGTCGGCATAATCAGTACAGGGGATGAAATAGCACCTCCTGACACAGTCCGGCTTCCTCCAGGGAAGGTAAGAGACGTAAATGCCTCCATGCTCTCGGCTCTCCTCGCCGGAGAAGGCCATACCGTTCAGAATTACGGAATAGCTGAAGACACCAGAGACTCTCTCGCTGCATCGCTCAGGGAAGCGCTCAGAGAAAACGACGTGGTCGTCATAAGCGGAGGATCCTCCGTCAGCACGAGAGACCACTGCTCATCCATTCTCGAAGACCTTCCCCATCCCGGGCTCCTGGTGAGGGGCATCCTCATGTCTCCCGGCAAACCGACCCTGATCGCGGGAATGAAGGAAGACAGGCAACTCGTTCTCGGTCTTCCGGGACATCCTTTTTCATGTTTCATTTCGGCATATACTGTTCTTCTCCCTCTTCTGAACGGTCTTCTCTGGGGAAAAACGGAAGGACCGTGGAAGCGGGTTTTCGTCCCGGTGCAGGAACCGGTATTCGGCCATACAGGCATCGAAGAATTTATCCCCTGCGTTCTGAGAAACGGCAGAGCCTTCCCTCTTCCCGTCAAATCCTCATTTTCAAAAGCTCTGGCCGAGGCTGACGGTCTGTTCAGGCTTTCCACATCCCAGGAAACCGTCAGGCAGGGTGAGGAGGCGGAAATATGGCTCTGGTAGATAAAGAAACGACCCACATCAGCCTTTCGAAAGCATGGGACATTCTCAGGAGAAAATGCCGGCAGCTCCCCGGGGAGTCTGTTACCGTTCATGAGTCCCTGGGACGGATTCTCGCGGAGGACGTGATCGCCGGCAGAAATGTGCCCCACTACAACGCTTCGGCAATGGACGGCTACGCCCTTTCCTCGGCCCGGACTGCGGGGGCAACCCCTTCATCCCCGGTTTTCTTCGGAGCGGGTGAATTCGAATGGGTCAACACGGGAGGCGAGATTTCCCCCAGATTCGACAGCGTGGTGATGGTCGAGGACACTTCCCTTGACGAAAAAACAGGAACTCTTTCAGTGGTCTCCTCCCTCGTGGCGGGAGAAAACATCCGTCCTCTCGGGGAAGACGTCTTCCTCGGACAGGTCATCGCCAGGGAAGGCGACAGGGTGACGCCTGCCCTCTGTTCCCTCCTCGCAACCGCGGGAGTGAAAAATCTCAGGACGCCGGCCTTGCCGAAAACGCTTTACATTCCGACAGGAGATGAAGTTATTCCCCTGGAAGAATGGCTCGAGATGGAAACCCCTCCCCCCGGGATTGTGGGGGAGAGCAATTCGCTGCTGGTCAGGGGGTATTTTCGAAACTGGGGCTTTCCTGTGGAAATTGCTCCGTGCATCCCCGACGACCCTGCCGTTTTAATGTCCTTCCTCGAGGAAAACAGGAAAAAGTATAACATTATCCTCATCGGGGCTGGTTCAGCGAAAGGGGAGCGGGATCACACCTTTTCCGTTCTCGAGAAGCTTGGGCACCCTCTCTTCAGGTGGCTTCTCATGAAACCCGGCCGCCCCGCCTCGGCGGCCGATCTCGGAGGATGCTTCGCCGTGAACCTGCCGGGCTTTCCCATGTCAAACGCCGTCATACTCTGGTCCATTGTTTTCCCCATCCTTCAGCTGCTTCACCGAGGGGAGTTCGACGAAAAGACCGTCCTCCCCATGGCGATCGGAGCATCAGGGAATGAGGAGGTCACCTTGCTTTCATCCTATTCCTCATCATACGGAAAAGAGGAGTGGGTCAGGTTCAAGTGCGTTGAAATCGACGGTCTGAAAAAAGCCTACGCTCTCCCGTCGGGAGCGAGCGCCCTGTGGTCTCTTTCCGAAACCGACGGGCTGTCTCTTCTCCCGCTGGAAACAGCGGAAAGAGCGAAGGGAACGACGGTGAACCTCTGGCTCCTCAGGGATATCCGCTGGAAGGAGAGAATTCTGTTCCAGGGTTCCAATGACCCGGCATTCGAGCGTATCGCCACTTTCGTCAAAAAAAGGGGCGGAGAGATAATTTTCAGGTCTGTGGGCAGCCTCGGAGGCCTTGCCGCCCTCTCGAGGGGAGAGTGCCACACAGCGGCATGTCATTTGCTCGACACTGAAACCGGCGGCTACAACACTTCCTACATTGAAAAAATGTTCGGTCCGGAGGCTGACTCCCTTGTTGTCCGCCGTCAAGTGTTCTTCCGGCAGCAGGGCATCATGGTGCAGAAGGGGAATCCCAGGGGAATCCGAACCGTCTCTGACCTCCGGAGAGAAGACGTGGTGATAGTGAACCGTCAGCCGGGAGCGGGCACGAGAGTCCTTCTCGATTTTCTTTTCCGGAAGGAAAATATCTCCCCCACGAACGTTCGGGGCTACGAAAACTGCAGCACAACACATTTCGACGCGGGCAACAAAGTTTTGAGAGGGTTTGCCGACGCAGCGGCGGGAATAAAATCTGTCGCCGACGCTCTCGGCCTTGATTTTCTTCCACTTGCGGAAGAACCCTACGAACTCGTTTTCTTCAAGAGCATGGAGGACCACCCTGGAGTGGCCGCTCTTCTGGAATCGCTCCACGATGAAGGATGGAGAACCATGGTGGATCGCATGGGAGGTTACAGATGGCCGGAATAATGCAGGATTCTTTTGGACGGGTGCTTGATTATGTGAGGATTTCAGTAACTGACAGGTGCAATTTTCGTTGTATTTACTGCATGCCCGCAGAGGGCATTGAGTGGATACCGCATGAAAAAATTTTAACCTACGAAGACATGCTCTTCCTGTGCAGCATTCTGACTGACCTCGGGGTCAGGAAAATCAGGTTCACCGGCGGAGAGCCCTTCGTGAGGAAGGGGTTTGTTCCTTTTCTTGAATCGGTGAAAGAAGCCCATCCGCATTTCAGGATTGCAGTCACGACAAATGGTTCCCTTCTCGAAAAATGGGCTGAAAGAATCTCCGGACTGGGCCTGGATTCGCTGAACGTAAGCCTTGATACCCTGAACGCGGAAAAATTTCTTCAGACCACCCGCACGGGAGATCTGCAAAGAGTCCTTCGCGGAATAGATGCTGTCCGGCAGACAAAAGGAGTTCCTGTCAAACTGAATTCGGTTGTCATGCGAGACTTCAACTTCGACGAGATAGCGGCCCTTGTCGGGTTTGCAGCCGAAAATGACGCGACTCTCAGGTTTATCGAATTCATGCCCCTGGACAAGGATGTCTGGTCCCAGTCGCAGTTTGTCCCCGCTGAGGAGATTCTTTCCCGGCTTCCGGACCCGGACCAATGGATGAGCTGCCCGTCAAAGGAAAACAGGTCAAACATTTGCGGTCCCTCCCGTTATTTCCGAAACAGCGTCACCGGGCAGAGGGTAGGCATCATTTCAGCGGTCTCCGACCATTTCTGCCATCTTTGCAACCGGCTTCGGGTGACATCCACAGGCGTCGTGCGGCCCTGCCTTTTCGGAAATTTCGGTGTTCCCCTCCTTGAAGGCCTTCGCGCCAAGGATGCCGGAGCTGTACGGGAAGGCATCCTGCACGCCGTTTCCAGGAAACCCAGAAGGGGAGCAACGGGCGTTCCTTCAGAAGAAGGCGCGGAAGCCTTTCAGGAAGAACGGCACATGTCCCAGATCGGAGGATAACCCATGGCAGATGACGTTTTTTTCGGGCAGGATAAGGAACCAGTTTTTTCCCATCTTGACGGCGAAGGAAGGCCCCGGATGGTAGATGTGAGCGGAAAGCCGGAAACCCTTCGCACCGCTGTCGCTGAAGGATGGGTTATCCTTGACAGGGCAGTGTGCGAACAGCTCTCGGCCGACGGCTATTCAAAAAAGGGGGATGTCCTGAAAATAGCAGAGACCGCAGGCATTATGGCCGTGAAAAAAACCCCCGAACTCATTCCACTGTGCCATGGCATCCGCATAGATAGAGCGGAAGTGAAATGTTTTTTCCTGGAGGAAAGGGGCAGGATCAGAATTTCCTGCACCATCGCCGCGAGGGATGTCACGGGAGTGGAGATGGAAGCCCTAACGGGCGTGTCTGTTGCAGCCCTCACGGTGTATGATATGTGCAAGGGCATCTCCAAGAACATGATCATCGAAGGAATACGCCTTCTGAAAAAAACGGGCGGCAAAAGCGGTACATACATCGCGGAGGGGATGAACGGCAATGCGGATTCTTGAAATTCTGGAAAAGGAACGGGGAGAACTCTTCGTCCACACCCTCTGCTACATCGGCATTAATGCGGCCGGAAAAACGTCTTTCAACGGATCGGAAAAAGAGCTCTTTCTTCTTCCTCCCGGAGGTTTCTCCTCTCTTCCGGATAACGCAGCCGGATTCATACTCCCGGCCGGAGAATTCCCCGAGGACTTTTTCTTTTCCGCCGGAGAAGCTCTTTTTCGGGCTGTTCTGCCGTCCCTTCCCTTTCCGAAACTCAGCGGGGAGAGAGGGGGATTCATCACTGTATCCGCAGAAGCGAATTTTTTACGTCCTCTCAATGCAGGGGTACTCACTGTCAGCGACAAGGGAAGCAGGGGAGAAAGAGAAGACACTTCAGGCCCCGCCCTGGCCGAACGGCTGAGGGGAATCGGCTGCGATACCGTCGCCTCTTCCGTCGTCCCCGACGAACATGAAGCGATCGTGACGACACTGCAGGACTGGACAGACCGACACGACCTCCACCTGATACTGTGCACCGGAGGAACGGGGTTCTCCCCGAGGGACATCACACCTGAAGCCCTGGAGGCTATTGCGGAAAGAAAAGTCCCCGGAATCGGCGAGGCAATGCGTCAGGCATCCCTGAAAATAACGCCCAAAGCCATGCTGAGCAGGGGCAATGCCGTCATCCGGGGTGAAACTCTTATAATGTCCCTCCCTGGAAGCGCCAGGGCCGCGACGGAATGTTTCGATGCCATAGCCCCGGCACTGAGGCATGGTGTAGAGATACTCCGCGGATGGGACGGGGAGTGCGGCTCTCCTTCATAAGAAAGCGAACCTTCAGGTTTCCGGCAGAAGGGGAACGGGGGTAGTTTCATGGACAGTGAATTCCAGGGCGTGAAAAAATGCGTCATTCTCACCGGCATGTCCGGAGCAGGCAAATCCACTGCTCTGAAGGTGCTTGAAGATCAGGGAATGTTCGCCATCGACAATATCCCTCCGGCGTTGCTTTCCCAGCTTATGGTCATCCTCGGAAAACACCGGGCCGCCGTGAGGAACGGCGTAGCAGCTGTAGTTGACGTCCGTGGAGACACTCTTCTCGACGATTTTCCAACGGCGGTCTCGGCATTGAAGACCCAGATTCCCGAGGTCAGCATTCTCTTTCTCGACGCCTCGGACAGAGCGTTGCTTGCCCGTTTCGAAGCGACCCGCAGACGGCATCCTCTCCACGACGAAGGCACCTTTCTCGACGGGATCTCCAGGGAACGGATTCGCCTAAGGCCGATTCTTGACCTTTCCGACACGGTACTCGACACGTCCGGCCTCTCTCTTCCGCAGATAAGGAAGAAACTTCTTTCCGAAGTGAGTGGCCCTGCCCTGCAGGATGTTCTCATCTTTACCTCTTTCGGTTTCAAGTACGGACCTCCTGCGGACTGCGACTTCCTTTTCGACGTCCGGTTCCTCTCAAACCCTTACTATATACCGGAACTCCAGGATCTCTCAGGACAGGACGGAGAGGTCCAAGGCCATATCTGGAATTCAGGGGAGGCTGAGGAGTTCTGGAAAAGACTGGTTTCCTTTCTCGAGCACGTCATTCCGCTCTATTTCAGCACGGGAAAATCCCACCTTCACATCGGCATCGGCTGTACGGGAGGCCGCCACAGATCGGTGGCCGTGGCCGAAAGGCTGGCGGCGTATTTCCGGCCTTTCGGGGGCATGTGCTCTCTCAGGCACAGGGATATCGCGAGAGAACAGGGCTGGTGAGCATGGACAGCATCCTGGCCTACATCCTCGGTTTAATGACTGCACTGGTCATGGCTGTTTTATTGCGTTTCAGGGAACGATGGGAACTTTCTTCCTTCAACGGCACCTCCGGGAAAAAAAAGGCCGCCATTTCCAGGGCCGTAGAATACAGGCTTTCTATGGGTCCCTATGTGACGGCCCTGGGAGGGGGCACCGGCCTTTCAACCCTCCTGCGCGGCCTGAAGAGTTTTACCCGGAACCTCGTTGCGGTGGTCACAGTCACCGACGAAGGCGGAAGTTCGGGGAGACTCCGGGAAGAGTGGGGTGTCCTCCCCCCGGGGGATGTCAGGAACTGTATCGTAGCCCTTGCGGAGAACGACAGCGCCCTTAGACGGCTCCTCGATTTCCGTTTCGACAGGGGAGCCCTTGCCGGGCACAGCCTCGGCAATCTCATGCTTCTGGCCATATCTGAACAGACCGGTGATTTCCGGCGGGCGGTCGAAGAGATGAACAACCTTCTCGCTATACGGGGACGGGTTCTCCCGGTGACTACGGAAGCCGTGTCCCTGGTTGCCGAAACCGTTGCTGGAGAGAGAATCAGGGGAGAACTTTCCATTTCCGAGCACGGAAGCAAGATCAGGAAAATCTGGCTCGAACCCCTGGATGCCCGCCCTGTGGGCGATGTCCTTCGAGCTATTGACGAAGCCGAAATTCTTGTCCTGGGACCGGGGAGCCTTTTTACCAGCGTCATCCCCAATCTTCTCATTCCCAGGGTAGCGGAACGGCTGAGAAAAGCGGCGGTCCCGAAAGTGTACATCTGCAATCTTATGACCCAACCGGGGGAGACGGAAGGCTTTTCCCTGGCCGAACACGTACGGTGGATTGCAGCCGCCATGGGCGTTCCTCCTGATTATGTCATCGCCAATGCCGGTGAAATCCCACTCCACCTCATGGAAAAGTACGGAAACGAAGGGGCCGTTCCACTGGTGGCAACGGACAGAGACAGGGATGAATTGGATGACATGGGATGCATCCTCCTCGAGGGGAATTTCGTACACATCATTGAAGGCTCTCTTCTCCGGCATGACGGGCAGGGATTGTCCCACCTCCTTATCCGCCTCTGCCGCGAACTGAAAGAGGACTGATCTCCTTGACAAACACCGATTCAGGGAAAATACTCTCTTCCTTTATGTGGGATGAATGGCTCACGGCAGCCTGCAAGGACCGGACAGAAGCCCTGGGCGAGATCCGCGGCATACTCCAGGGAATGAGAATCACCGAAAGAACCGGAAAAGAGCTGCTCCTTTCCAGCAGCAGGCTGTGGCTTTTCCGACGTTTGATCAAACTCTGGGGAGAAGCGGACCTCGGCTCCATTCACGACTTTCCGTCCCTTCTGAGCATTCCGAGATCGCTCAAGGGAAAGGTCTTTCTCCGCTTTCCCGAAAAACTGCTCTTTCTGCACGAAAACCGGATGGATGACATGTCCCGTTTTGAAAGGAAACGGCCCGACTGGCTGCGAGGTCTCTGGGGAAGCTGCGGGGCACTCTACATTCCCAAAAGCGGCTATTACCTTAGTTTCAGGGTTCCTTCCAGGGAAACGGAACTCACCGCCGCCGCCATGCTGAAAAAAAGCGGCTTTTCCTTCGGCAGGAGGCATATACAGGGAAAACATGAAATCACCCTCCGCAACCAGGAGGAAATCGTCACGTTTCTCATCAGAATAGGCCTTGTGAAAACATCGCTCCGCATGGAGGAAAAAGCCATCGTCCGATCCATGAGAAACAGGGCGAACATGCTGGTGAATTGCGACTCGTCAAACATCCGCAAATCCCTGGATGCCGCTACGCGGCAGCTTGACCTGGCCCGGGCGGCTGTTTCCGCGCCGGGTTTCGAATCCCTGCCCGATGTCCTGAAAAACCTCGTGATGTCGAGGATCACCAATCCCAGCGTCACCCTCGAGGAGCTCGGGAAGCTGCAGTCGCCTCCCATCAGCAAAAGTACTGTACAATATCGGTGGAAAAAGCTCGAACATGTTATGGGTTCAGCCGCAGGAAGCGGCGAGAGGAAATGATTACCGGAAGGAGGAAGGTTGTCCATGAAACTCCGTCTGTTTTCCCACCAGGACACCGCAGAAAAAAAGGTGCTGCTCAGGGTGGATTTCAACGTACCTGTAAAAAACGGTGAAGTAACGGATTTCACCAGGATCTCGGCTCACAGGGACACTATTTCCGCACTGCTGAAGTCAAACGCGAAGGTCGCCCTCTGTTCCCACCTCGGCAGGCCAAAGGGTAAAATTGTGCCCGAAATGTCCCTTTCCCACGTCGCAGCAGCAGTGCAAAAGGTTCTCGGCCATCCTGTCAAATTCTGCAGGGAGTGCATCGGACCGGAGGTCGAAACAGCCCTTGCATCCCTCTCCCCTGGAAATCTTCTGCTGCTTGAAAATCTTCGTTTTCATCCCCAGGAACAGGAAAACGACGCCCAATTTGCTGCATCTCTCGCAGCCCCCTTCGACGTATTTGTCATGGACGCGTTCAGTGCCTCCCACAGGGCAGACGCGTCCACAAACGCCATCATGAAGATTCTGCCCTCATTCTCAGGGTTCCTGCTTGAGAGGGAGGTCAACATGCTCTCAGCAGTGAGCGAGGCCCCGGAGAAACCCTTCGTTCTCATCCTCGGAGGGGCAAAAGTGTCCGATAAAATCGGAGTAGTGGAGCATCTTATGGACAAGGCGACCGCCATTCTCATAGGGGGAGGTATGGCCTTCACTTTTCTGAAGGCGGGGGGATCCGGTATCGGACGGTCCCTTTTCGAATCCGAGAAAGCCGGATTTGCGCTTGAAATGATGAAAAAAGCCCGGGAACAAGGTGTCGAAATTCTTCTTCCCGTCGACGTGGTCGCAGGATCCTCCCCGGACACATCACAGGGCGAGAGGATCGTGCCTGCCGACGAAATTCCCGAGGACCTTATGGGTCTCGACATTGGCCCGAAGACAGCGGAACTCTTTGCAAACAAGGCGGCAGGAGCCAGAACAGTCCTCTGGAACGGTCCCATGGGAGTATTTGAAAACCCGCTGTTCGAGAAGGGAACGCGAACTGTTGCCGAAGGAGTCGCCCGGAGCACGCACAACGGGGGACTGACGGTTATCGGGGGCGGCGACACGGCTTCCGCAGCGAAAAAGCTCGGGTTCGACCGCAACGTTTCCCACGTTTCCACCGGCGGGGGAGCGAGCCTTGAATTCTGCGAAGGCAGGCAGCTCCCGGGAATAATGCCCCTGCTTGCCGAGTAGAAAGAAAACATCCCGTGAGGAGGCCGGACATGAAAAAAATTTATCTTTACGGAAACTGGAAAATGAACATGCTCCCGGAAGAAGGGGAAGAGTTCTGCCGCTCCCTGGCGGACAGGATTTCCGGAAGACTGTATGGAAGTGATTGTGTGGACATCTGCCTTTTCCCGCCCTTCCTTGCTATCCCGGCAGTTCTGAAGGCTCTCCCGGCCGGTCCCGTTTCGGCAGGTGCCCAGGACGGCTATTTCGAGGACAGGGGCGCATTCACCGGTGCCGTGTCAATGGCTATGGTCCGGTCCGTTGGATGCTCTCACGTCCTGGTGGGGCATAGTGAACGCCGTCACATATTTGGAGAAACCAATGAAGTCGTGGCCAGGAAACTGGAAAAAGCCCTGAACTCCGGGCTGAAGACCGTCCTTTGTTTCGGGGAAACCCTGGAAGAACGGGAAGGGGGCAAAACGATCCAGGTGGTGCAGGATCAGCTTCTTTCAGCTTTCCAGTCCGTGCCGGAAGTCCGGGCCCGGGATCTCGTCCTTGCATATGAACCTGTATGGGCCATCGGGACCGGAAAAAACGCAAGCCCCGATGATGCCCAGGAAGTCTGTGCCTTTGCGGCGAAACTGGCCCTTGAGGCTTTCGGCAGCGGGTCACTGATTCCCGTGCTGTACGGAGGAAGCGTCAAGGATTCAAATGCGGCGGAGCTTCTTTCCAGGCAGGACATCCACGGAGCGCTGGTAGGCGGAGCGTCGCTGAAAGTGGACTCTTTCCTGGCAATTTACGAAAACTACAGGAAGGCCTTCGCTGGGTAAAAACAGCTCAATGCACAGCAAAACGTAACATAAGATATATTATAGGACACATCGAATCTTTAAAAAAATGCAGCTTCCGGTCTTGTACGGCAGCTGCATTTGTTGTCGTCACTTCAGTCTTCGTATGTAAAATTGAACGTCGGCGCGTCGCCCCAGAGCTTTTCGAGCTTATAATGGTCCCGCCCGGCCCTGCTGAAGACATGAACCACCACTTCGCCCGCATCTATGAGACGCCACTGGGAGCTGTCATATCCTTCGACGGTGGTCTGCATACCTTGTGTGTGAAATGCTTCAAGGGCCGCATCCCTGAGAGTTCCCATGTGGGTTTCCGAATTGGCCGTTACCAGGACAAAGGTATCCGAGATGGCAGCCGATCCTTCCATATCCATGGCAACAATATCAAGCCCCCTTTTGTCAGCAAGGGCGTTATACAGGTATTCAAATTCCCTGAGCCGGTTTTCCTTCTTCAATCCTTCACCTTCTCCTTTAGTGGTTGAGGTCTGATTCTTTCAGGTCATCGGCGGGCCAATCCGCCAAGTCTCTCCAGAACTTTTTCACTATCCTTCCCGATGATGATTGTAACATGAGGGACAGCCGAGCTCTTCGATATGAGGTTCTTCCCCACCCCTGCTATTTCCCCTAGTGCCTGGGCCGTATTCCGCACCGCTTCGGCGCCTTTTTCAGGCACCTGGATGCTCGTGGTCCGATAGTCAAAATGCTTCGCGTTTCCAATGTGCGCCACATCAATGCCAATTTTCTGTAGAGCCGTCGCGGTGTCTTTGCCGAGTCCGGACTTTCCCGCCCCGTTGAGCACCGAGACCGGTGTCGTCACCGAAGCTATCAGTGATTCAAGATCGATGTCGCTGTTCTGGGCGGGGCTATCCTGTCCTTCAGGCGACCGGTCGCCTGAAACTGGTCCGTCTGCTTTCTTTTCCGGAAGTCCGGTCAGCAGGGCGGACGCCTCGGTAGTATCCCCAATCCAGTAGCTGAGGTTGGAAATATAGGCAGCTTTTCCCGGAAGAGTAAAGAAATGGAGGTTCTCTCCCGAAAGGTCGGCAAGGTAGGAAGCAAGCTGCAGCGCCTGGGCGGGAGTCATGTCGGAGTTCACCATTTCGATGGCTTTCTGGGCCAGCTCTGGAATCTTGGGAATCATGGACGGCGTCTGAACTTTTTTCAGGACAGCCTTTATGAATTCCTGCTGGCGCTTCACCCTTCCGATATCCCCCATGGCATCATGACGGAAACGGACGTAGTGAAGGGCATTTTTCCCGTCGAGCTTCTGGAACCCCTTCGGGATGTTGATAAAGAGTTTTCCCGCATAGTCGTTGTAGACCATACGCCGTTCCACATCCACTTCTACCCCGCCTATGAGGTCGATGATGGACGGGAAGGTGTCATAGTTGACAAGGACGTAGTAGTTTACGGGAAGGCCCAGGAAATTGACCACTGTTTCCCGGAGTTTCTCCACTCCTCCGTAGGCATAGGCGTGGTTGATTTTGTCCCATCCTTTGCCGGGAATCTGTACCCTGGTATCCCTCGGGACCGACATCACCCTGACGATCTTGTTGTCGATATCGACGGTGGCAAAGGCAATTGCATCGGCTCTTCTGCCTCCATCCACGTCATCGATTCCGATGAGGAGTATGTTTGCCGTTCCCGAAGCTTCCGTGAAGGAGATTGATTCCTTTATGGTCTGCGGCTTCGGATCAACAAAGGTGCGGACCCGCATGGCAGCGCCCGCGAATGCTGACGAAACGGCAAGCAGAAGAATGGCGGCGATTTTCATTATTTTCATCGGCTCAAACCTCCATTTTTCTCCTGTAGAGCCCTTTTTTATAAATGTATTGCTCCACAGCCTCGGGAAGAAGGTACTTGATGCTTCTCCCCTGCTCTATCCTCTGGCGGATTTCCGTGCTTGAGATGGAAAGAAGAGGAATTTCCAGGGGAATAATGGCGCTCCTCATTTCATCCGGCAGAGACTCAAGCTTCTGGGGAACATACCCCGGCCTGTTGACGGCGACAATTCTGCAGAGGCCGGGAAGGGCTTCGTGCTCTTTCCACGTTGTAATGCCGAGTACCGCATCAAGGCCCGTGATAAAGAAAAAATCAACTTTTTCAGGGGCATACCAGTGCCGCATTTCCCTCAGGGTATCCACGGTATGGCTCGGTTCCTTGCGGTCGATCTCGATCCTTGAAGGGGTAAATTTCTGGTTCCCCAGGGTCGTCAGGAGTGTCATAACATACCTGTCTTCGGGAGATGCCGTCTTTCGCTCTCTTTTATGGGCAGGATCACCCGCAGGAATGAAGATGACTTCGTCCAGGTCCAGGGCTGTCCTGCTTTCTTCTGCTGCGAGAAGATGGCCGAAATGGATCGGGTCGAAGGTTCCGCCCATGATTCCTATTTTTCTCAGTATCTTTCGGGCTCTTCCCTGCACGTCAGCCATTCCCCCGCTGTCAGCCGTCACTCCATGACCTTGTCAGGTTCAAAATCAAATTCAAGGTCTCCTATATACACTTTATCCCCTTTTTGGGCGCCATTTTCTTCCAGGAGTTCCTCGATCCTGAATCTCCGGACGAGGCGGGCAAATTTCAGGATAGCATCCTCATGCTCAAAATCATACCGCTGCAGAATTCTCTCGAGTCCTTCGTGGACCACCCTGAAGCCTGCTCCGTCCTGAAGTCTGACAATGGACACGGGCTCTTTTTTTCTTCTCTGCCGCACCGGAACCGGCGTTTCAGGAACCACCAGCCTGGTTTCCCCTGCAGGACGGGGATTTTCCCGTGCAAGCGAAACGATGGCCGGGATGATTTCGCCGATACCTTCACCTGTCATGGCGCTGACAGTGAAATACGGGATTCCTTCCCGGTCCATGAAGGTCCTTACATCCCGGTCCACCTCAGCCGTCCCGGCCAGGTCGATCTTGTTTCCCACGACGATGCAGGGACGAGACAGAAGATCCTCCCTTTCTTCTCCGGGGAGACGGTCTCCCGCCATGGCGTTGTATGCGCGGAATTCTTCCCTGACGATTCTCCATTGGTCAAGAACATCTTCCGCGGAGCCGGAGGCGAGATCAAGAACGTGAACGAGAAACCGGGTTCTCTCGATATGCCGGAGAAAATACACTCCCAACCCCTTGTTCTCGTGGGCCCCTTCTATTAGCCCCGGAACGTCGGCGATCACTATTTTCTGGTCATCCACGGACAGCACGCCGAGGTTGGGCGAAAGGGTTGTGAACGGATATCCGGCAATTTTCGGCTTTGCAGTGGAAATTGCCGCAAGTAGGCTCGATTTTCCGGCATTCGGAAAACCGACGAGCCCCACGTCGGCAATAAGCTTCAGTTCAAGAAGAAGCCGTTTTTCTTCTCCTTCGTCTCCCTTTTCTGCGAACCGGGGGGTTTTTCTCACAGAGTTGGCAAAATGGGCATTTCCTCTTCCTGGTCTTCCCCCACGTGCGATTACAACCCTTTCGCCGGGTTCGACCAGGTCTGCAAGTATATCTCCCGTATCGTCATCATAGACAATTGTACCGCAGGGGACGGTGATGATCCGGTCTTCTCCCGCGGCGCCCGATTTCAGCCCGCCCTTGCCGGGCTGGCCGTGACCGGCTTTGAATTTTTTCTCATATTCGAAGTCAGCCAAAGTCAGCGTCCCGGGGGCAGCTTCGAGGATAACATCTCCTCCTTTTCCTCCGTCCGCGCCGTCAGGGCCGCCTTTCGGTATGAATTTCTCTCTCCGGAAACTCAGGCATCCGTTTCCGCCCCGCCCTCCGGACACCTCAATTTTTACGAAATCAACAAATTTCATGTCATCACCGGGTAAAACCCCACGAGTCCCTTCAATTTTCCCAAATAGAAAAGGACCCAGGACATCTTCCCGCACTCCGGAAAACAGGCAAAGTTTCCCGGCAGCACGGCAAGAAGCAAAGGCCCTTTTGATGCTGTTCTACTTTCGGTTTCCAAAAGACGGGCCTATTCGGCCAGTTCGAGAACCACGGAAACGAACTTCCTGCTGCCCTTCGTTTCGAAGTTGACGACACCAGCACTTGTGGCGAAAAGGGTGTCATCTTTGCCGATGCCGACGTTTTTGCCGGGGTGAACCTTTGTGCCCCGCTGCCGGACAATAATGTTTCCGGCCTTTACAGCCTGGCCGGCGTATTTTTTAATGCCAAGGCGCTTGCCTTCGCTGTCCCTGCCGTTCGTGCTGCTTCCCTGGCCTTTTTTATGGGCAAAGAACTGCAGATCAAAAATCCAATTCATCTACGTGCACCTCCACAATTCGGACATGATCGGGATAAACCCGGGCAATTTCTTTCAGCGAGCCTATAATGGTCTCCGCCAGAACGTCCCCCTCTGTGGCCGGACATTCAGCCCAGTCGAGGGACATCTTCGCATTTTTCTTGTCAACGGAGGACCTCAGCTCCTTCTGCTTCAACACCTCATGAAACCCGTAATACAGTGCCTGGACAAGGGCGGAAACTCCTGCGCAGACCACATCGGAACCTCTTTCGGAAAACCCCGTATGCCCGGCTGCCACAATGGCAACTTTCCGGCCGGCCTGCAGACCGACGGAGATTTCCGTCATTTCTCAGGCACCCGGGGTGATGGAGTCGATACGAATCTCCGTAAAATGCTGCCTGTGCCCTCTCAGGCGACGGTAATTTTTCTTGCTCTTAAACTTGAAGACAAGAACTTTGCGGTCTTTTCCGTTGGTGACCACTGAAGCCTTTACGGAAGCTCCCTGGACATAGGGAGCCCCGACGGATATACCGTCATCTCCACCCACGAAAAGAACCTTGTCGAGTACGACTGATTCTCCCTCCGCAATCCCGAGAGACTCAACCTTCAGGAGGTCTCCCTCCTGAATCCGATACTGCTTGCCGCCTGTTTCAACGATAGCGTACATTCTCTTCCTCCTCCCGCCGGGGGTTCAGGCACCTGTGTGTGCAGGTTTATGACCTGCCCCGTGCGATATATACATCGAACCGTAGCATTATACGAAGTTCTTCAGTGAATGTCAATTTTTTGAATCAGCGGAAATCAGGTATTCAGGCCTTCCGGAAAGAAGTTTTTTCGCATGTTCCATTGCCTCGGGAAGACCGGCATCCCCGGAAAGCATCCTGGCAATTTCCGCGGCCCGCTCCTCTTTTCCTAACTTGACGGCCTCCACCGATTCCCCGTTTTTCCTCACCAGGTAGTGATGTTCAGCCAGTGCCGCTATGGTTGCCTCGTGAGTGACGAGAATGACCTGGCATCTGCGGGAAAGTTCCTGGAGCTTGTATCCGGCAAGAACGGCTGCGCGGCCGCCAAGGCCTGCCTCAACCTCATCGAATACAAGGGTCGGCGGGAGGGATGATTCCGGGAGAGACAGTTGGAGAGCAAGGAGAATCCGGCTCAGTTCACCGCCCGATGCGGTTTTGTTCACCGGAGTTTCCCCTTTTCCGCCTGTGGACAGGGTGAAAGAAACATCGTCCGCCCCGGTGCTCCTGATTTTTTCCAGTTCAGTGAGACGAACGGAAAACCGGCAGTCCTCCATGGCCAAGTCAGTGAGATGACGGTTGACATCCCGCTCCAGTCTTGACGCAGTAGCGGCCCGAAGGGAGCGCAATTCGGCCGCAAGCCCGGCAGCTTCTTTCCGGAACACCCGGCCTTTTTCGGTCAGCTCAGCCAAATTCCGTTCCTGTTCCCGAATCCATTCGGAAGCTCTTTTCGCTTCATCGCACCATTCCAGAAAATCCTCCACGGAGGTCGTCCCGGAGGCTCTTTTCAGCTTTCTCAGAAGACCTCCCCTTTTCTCAAGGAGATCCTGCTCTCTTTCCATTTCTTCAACTGACTGCCCTGCCGTCATCCGGGCCGCTTCCCTGGAGAAAGCCTGGAGCCTCTCCAGACCTTCGTTGAAGAGTTTTGGGAGGCCGCCTTCATCGTTTTCAAGGCACCGCAGCAGTTCAAGGCCGCTTGATTCCAGCAGATCAAGCAACCCCTGGCCCGCAGCTCCTCCCGTCATCCGGAGAAGATTATCCCTGGCTTTTTTCATACGGTCGACCCTGAGTGAAAGGGTCCGGATCTGCGATTCCCATTCATTTTCGCACCCCGGGGCCAGTTTCAGCCCCTTTGCCGCCGTGAGGATAGCCTCACCGTCCCGGAAACGGGTTTTCAGTTCCTGTTCGCGGCTCTTCGCAGCCCGGAGGGAGCGGTCGCATTCCACAGCTCCGGCAAAGGTTCCGGACAAAGCCTCTTTCAGGTTCGATACCTCAACTCCCCCGCAGAAGTCGAGAATCTCCATCTGCCGTTTCGGATCAAGCAGCTCGATCTGGGCAAACTGGCTCTGGATGCGCATTTCTTCGTTCATCACCGTGGAAAAAGTGGAAAGGGGAACGGCCCTGTCCTGAAAGTACGTCCGGTTTCGTCCGTTTCTCGAAAAGGTTCTCCTGGCAAAAAGCACGAACCCGTCATCCGTCCCGGCGTATGCACTGCCTGCCCTGTCACCTGAAACTCCTGAAAGCACTGCCTCGACGGATCCTTCTTCCTCGCCGGAACGGAGGAATGCCGACTGGCTCCTTTTGCCGCCCAGAAGTTCGAGAGAACGGACAAGGCTGCTCTTCCCCGCTCCGCTCTCACCCGTTATGACGGTCAGTCCTTTTTCAAGACGGAGGGCTGCTGAAGCCACTCCCCCAACGTTCCGAATGGTCACTTCCTCGATCATGGGGGATTCACTCCTTTTCGAAGGTGACAATTCCCCTTCCCCACTGGAGTTTCTCCTGGAGAAGATCGAAGTAGTTTCTCGTGGGCAGGGCAATCACGCTGACGGCCTTCTCACCGTTCAGGGAGATTCGTATGCTGTCCCCGGGAAGAATTTCATATCCGAGCTGTCCATCCTGGGTGAGAAGCAAATCCCTGTGGTTTCCCTTCGGGGTCAGGGTTATGACATCATTCTCTCCGGCAAGCACCGGACGGGTATAGAGCGTGTGGGCACAGATGGGAACGATGATCATGCAGGGGATGTGGGGAGGAACAATCGGTCCTCCCGCAGACAGGGCATAGGCAGTGGACCCCGTGGGAGTGGAAACGATGATGCCGTCCGCCGGCAGCGTATTGAGCACCTTGTCGCCCATGCTCACCTCGATATGCATCACCCTGGCCATGGCGCCTTTGGCGAGGACCAGGTCATTCAGGGCGAACAGGGTATGGATGTTTTTTCCGTCCCTGCAGATTTTCCCTTCGAGAACCCGGTGAGACAGCAGGGAATACTGGCCTCTCAGAATTGCCTCCAGGTCATTTTCCGCCTCCTCGGCCTTGCCGGACGCGAGGAAGCCGAGATGGCCCAGGTTGATGCCGTAGAGAGAGATGGGGGCACCAAGCACGTATCTGGCCGCCCTGAGGAAGGTACCATCGCCTCCGATGACGACCGCTATGGAAACGGCCCTTTTCCACTCCTCGTCGTCAACTCCCTGTATTCCCAGGACAGAGGCCTCGTGGGGTGGGAACAGAAAAGATACGCCCGACGCCTTTCCCCATTCGATGAGGGATCCGGCCATTGCCAGCGCTCCCGGTTTTCTTGTGTTGACAAGCATTCCGATGCGGGGATCAGCCATTGCCTATCCATCCTTCCGGAAAAAGTGATGGGCTTCTTCCACTGTTTCCTCCGGCGAAATCAATCTGCCGGGTCCTACTGCCCTGACCAGGTGAAGAAGATACTCAATATTACCCATGGGACCTGTAATCGGAGAAAAAGTCAAGCCCTCCGGGCGAAAATTACCGTTCTCTTCGCAGAAGGCGAGAATATCCTTCAGAACCGATACATGATCTTCCTTCGCTCTGACCACTCCGCCTTTGCCGACCCGGCCTTTTCCCACTTCGAACTGGGGTTTCACCAGCAGTATGGCCTGCCCCTCCGGGGAGAGAATCAGGCTGATCGGGGGAATCAGGAGTTTCAGGGAAATAAAGGACGCATCGGCTACTGCGAGACCGGGGATTTCCCGGAAAAGATCCGGAGTGAGTGACCGGGCGTTGGTCCTTTCCATGACCGCCACTCTTTCGTCATTCCTTAGGGACCACGCAAGCTGACCATATCCCACATCCACCGCATATACTTTCCGGGCCCCTCTTTCAAGAAGCACCTGGGTGAATCCTCCGGTAGAAGCCCCGATATCCACACAAACCAGACCTCCCGGGGATATGGCAAAAAAATCGAGCCCCTTCAGAAGTTTGTGAGCTCCCCGACTGACCCATTTTTCCCCGTCGTCCCGGACTTCGACCGGGGCATCCGCGGGAATCAGGGAACCCGTCTTGTCCACCCGGGAACCGCCCACGAAGACCTTCCCCGCCAGAAGGAGAGCCTGGGCTTTCGATCTCGTTTCAACGAGTCCCCTAGATACGAGCAGCCTGTCGATACGCTCTTTTTTGGAACTCGACAAAACAGTTCACCACTTTCCCCGGAGTGAGGCCGCAATGCTCCTCCTGTTCCCGGATTCTTCCCTGAGGGACGAAGATGTCGGGGACCCCCATCAGGGAAATCTCCGCGGGTCTTTCCTCCGTCATATTCCGCACCATGGCGGCTATGGCCTCTCC